>JAEIGA010004456.1_pt1 | contig 21685 bp, 16 predicted proteins | sample 9270691 | NCBI WGS metagenome assembly JAEIGA01 (sample SAMN17057246, study PRJNA624740) | gut metagenome | biome: biome; isolation source: fecal sample | host: Bos grunniens | place: China: Xizang | collected 2019 | reverse complement strand
ATTCCAACTTCCATATATTCTTGAGTTCGTTGTCATTAGTGGCATTCATATCCATGATTCCATTGGTGTTTATTCCACTTACACCCAAATAATGGCCATTGGTTGTCTCGCGACCTTTGCTGTTGAATGTAAAACACTTGTCGTTGAGAGTGCTGTAGAAATAGATGAAATGAGTTGTCTCCAACAACTTGAATTCATCAACGTTTGTTACTGTTGCTTTTTCTATAGCTGTAACACTTTCGTCAATTTCGCTATCAGTGAACATACCGGTGTTTCTGAAACTCTCGAATTCAGTCTTGATAGCGGTCTTAGTCTTTTCTACGTTGGTAAGTGTTCCTGTGATTGTACCGTTGGTTAGTCTAAGGTCGTTACCGCTTGTGTTGTGTTCTACAAAGTAGCGTACTGTATATGTGCCGGCTGCAGCAATAAATGTATAAGTGTTGTTAACGTGACTGCCACCTGCTTGTCCGTTGTGGTAGTCGCTTGCTACAACCTCGCTTTCTGCGTTAAGCAAATCTACTCCCAAAATATTCAAACGGTGACTACCGCTTGAATATTGGAATGTGAATTTCAAACGTCCCAATTCTTCGATGGTAACAGATGTTGTTGCCATATGCACTTCGTTTCCGCTTGATGGGGTAATACCGGTTGGATAATCGGCGATAACATCTGTGCCCCATGGACCATAAGTACCGGTTTCGTCGGTCTTACCGTTCGATGTCCATGTCTGGGATAAATTTTGGCTTGCAGAAATAGTGATAGTCTCCTGCGCCATTGCTGTGGTTGCGAATACCATCAGCAGTGATAGAATAAATGTTAGTTTTTTCATAATGGTTTATTTTTTCTTTTGTTTGTTTCCGTACCGTTTTATGCCAAATAAGGCATAATTATGTAAATATCATACAAAAATAGTGATTTTTTATTTAATTCTGCAGTTCTGGGCAAAAAAGATAATAAATTTATTTATTATAGGCTGTTTTAGACGCTTTAAGCAGGCCTGGGGGAGTGTGGTTTTTGCAATAGAGAACCTGATTCTTTTTCTGCTAAAATGGTTTAAAATTGTAATTATTGCAAAAGGATGTTATAATACCGTGCAAATGTGAATTTTATCAAGAGCCTGGGTAGTAATGCGAATCTCTCCTATGGATTGGAATATGTGTATAACGATGTGGAATCAACGGGGGTGGGCGAGGATGTGGTCTGCGGAGAATGTTCTGTGATTGTCGTGCGCTATCGCCCTTACAGCTGTGGCATCAGCACCCCCGGCAGGAATGTAACAATGAGTGTTACATATAATTTGTAATGGTGGAACTTTTCCTTATCTTCGCACTATGAAAAAGATTCTTGTTACCGGTGCAAGCGGTTTTGTGGGAAGCCGTGTCGTTGCGCGTTGGCGCAATGAATATAAAATTCTTGCTCCCACTCATTCAGAACTTGATATTACCGATTACGCATCGGTGAGCAGTTATTTTGTGCAGAATTCACCCGATGTGGTGGTGCATCTTGCCGCAATATCAAATACGGGATATTGTGAGCAGAATCCCGATGAGAGCTATCGTGTAAATGTTGAGGGAGCGTGTAACATTGCGCGTGCTTCGGCAATGTGCGGTGCAAAGTTGATTTTCTTTTCGAGCGACCAGGTATACAACGGTAATCTTGAACATGGATTGTTGTCCGAAGATATGCCTGTTTCTCCAGAGAATGTATATGGCAGGCATAAGCTTGAGGCTGAGGAGCGCGTACTTGCCTTTTGCCCGGGTGCTGTGGTGTTGCGTGCCACTTGGATGTACGACAAGCAACGGTATGGAATGCCTGTGCATGCAAACTTTGTGCTGAATATTGCTAAAGCTGTAAATGAATGCACTCCTTTGGTTTTCCCGGTGCGTGAATATCGCGGAATAACATGGGTGCGCGAAGTGGTTGAGTTGCTGCCACTGACATTCAATCTGCCTATGGGTGTATATAATTACGGCGCAGAGAATGATATGAATACCTATGAAACAGCCTGCTGTTATTGCGAGATGCTTGTGGGCTTGCATGCCGGTCCGCTATTGCAACCCGACTATAACCGTTTCCCCGAACATGTACGCAATTTGTCAATTTCCACCGACAGGATATTCCGCGCGTCGGGCGGTACAATATGTTTCAGCAATACTATGTCGGGGCTGAGGCTGTTTGTGGAAATCGGTAATGAAGCTGACTAAAAAGGCTCTTTTGTCGTTACGCTTGCCCTCTTAGCCTTCGGCACTCCTTTGGGGAGCTAAAGCTCCCGTCGTCGCAAACATTGCTCGCTCGCAATGGCATTTACGCTTAGTAAACTGCGCTTTTTCGGGCTTCGCAAGCCTAAAAACAGCTCTTTTTATTCAACTTTTCACATTTTATCACATTACCAGAATTTATTGTGCTCTGCGCTGTACTCGAAACCTACGGCGCGGAGTTTTTCTTCTAACTCATTACGGTCGACATCAAGGTCGGCGCATAGTGTGTCAAGGCTTTCGTAACGGTCGCGCAGGTACATGTTAACGGTGCTGAACAGCATCATAGGGTCGTTGGGTAATTCCATGATTGTTATTAGTTTACGGGTTCAAAGATGTTCATGTTCTCGTTGTAGATTTCGCTCTCCATGCCAAGGTAGTTCATTACGCTGTGGAATACGTAGAACTGTTCCACTTCGGGGAGTTCCTTTGTGCGGGTATTGCTGTCGTTCTGCCACACAATGAACGGTATTTCGAACTGTTCTTTGGGGGCTACATTCTTGGGCATGCCGTGCATGAACAGGTTGCCTTCGCCAAGCGATTCGCCATGGTCGGAAACATACATCATACAGCAACGTCGGTCGGGAATCTGCTTGAGTATCTCAATTACCGAATGTACAAGATAGTCGGTATACAGGATTGTGTTGTCGTAGGCATTCAGGAGTTCCTGCTTGTCGGCCGTTGATATTTCAACGGTGTTGCATACGGGGGTGAATACTTCGAATTCAGCAGGGTACTTCTGGTTGTATGTGGGACCATGGCTGGTGCTACAATGCAGAACAATGAAGAGTTTTTTGCTCTGGTTCGCTTCAATCTCCTCTTGTAGTCCGGCAAGCAACAATCCGTCGTATCGTTTATCGGCTTCGGGGTATCGTTCTGCCAGTCCGTTATGGTTTATGTATTTTGCTATGTGCAACGGTGGCTGTCCCCAGTTGTATGAACGCCATACTACATCCACACCGTTGCGGTAGAGGTAGTTGGGCAGGATTTCGTAGAGTTTGCTGGTGTCCTTGTGGTCGAGAATTGCCTTTACGGCGGCTGTTGTGTATGTGGCTGCCGAGTTGGCGATGTATGCTGTTACGCTGTCGCCTGCAAGCAACGGATTGGTGTTGCGTTCATAGCCGTAGAGCGAGAAGTTGCCGCGTCGTGCACTCTCACCGATTATGAGCACGCATACATCGCGGCTGTCGTTCTTGAAGGTTGCATCGGGCAGGAGTATCTCCTTCTGGTTGCGTTTCTTTACTTTGTTGTAATAGCGTATTGAATTCACGGTATACGACCATGGCATCAGCAGGCTGCCCAGCTGTGTGGAGTTGTTGTCTATCCACAGGGTGTTACGCATGTTGGCAAGTACCACCAGCAGTATTATAAGCAGTGAAACACCAATGTTCTTTAGGAACTTCTTGAATGTTCCGTACTGTGTCTTCTTTAAGAATAGGAATATGCAGGGTGGAACGCCAAGCAGGAGCACATATAGTAGAATAGACCATGAGAAGAATCCCGATGCTTCGGAGTATCGGGTGTTGAACACGTTGCCCATCATGGCGTCTGTGATGAGTGCCTCGTATGTGTTTATGAAATAGAGGGCTATTGCGTCAGCAATAAATGTGAAGGCAATGATAATCTTGCCCACTATGCGTCCGGTCCATAGCAGAAGATAATAGAAGAAATAGTTTACAGCAAGCATCAGAATTGCTACGCTTGTGAATATCAGCACTCCGTTCCATCCACTCTCTATGTTGTCAAGCACGGCTTTGAATGCCGGTATATGGAATGCGAGCGTGGTGAACAGGCTAAGTATCAGGCTTTTGCCGGTAATGCTATGTATGAATTTTGCACTCATCTTATACTTTTTTTGTATCTGATTGTTTTATGTAATAACCATGCCAGAAGTGCGAGCAATGCAAGCAGTATGGCATTGAACAATATGGTCAAAGGTATATTTATTTTATGTTGCGGTGCTTTTATGGGGCTGTCGGCTGTTTTTGCGTCGTAGCGTGCAAAGGGGTTGCTGTATATCACTTCACCGGTGGTGAGATATGCCGTAAAACGTGCATAGGGGTCGTCGGGCCGCATTACGTATGTGGCATGGTCGCAATCCGTTGTCTTTGAGAGTGTCGCGTGGTTCTGTCCGAATACTTTTATGCTGTCAGCTTTTATCGACAGGGCTATGTATATGGTATCGCCCTTAGCACCGATATCCTTTACATACGGAAGGTCGTGGTTGCGACGCATCTTTTCTCCCCAGTCGCCGTTGCCGTAATCGGGAAGGCGCATTGAATAGTAACAGCCGTCGAGCAGACATTGCCTTATGTCGTAATATATCGGTGTCGGAGTGCAGAGGAAATTGCATCGACGTGCAAAACGGCTGGTGCGGTCTATATAGTGAAGGTCGTCGTTGGCAAGGGCGAAACTGTAGTGTCCGGCACTCAAAGCCCAATCCCAGAATTCATTTTCCGTACTTTTGCCACAGTCGAGTTCAATTATGTTGTATCCTTCGAGCTTGCTCATCAGGCTCTTGGTTGTGCCTGTGGTGCGCAACGGGTGGTTGAACTGTATGATGTCGCTCTCCTTTGCAAGCATGTCGAACTGGAACTGTCTTTGTGATGCAAAGAGCGGTAGAAGATGGTCGAAACGGTTCACTTTATCGCTTCCGAACACCAATTTATGGAATTTGAACAGATTGTAACCGTGTTCATATACATTCACCTGCAAATAGTCGTAAAAAGGGTGTGGGGTAAGCTCGTTGTGGTTCGAAAAGGTTACGATGTTGTAGTTCAGTTTCAGGTGGTATATGTAGGCTTCGGCAGCGGAGTAGTCGCATTCGTTGAAAATGCCGTCTACACGGGTATGCACATGGAAGTTGGCTCTTTTCCAACAATGTGTGCTGTCGAGGTTGCGGTATGGATTGAATATGTCGGCTCCGCTGAACGGCTTTGGTTCCGCAAAATCGTATATCGGGCTTACGCTTGTAGCTACAATGGCCATTGTGGCTACAATTACGATTGCCGCAATGCTTTTCAGCAATATGCGGAGTATTTTCCTTAAGGTTTTCATTAGCACTTCTTTGTTTTGTGCAAAGTTACATTTTTTTGGCGATATGCTTAGCATATTTTTGCTCAAAACACGGTTACATCATTCTCTTTTGCGCTTTGGGCTGTGTCTGCATTTAAGTCGTTGGTTTCTTATGGGTTGTGTTTGTTGGCTGAATTGTTAAAATTTCGTAGTTTTTTCATTTTTTTTTTTTTTTTTTTTCAAAAAAGCGGTAATTTTGCAAAATTGTTGAGGTATGCAAGAAAGCCTCGTTTTTTAGGGTATTAACAAAGTTAATTAAGTAGTTGTGCGTTTCTCTTTACGCTTGTGTGTTTTAATAACTTTGCTGGGTATGCTTGTTCCTGCATATTCTGCAAATGAAAAGGATAGCCTGAATGCTCCGTTCAAGGACAGGATTGCTATTCACACCAATAGCGTGGGATGGCTTCTCATGACTCCCAACCTTGGCGTAGAGTACAGCTTTATACAGAACGACTTTAAGAAGGTTTCGGCTCTTTTGCATGGAAGATATAATCCGAACTCCTTGAGTTCTTATAACCCCAATCTTGTCTATAACATAGGCGGTGCAAGGGGTGAGGTCCGCTGGTATTGGAGAACACGTGATATCACTGAGGGTGAAATAAAACTCGATTCGCTCGAAAGAGCAAAGTATGGTGCTTTCAAGGGCTTCTGGAAGAAACTCACCACACGTCCGTATTCGCTATTGGCGAACAGTAATCCGCATAAGCATGGTGTCTATTATATAGGTCCTTACCTCGCGTTCGATAAATATACCATGAAGTTCTTTAAAACAGGCTATCAGGGATATTCTTTCGGATTTGGCGCAACGGCCGGATACAGTATTCCGCTTTATCATTACAAGAATGGTTCAGCCATTGACTTTGAGTTTGGTTTCAGTGCCGGTTTTGCAATGTCGATGAACGATATGTTCCACTATAATGCTGATGTGGACTGTTACGACTATGCAGGTTCAAAGCCTTTCCATTTTGTGCCCTTCCCGGTTGTTACCGATGCCCGCGTGGCATTTGTATATCGTATGAAGTCGGTGCGCGAACAACTTCATGGCATAGACAAGGCAAAAATCGATGAATATGCGGCGGTTTATGAATTGTATAACGATTATGACGACAATATAGATGATTATATCTATCCGAGCCGCCAGGAGGTTGGTGATAACGGTGAAGTGTCTATTGTTAAGAATGATGCGTATATCCCCTCAGATTCTATAAAGGCTTGGAATAAGGTCCTAGAACAGAAGAACTTAAGAATCAGGGAAATTAACCGCGTGGCAATGCTCGATTCACGAGTTGATTCGGCTATGTTGCTCCAGGAATTGCGTGCATATTATGAATACATCGAGGTTCCTGAAAAGATGTTCAGTCAGTACAACAGGACTATCCCGAATAAGGATGTAGCTTCTATCAAGGAATTGGGTGATGAGTATCTGAATGCTCTTCTTATGGATTATGAGATTGTTGACAGGGATGAAGTCAAGAAGGAGACCGGTTTGGGACAGATTGAGGACCCATTGCTCTTCTCGTATACATCGTTACGCAGTAAGTTGCTCGAAAAGAACGACAGCACTACCGAAATCAGACTTATTGATCTGATGGTACAGTCGGTTGCTAATGTGAACAGAAATATTTTGTCTTTCAATACTAAATACAATACAACTTATCCTCCTGCACAGGCCAAGAATATAGAATACAGTGCTATGCCTGTGAAAATGCAGGTTATTACCGGTGAGGCTGGTAAGGGTTATGGTTTGGATTTTGTGTTTGGTGTGGATTCGTTTGCGCTTGCAAAGGCTCAACACTTCTCTTTCAAGGCTTTGAATAACGAAATAGAGGCGGAGAATGTGTATAAGCAGGCACTGCTCGAAGAGTTGCTCGATACCGACTTCCTTACAAAGGAAGAGCAGGCTGCAAAAAGCAAAAAAGCTAAAAAGAGCAAAAAGGAAAAACCTGTAAAGGTAAAAGAGTCCAAAGAGGAAAAGGAATCTAACGATGCGGTAGAGCCTGCAAAAGAGGATGTAAAGGATAAAAAAGAGAAGAAAGCAAAGGTTGAGAAGGTAAAGCAGGAAAAAGTAAAGAAAGAGAAAAAGGTTAAGGAAAAGAAGAGTAAGAAGGGTGCAGAAGCTGCCGAAGCCGCAACAGAGCAGGTTGCAGTCTCTGAAGAAAACTCTGTTGTAACCGAAACAGATAAGACTGAATAATGATTAAGGGAATTAAATATATGGTGTTGTTGACCTTGTTGTGCATCTTCTCATGTACAACCGAGGTTGATATCTGTATGGAAGATTCACATCTGCACTTGGCTGAGGTGAATTTGAGATACAACACTGATAATATTCCCGTAGAGGAACAGGATGCCTTGCCCGACTCAATGATGGTTGTTGCTTACAGGGTGGTGCGTTCCTGGAAGTGTACTTATGTTGCCCCCACGGCTCAGGATGCCGGCTTGGGCAGATATGTATACAACAAACCGTATCAGGATGTAACCGAAGTGAGAGGATTGAGTGCTGCTACGCGCAATTCTACAGAAGGCGAACCATTGTATGTGAAGAGAGGTGAATACCGCTTCATTACATTCAATAATACCTTGAACGATGCCATGTTTGCAACGGGTGCAAACAGTAGATGGTTTGAGACCGATGGTATGATTGATGATGTTATTGCAAATAGGCAGATAGAACTGTATTACAAGGGTTTTGAAAGAAAGGCGGTTCAATACGGACGTTCATGGCTCGATTTCAATCCTTATACAACATATATTGGGAGATGTGATGCACCTGTGTATTTCAACATTTCCGATATGTATGAACTTGAGGATTCAAAAAAGAACGATGTTACTTTGAATCTCGAAAAGAAGACGCAGGACTTTGAGATACGTTTCAGGATTGAACGCGATTCCGTTATAGTGGATTCTATCATAGCCGAGGTTTCGGGTATTGCCTGCGGAATGCACATGATAACAGGAAAATACGATTTTACAAAGACATACAAGCTTCTTTTCAAAATGTCCGATATTACAGAGCCGACCGATAATGAGTGGTATGGAATTTCGACATTCTCAAAGGATATATCTGTCATGGCACTTGTGGCAAGCAATAGCAAGGAACTTGATACCGGCCCAGGTATACTGCAGTTGGCAATATATACTCATACCTTTAACAATAGCGGAAAAAAGAAAACCAAGGTGTTCCGTGTCGGTATAAATATGTACAATACCATGCGCAAGTATGGTTACGTGCTGGCAGGACAGGATGAAAAGATTCTACTTGAAATTGAGCAGGTGTTGACTATAGATAAGGATGAAATCATAAAAAGTGATGAAACCGATTCTTCGCTCGACTATTGGATTATACGCGATGATATACATGTTGATATATAATTGATTATGAAAAACATACTGAAAATATTTGTTCTTGTTGTCTCTGTTGTTACAAGCGGTGCTTTTGTGTGTGGCTGTAACGAAAGTTATATAAGCCCGGACTATGTTGTGCCTGCCGACACCATACCTTATGACCCTGTAAGAGAGGTTGTACCTGTTGTGATGTCCATGAAGGACCCTGCTTATGTTACATTGAGCCGTGGAATGGGTGCCATAGCAGCCGACAGACCTACAGTAAAGAACAATGCCTCTTTCTATGTGTATTCGTTCTTGACAAACAACTATGACTATTCAGGTGCGGTGGATTATACAAAGACATTTGTGTCGGAGGAAGAGTTGCCTGCAGATGAGCCTATGTACTGTCTTATCGATGATCCCGAAACCGGGATGGGTGCCAAGACAACATTGTCGGAAAACGAGGTCCTGGAATTTGCGAAAACCGATATTCCTTATTATTATAGCCAGAGATATCAGGAACGCAAGTACAATTTCTTTGCCTATCACATTGATGATGCAGAGGTCAATGGGGTTGTTCGTGAGAAAGATAATATCCACATGAATATAAAAATTGATGGAACACAGGATATTATAACCTCTGTTGCAGGTATAAAGGATAGCCAGTTGTCGGATATCAACCCAAATACCGAGAAACTGTTCCTTACAAATGTGCTTAACCGTGAATTGGTGTTCAGTACTCTTACCGGTCACCGTTTCATTATTCCGGTGTTTGAGGCAAAGCATAACCTGTCGCGTTTTGTGTTCAATCTTGTCGGTGAAGAGGGTATGACCGGCAATGGCATATATGTTCAGGATATATATGCTATGGCACACAGGGATTGGGAGCTGACTGTCGCAGCCGATGATATGTCAAAACTTGGCATGAAGAAACTAGGCGAAGCGGACAAGAACGGTAACGTAATGGATAAACTTGAGCCTATCCATCTGTGCGACGATGTGGGTGAGGTTGATGGCAGTACCACAAGCCTCGAACAGTATGCATACAGCGTAGGTCCCAATGAAATTATAACCGATTTGGGCATGGGTCTGTTGTTACCTCCACGTAACATTTACGACCTGTATATCAAATGTGCCTATAAGGCAGATAATGGCAAGGAATACAAGTATATTGCCCACTATGCTTTGAGCAACAGGGTTATTGCCGATGACGGAACAGTGCAGAATCTGCCGTTCGAAGCCGGTAAACAGTACAATGTAACTATACACGTTTATGGTTACCGTAAGATAGAGTTGAGTATGGACGGACTCAGTTGGGGAGAACCGATTGATATTCCTATCGACGAAGATGATATCATGGATTTTGAAGATATATATTAATTAACCTATTTATTAACTAAAATTTTTTTAAGATGAAAAAGTTTTTTTATGTTGCAGCTGCTTTCTTGGCTGCAGGTTTCGTGAGTTGTGACAACAACGAGGGTCCAAATGCTCCAACAGCTGACCTCGTTCCCATTCACTTCAATGTAGGTAGCGGTCGTGCTGTAATCGAGGAAACTCGTGGTACCGGTGCTGTAGGTGATATCACTGGCGGTGAGAACATCTGGCGTGGTGAGGAGTTGAACGTTTACATGTTCGAGAAGGGTACTCTAACTCTTACAGCTGATGCTACAGGTAATGGTGCTCCTTTGTTCTACAACGACGTTGTAGTAGCTCCTAATGCTGATGAGGCAACTGCTATGGCTACAATCAACACTCAGAAGTACTATCCTATGGCTGGTGAGTCTGATTTCTTCGCTTATCATGCAGATGATGCAGTAGCAGGTGCTGTTGTTGAGGGTACAGACGCATTCACACTCCCTGTTCTTATCGACGGTTCACAGGACTTGATGGTATCAAAGGCTGCTCTTACAGCAGATCAGGAGGCTATGCTTCCAGCAGAGAAGGCTGACAAATACTACAGCGCATACTCTGCACGTAAGGGTGTTAACCCTCACTTTGTTTTCGAGCACCTTCTTTCTCGTGTAACATTCGAGGCTAAGGCTAACACTGCTGCTGAAACAGCTGTTTCAATCAACGCTATCGAGATTACAAATGCCAACACAACAGCAGACATGGTTGTTGCTTACGTTGATGCACCTGCAGAACTCCTTGCAAACCAGGCTACTCCAGCTTCTGTATTCTTGAAGGAGAAGGCTCAGGGTGTTGCTGCACTTCAGGCTTTGACAGCTACTAACCCTGGTTTGGATTATACACGTATCGGTGAGTCTTTGATGCTTATGCCACAGGCTGAATACGAGATGATGATCCACATGACTCAGAACATCGACGGTGAGGACCGCAACGTATCTCTTCCTTATACTTTGAAGGCTGAGACACTTGGTCTTACAGCATTCGAGGCTGGCAAGCAGTACAATGTTAAGTTTACTGTTTACGGTCTTCAGGAAATCGTTCTCGAACTCGAGCTCGTTGCTTGGCAAGAGGGTGGCAACATCTTTGTTGATGACGAAAACTAATTATCATTGCTGAAACAATAATTTAGAAATTTAAAATTCCAAAAATGAAAGAAAGAATATTTTTGCTTTTATTGGCAGTTTCTTCCATTTTGGTTGGATGCGACAATAACGGGTCAATTGACGGACCCGTTATGGAGCGTCCTTCAGACACTCCTGTAATATTGAGTGCAGGTGGCGTTTTTGATGGTGACATCACCGTTAAACAGAACACACCTGCAACAAGAGCGAGTGTTGATAACATATCACAACTCGGTAAGGTAGGTGTCTTTATGCTTGCCGGTAAAAAGACAAATATCAACGGTTCTGACTTGGCACAGACTCCCGATTGGAGTGTGTCGCTCGACAATGCAGACTATGCGACTACCACACATGGTACATACTGGGAAAACCTCTCTTGTTCGGTTGACCCTGTAACCGGTCGTATGTCTGTGGATGCAGGTCAGGATTATGTATGGTATTATCCTATTACCAGCTGGTATGCATACGATTTCTACGGTTATCATCCTTATCAGAATGAGTATGATGTAACAAAGGATGCCAACGGCAACAGCCGTATTACTGTTGATTTCAAGATCGATGGTACACAGGATATCCTTTGGGGACGTTCCGAGAAGAAGAACGATCCTTTTGCATACAGTGCAAGATACTTCAGAAACTCACCTGATACTGTAGTCAAGATGAACTTCAAGCACAAGCTTACTCAGTTCCAGTTCTATCTTGTACCACAGACAAAGAACGAAACAGCAGAAGCTACATTCAACGGCATCAGAAATCTTTCTGTAAAGAAGATTACTATGCACCGTGTGGCTACAAATCTTCGTATGACTTTGGCTGAGAGCAACAATATCACAGCAGAAGACTGTGTTATTGAACCTGTTCCCGGCGATGAACAGCGTGTAGACGTTCTTCTTAACGACAGAGACGGTGCCTTGCAACCTGTTCCTTTCCAGACTAAGATTGAGAACGGCTTGGAGGTTGCAGATACTGTTCGTATCGGCGACTGTATCATGGTTTGTCCTGATGTTAAGACACACTACATGTCTATGGTTATATGCAAGACCGACGATGTTGATTCGGAGTATCATTCTGAAAAAGAGATGACCATCAAGCTCAGCGGTGACAAATTCTTTGAGGCCGGTAAAATCTACAAGATTTATGTAAAGGCTTCAGGTGTTACTGAAATTGCTTTGGAAGCTACCGTAGAGGATTGGGAAGAAGCTGAAGAAGATGAAAATCTAAATTTTGATATCGATTGATGAATAAGTGGATTATAATATCTGCATCCTTACTTCCGATGTTGTTCATCGGTTGTACAGAACACTCTTTGAACGGTGATTCACCGTTCAAAGAGGATGTTCTTGTAAATTTTTCGGCAAGATATGCAGTTGATTACGACATAGACATTGTGCCCGAGGATTTGCCGGAACTTGCCACATGTGATACCCGCGCGGCTGATTCTGCCGTAAAGATGGGTATTCTTGGCGTAGCGGCTACCGAGGACGACGTCAATGCCGATTGCCTGTACGGTGTTACCGGCGATTCATTCTGCACCAATATGTTCAATGCTGAATATAAAGGCACATTGCCGGGTACCTTAAAATCCATGGATGGCTTGCCTCGCGTGTTCCCCATAGAGGAGAAGAGCGCGCTTGCGGTGTATGCCTATTCGCCATACAAGGAGAATGCCTTGGTTGTTGGCGATACAAGCTGTTATGTGCAGCTTAACCTCGTTGAGGAATATATGCTGAACGACTACTGCTACACAGGCAAAGTCTTTCAGAAAAAAGAGGGCTTTGGAAAGGACGATATGATAAATCTTGGTTTCCGCCATGCTTTTGCAAAGGTGAAGCTTGATTTCTCTGTAGTATATCCAGCCGAAGCACAGGCAAAAGACCTGCGTATAGACACCTTGCAGATTGGTATCAGTGGGAACGGTACAGGACTTTTTGATTTGAAGAACGGAATGTTCTATCCCGAAGCATCGGAGGATTCCGATGAAGGTTATGCGTTCGACCTTTATGAAATAATGAGCGCAGTTAATGTCAATGCTCTCACAGCGACAACAGAACTGTTTATACCGCCTGTGATAGCACTAAAGGATGTGAAGGTGGTTTATCGCAGAAGAAACAGCGATGAGACCATTACACGAACTGTTACATTCGAGAATGAACTCAAATATGAGAAAGGAAAGGAATATTCCATCTCAATAACATTGAATGTACCAAAGGAATTGTATTTGTAAAGTGAACAAACGAATATTTCTTATAATGGCATTGCTCGTCTGTGCTTTCAAGATGAATGCTCAGATGATGGTTATCAAAAGCGACCTCCTGCGTGATGTTGCTACAATGCCCAATGTCCATATCGACTTTGTTGTCGGTGAAAAACACTCTTTGGGAGTTGGAGGTGGATATTGCTATAAAATGTGGGGAAAGGATATACAGATAGCCTCCTTTTCTCCAAACTTCCGCTATTGGTTCAACGGACGTCCTTTTACCCGACAGTATGTTGGTGTAAAGGCACAGATTTCCCAATACGACATAACCTGGCGTAACAGTGTGTACGATGGAGCCTCATTGGCTGTCGGCATGATTTTTGGACATGTGTTCAATCTTGGCAAACGCTTGAACCTTGAACTCGAGGGCGGACTCGATGCCCTTGGATATACTCAAAAGGAATATTATAAGAGCGACATTTACGACGACTATGGCGACATGAACAATAGCCGTGGTGTAATGATGTGCCCGCATCTGTCGTTCTCAATATCATATATCTTGAAATAGTTTTACAGTGCAACTTACTATGAATATACGTCTTGCTATAATAACACTCTTTTTTGCTTTTTTCTTTGGCGTAACCGGTGCGAATGCGCAGGAGTATGTCATAAAGAATGGTAGTATCGAGATGCCGGTGGAGGCCGAAATGGGTGGAATGTATGAATACAGAGAACTTATTGAAATATATGTGTTCTTGAACAGAACATATGCAGAACGAGGACTTGAGGCTCTCAAAAAAGGTGAGAAGGTTACTACTGCCGAAAGAAATAACCGCCCTTATAATCCTGATAAAGCCGGTAATTTCTCAATTGAGGTTGCAAAAGGCGGATGCGCTGTTTTCTGGTGTAAGGAGCGCGAGTACAAGGCAAAGGAGCCTATATTGGCGTATAATCTTATATCTAAAGTCGTATTTGTAAGTAATCAGGAGGAGAAGGCAACTGGTCTTGACGCAGTTGAGGTATTGGGAAAACGTACAACTTCTTCACCGGAGCCGGCAAATACAGCCCTTGAAGGTCCAGAAGGTATGGTGCGTACTTTCATGTTCAAGATACCATATAAGGTTACCGAGGATATGAGAATAATAGCCCAGCCCATTCTCTATGACCGTTTCGATATTTCCGATGCAGAATCGGATGTGATACATGCCTACGGTCGTGCTGTATATGTTGATATGGAGGAGTATCATCTTACTCAGGAACGTAGAATGGATTTTGATTTGAATAATGATACTTTAACAAAAATCATAAAGACTCAAGGTGATACAGTTTTCCATAACGAATTGGAAAGACAGGTGCTTGCTTTGCAACAGAAGTATTCAAATCCGGATTCAGTACCTGATATAAAATCTTATGTAAGGGTAGAAAACGATACAATTTATTTTTATGCGATAGACCGCTTCAAGGGATTTGACCCGGATACGTCGCACCCTTATCCGTATGGCGTATCCATTTCGGTCGATGGATATAACTCCGAAATATATACAGTTGACTTCAAGGACAACGGTGAACGTCGCGATCCTTTGCGCTTCTTGAATTTTTCTTTTAAGGAGTTCTTGCCCGACAGAAATCTTTTCGAGGAGAAGATGGACGACCAGCGTGTATCGCATCCCGGTGAGTTAAAGCTGAATTTCCAACCCGGAAAGGCTGTATTGGCTTCCAATGACACTGCAAGTGCAAAGGCGTTGAAGACTCTGGAGCAGCAACTGCGTTCTGCACAGAATCCCGAGAACAGAGAGGAACTATATCAGGTAAAGGTGAATGGTGTTGCTTCACCCGAAGGTAACTTGGCTTTGAACAAATCTTTGGCAAAAGCCCGTGCTGAGTTCGCAAAAGAGAGAATCAAATCCTATGTTCCACGCCATGTACCTATAAACAACAACGATACACGTGTTGCCGGATGGGATGTCCTTGCCGATTCTCTTATGCGTGCCGGACATAAAGATGTTGCGAATGCCGTATACGAGATAGTAAAGGCTTATCCTTTGCAGAACGATAATGATGCCGCGGGATTTGCTAAACAGCAACGTGAGATATCAAAGTTGCCGGAATACAACACTCTTATAAAAACGGAGTTCCTGCCAAAACTCAGAACTGTAACATATAATTACACAATCAACAAGATTGGTCAGTTACCCACCGATACAGTTATTGCGAGATACCGTAAGGACCCTGAAAAGGAGTTCTCAAGAGGTGAGTATTGGTGTTTGTTTGATAATCTTGAAAATAATGACGAACTTGAAACAGCGGCAAAGATTGCCCTTAGAAAGACACGTAATATAGACAATGCCGATTCTATATATTGTCAGGGATATTGGCCATATGCCGCATCTGTTTTGGCTTGCTGTTACATAAGACGCGATACTGTTGACCTTAATCTGCTCCGACCATTCTTTGACTTTACATTGTATAAGGACAGCGTTACCGGCAAGGAGACTCTGTTACCCAAGACAATGAAATTCAGCCATTATGACAACAAAAAGATTGCGGGTTATATGAACTACCCCGATATGGCGGCAAACCAACTTATAATGACATTGAACAGTAACGACTACAGTTCAAAGGATATTGCCATACTCGAGGGATTGATTGCTGATGCAGCAAGGGAGGAACCTGCTTATGAGCAGCTTTTGGCTTTCTCAATGTGTCTGCGAGGCAAATATAATGGTACTGAAGAGAAATACGTAAGAGCGCGTGAGTTGGTTGCAAATTCATCGCCCCACAATTTTGTGGTGATGGCACTTGCCATGGATAATCCTGCAACAATTTCCGATGATGATGAATGGCTCCGCAAAGCCGCTACCAAAGTGGATAGTCTGGAGCAGACTCTTGTTACAAAATACTTGAAATCCGTTGTAAACATACGTCTGGCTACAGACTCGTTGTTGAATGATGCCGATACCCTGTTGGCTGAATGTTTTACAGAGGATATAAAATTCCTGTTGATGGGTAGCAACGATGCCGATTTGGTCGTAAGGAGCGGTAGCACACATAATGTTTTCGTAAATGCTACAAATATATGGAGCAGCAGAATGACCGGACTAGCATTGGGCGATGAACATCCATATACTTGGTTCAAACGCGCTATCGATGAGACAAAAAACAAGAATCCAAGGGATAGAGTGATTAAGAAAAATCTGTATGAATGCTTCTCTTTGGACGACAGATATATAACAATTCTCAACATCTATATGAGGGATAACAAATCTCTTAAGGAGAATAAGGAGATTCTTACTGTGTTGAGACGTATAAGGAATGAATATCTTGAAAAGAATTGATAAGGGATGATGAAACGTTGGTTGCCATATATATTGTTGCTCTTTGTGCTTGTGTTGTCACAGGCTGTATGTGCTGTGCCGTATAACAGACAGACGGCTCTTGGTGATACAACCAAGGTAGCAAAATCTCGGACTAATAAGAATAAAATTGAGTATAAGGCTGAAAATCCGGGATTTGATGTGCGACCATTTGCATTCCAAGGTCGTTACCGTATTCCGCAGGGAATCCCCAGATTCGACAACTCGAAATTCTTCTCACACCTGTATGCAGGTGTCGGTGGAGGTATGGAGTATATCAATCGTCGTGGAAAGTATAATTACAGAACCGGTACTAATTACAATGTCTTTATAGGTAAGGATATTACAAAGGAACACTCACTCAGTGTAGCCCTTAAATTTGGTAGTAATCTTGTAAGGAACGACGATATTGAACTTGATAAATTCGGTGTGCAGCTGAATTATCATTTTAATATTACGCGTTATTTTATGGGGTACAATCCTCGTCGCATAATAGATGTCTCAACAATACTTGGTGCGGGATACCATAGGTCTGAAGTGTGGCAAAGCACCACAGAATCTGTTTATGGAATGCTTGGAATGCGTGCAGCAATAAAACTCAGCAACAGAATGCATCTGGCTGTCGACCCATATATGATATTCTCTTCGCCAGGATATAATGGAATGCATAAGAACGAAACAGCGTTCAACTACAATGCTTCATACGGTATAGGTCTCTCGTTGATTTATACTTTCAGAAACGAACTCTCGCATCCCGGAATTAATCAGACGCCGGCTGACGATGAGATACCGATGTTCGATGACAGACATTATATGTTCATAGAGGGAGGTACGCAGACAATCCATTCCGATATAAAGTTTTCAGAAACTCTCGGACGTTGCTTTACAATAGGTTATGGATATTGGTTTGCCAGGCGTCTCGCTTTTCAGTTCTCGGGCGGTTACACAAGCGGAAACTGGGATAAATACACCACGCCTGCCGATATCGCGATGGGACGTCCACAGTATGAATATATGTCGAAGGTACAATATTTCTTCGGTCGTGCAGAGTTGGCCGGAAATACCTTGACTCTCCCTTTAAAGGACAACGGAAAAAGAAAGTATTTCTATCTTGGTCTTTCTGCCGGTTATGAATATGGTTTCCAATGGAAATATACCGAGTCATCACGACAGACATCATGTTTTTATGGTGGTTTGACCGGTGCTCTTCAGGTTAAGTGGCTGTTACCCGAAGGCAAGGCTCTTTATCTGTCGCCACGTTTCACGCTGGTGAACTTCGGAGTTCCTTATAAGAAACCTTACGACTATATCGAGAAGAAATATACCGACAAACGTTTCAATCTTACTTTGGGACTTGAATTCGGGCTCAACCGTCGTCCTTATGTCAAGAGAGAGAACGATGAGGAGAAATTCAAGTTCAAGGAAAACGGAAAACTCAAGTTCCGCCAGGCATTGAGCGTGTCAACATCGTTCGGTGGCAACTATATTATGGAACGTGGAAGGTATAAAGGCTTCAAGACATACAATATGACCGGAGCATTCGCCTTTGAATATCAACCTGTGAAATACTTTGCAGTTCGTCTGAAAGCCGACTATAACACACATAATTTCAGCGATATGTGGAGCTATACAGAATATTTGGATGGTAAGGTATATCAATACACGGGATTGTGGCATCTAAAATATAGAGTCATTAACGGAATCTTCGATGTCAAGTTTGACTTGTCCAATATGTTCAGTGGCTATGACCCATACAGGAAATGGAATACTGCCATTTATGCCGGTCTGGTTATGTCAAAGCATCTTCCTTTTGAGACAGAACTGCATGAAGATGAGTTGACACTGCCCGGAAGCGTAGTTTCTGTCGGAAGATCTTATCCAAAAGACATGTTGTACGGAATACACGCGGCATTCAATTGCAGATACTCCATAACACAACGTTGGGGAGTCTTCGGTGAATTTGGCGTGAAAATCCATAAGAATACCTATTTGTGGGCTCCTTATGTGGATTATAATCCGTTGCGTGTGCTCGACCTTGAATTCGGTATAAACTTTAAGATAAGATGATGTCTAATTTTTGTCAATAGGACATATTTATGAAAAGATACAGTTTTATTGCTATAATATTTGCTCTTTTGGGTGTTGCTTATACAACAGCCCATAACAAGAGTTCCAGCATACCTTCTGCGGTTTATGATATTGTATATTCCGATACAACATCAACGTCGCAGGCTGACAGCCTTGCTTTGGCTCAGGCAGAGATGCTTGCAATGATGATGATGGCAGACAGCTTGAATACCGCAGCACCTGACACAACTGTAGCTGTTGCAGACAGTATGAGTGTTGCCAAGGCTGATTCTGTTACAATAGACAGTGCCTCGTTGAAACCTGCAATCCCCGATAGTTTAATTGTTGGCTATATGCCCGAACGCACATCATGGAAATATTTTCCTGTAAAGCAACGTCCTGCCGATGATGTTTTAAAGTTAAAGAATCTGTATAAAAAGATAATGGCAGAACATAACGGTGCATTGAATGCCTATGATGCTTGGAAAATTGCTTTTAACAGCACACAGGATAGAACTTTGGATATGTATATCGATGGTGCTACCATGATTCTCTCAAGATATTGTGCCGACACTTTGAACAAACGTTACGACCGTCTCTCGGAGCACCGCGATGAGCTGATGGAACTTTATGATTTGGCTATATACAATCTTGACGCCTTGAATGCCCAGCTTGACACTGCAAAAAACAAGGATACACTCTCTGTAGCCAAATTCCGTGGCAGACAGTTGAGATATTATAGGGATATTACATTGATGGATTCAATTTTCAATGGTGATAGTCTTAATCGCTTTATATCAAGAGACACGCTTACAAACAGAATTAATAATGATATCACCCATTTAAGGTTCATGTATCCAAGATATAAGGAGATAGTTGCTTCTACCGACATGAATGTGGATATGGTAGATATTGCGATGTTTGCTATTCTTTCGGATATTAGAATTGTGCGTGACAGGGAAGTTGGGTTAGACCGAGATACAAGAAAGGTTAACTTTGAAGAAGATTGTGCTTTGGTTAGAGGACGTGTCGAAAAATTGCTCGCATATATTGAAGATCCTACCTCTATTATTTATAAGGACGATTACTATTCGATGTCGGGTAGAGATACGGTAACTGTAGGCCGTTGGTTCAACAGTCAGAGACGCCCCATTGACGAGGCGCTGCGATATGGTGAGGGACGCTTTATTGACATATCAAACTTTGAGGCTCTTGAGACCTATTGGGCAGAGAAGTTCCAGAAGGAGGGTGATTACGATGAGGTAATCAACAGCCCGTTGGCTAATCATAAGAAATCTGAGACATATATTCAGGCATTGCGCTTGAAGTATGATGTTGAGCCATCTTTTGATCTTGCTAAACAAATTTCGGAACGTTCCCTTTTGAAGGCTGAACAACGTAACTTGAAGGATGTCAACTTTAAAGATGCTATCTCGTATTTGGAGAGATCATTCAAGTTCCCGGAATTTTCTAAACAAAGTTCTTTTGCACAGGCACAAATGTATGTAAGCATGATGAAGTTGCAGTTGGTAGCCAAGAGAACACAATCGGCAAAAAATTATTTGAGCAAGGCTAAAAAAGCATGTTCGGCATATCCCGATGTGTATTACTATGAGGCATCATTGTTGTCTGAAAGAAATTTCGGAAACTCGGAGTTTGTTACCGGTATAAAATTCTGTGCTGTATACGATTTGTATGCCTTGTGCTTGAAGAAATTCAAGGAACTGAAAGCTAATCCGGGTTCGGAAATAAAGACATCTCTCGAAGAAGAAGATATAAAAACTCAGATGCAATGGTGTGAGCAGAACTTCATGAGTCAGGGTGAGGCCTTTGCCAATGGTATCTATGAATCGGGCAAACGTCAGACAAAGATTGGTGAGTATAACACTGTTATCAGATTTGCGAAATAAAAACATTATCGGACAACTTAAGGCTGTCCGATAATGTTTTACTATTCCTTCTTTAGTGTCTCAAAGAAACCCTCTATGCCTCCGCCTACTTCAGAGGCAATCTCCTCGATGTCCTTGCCAAGGGTTTTAAGTTTCTTTTGGGTGAGGTAGCCTTTCAGGCGACCTTTTAGCTTACCGATTTCCTTGAGTTCTTCATTGCTGAATTCCTCTTTTTTCAACTCCGCCTTGATCTCGTCGTATGTCTCGGCAATTTTCTTCCAATCCTTATCGGTGAAAGAGGCGTGATTCTCTTCGACATTCTCCACTAGTTTTTCCAGCTTTTTTATTGGTGAACCCGGCGATGCGTATATGCCCGAAAGCGCAACTGTCAAAATGACAGCGATTAAAAGAACTCTTTTCATTTCTCTGTATTTTTAGATTAATACTCTGTCTTATGCAAAAATAGGATGTTTTTGCGAATACCGAAACAAATTTCCTTATAATATTAATGGGGTACCGGCAGTAGCACCGATACCCCATAGGTATTTATTGTGGTAATCTTACTTCACTTCCTCGAACTCAGCGTCCTGAACGTCGCTGTTGTCCTGCTGGTTGTTTGTCTGCTGACCACCTTGTGCTCCCTGTGCACCCTGAGCACCGCTCTGTGCGTACATCTCGGCACTTGCTGCCTGCCATGCGTTGTTGAGCTCTGCTGTTGCAGCGTCGATGCCTGCGAGATCCTGTGCCTTGTGTGCCTCCTCGAGCTTCTGAACGGCAGCTTCGATAGGAGCCTTCTTGTCAGCAGGAATCTTGTCGCCAAGTTCGTTCAACTGGTTCTTTGTCTGGAATACCATTGAGTCTGCCTGGTTGAGCTTGTCGATCTTCTCGCGCTCTTTCTTGTCGGCATCTGCATTTGCCTCTGCCTCCTGTTTCATGCGCTCGATTTCTTCCTTGCTCAAACCTGATGAAGCCTCGATGCGGATAGCCT
>JAEIGA010004455.1_pt1 | contig 21685 bp, 18 predicted proteins | sample 9270691 | NCBI WGS metagenome assembly JAEIGA01 (sample SAMN17057246, study PRJNA624740) | gut metagenome | biome: biome; isolation source: fecal sample | host: Bos grunniens | place: China: Xizang | collected 2019 | reverse complement strand
GAGTTTGACTACTGCTGTGTCCATGCTGCTCAGTCCCTGAAGAAACTGGGTTTTGAGACCATCATCGTCAACTGCAACCCCGAGACCGTTTCCACCGATTATGACACTTCCGACAAGCTGTATTTTGAACCGCTTACGCTGGAAGACGTCCTTTCCATCTACCGCAAGGAGAAACCGGTTGGTGTTATCGCCCAGTTCGGTGGACAGACTCCTCTGAATCTGGCCGCCAGTCTGGAAGCAAACGGTGTGAAGGTTCTCGGAACTCCTCCCAGCGTCATCGCGCTGGCAGAAGACCGTGACCTGTTCCGCAATATGATGGACAAGCTCGGCATCCCCATGCCGGAAGCCGGAATGGCCACAACCGTGGAAGAAGCCACCAAGATCGCAAACGAGATCGGATATCCCGTCATGGTACGCCCGTCCTTTGTTCTGGGCGGCCGCGGAATGGAAGTCGTGTATGATGATGAATCCATGGCCGATTATATGCGTGCCGCCATCGGCGTGACTCCGGATCGCCCCATTCTGATCGACCGATTCCTCCAGCATGCTATGGAGTGTGAAGCAGATGCCATCAGTGATGGCACGCACGCTTATGTTCCCGCTGTGATGGAGCATATCGAGCAGGCCGGTATCCATTCCGGCGACTCTGCCTGCATCCTTCCCTCCAAGCATATTTCAGAGAAAAACCTGAAAACCATTGAGGAATATACGAAAAAGATTGCCGAAGAGATGCATGTTGTCGGTCTTATGAATATGCAGTATGCCATCGAAAACGACAAGGTCTATGTGATCGAAGCAAATCCCCGTGCCTCCCGCACGGTACCTCTGGTATCCAAGGTCTGCGGCATCCGCATGGTTCCTCTTGCAACCGATATCATTACCGGAGAGATCACCGGCAGACCTTCTCCTGTGCCTGCACTGAAGGAGAGAGAGATTCCTTATCACGGCGTGAAGGAAGCTGTCTTCCCGTTCAACATGTTCCAGGAAGTCGATCCGGTCCTGGGTCCTGAAATGCGATCCACCGGCGAAGTGCTTGGCCTTTCCGCTTCCGGGGGCAGAGCCTTCTATAAGGCGGAAGAGGCCGCAGGAATGGAACTTCCCCAGGAAGGTACGGTTCTGATCACCGTCAATCCGAAAGATCGTCCGGAAGCACCGGAAATCGCAAAGATGTTCCATGATGCTGGTTTCCGAATCCTCGCAACCGGCAACACCTATAACGAGATCACCGGTGCGGGTGTTCCTGCGGAAAAAGTCCTGAAGATCTATGAGGGACGTCCCAACATTCTGGATATGATGACAAACGGTGATATCCAGCTCATTGTGAACACACCGATTGACAAAGCGAGCACGTATGATGACAGTTACCTGCGCCGCAATGCCATCAAGCTGAAGATTCCTTACATCACTACGATGGCAGCTGCGAAAGCGGCAGCGGAAGGCATCAGCCATGTGAAACGCCACGGCGGTTCCACTCTCCGCTCTCTGCAGGAATGGCACGCCATGATCAAAGACGCTGAGTGATCATACGCAGCCTGGCCTCGGTCAGCGTTCTCAATTCTGATTTCTTATAACTACGGAGGATAACTATGGGAGGTTTTTTCGGAGCCGCATCCAGAAACGATTGTGTTTTTGATCTGTTTTATGGAACAGACTACCATTCCCATCTGGGCACACGCCGTGCCGGCATGGTCGTTTATGACAGGGAGAAAGGATTTGACCGCGCAATCCATAATATTGAACACGCAAGCTTCCGTTCCAAATTTGAAGGCGATGCCGCAAAAATGACGGGCTTTCTCGGAATCGGCAGCATTTCGGATTACGAGCCCCAGCCGCTGATCATCCGATCCCATCATGGCACCTATGCCATCACCACGGTAGGAAAGATCAACAATGCCAAGGAACTGACCGAATACCTCTTCTCTAACGGAAATTCGCATTTTCTGGAGATGAGCGGCGGAGATATCAATGCCACGGAGCTTACCGCCGCACTGATCAATCAGAGGGAAGGTCTGATTGACGGTATTGTTCATGCACAGAATATGATTGACGGCTCACTTTCCATGCTGATCATGACGAAAGAGGGTATTTACGGCGCCAGAGACCGCTTTGGCAGAACCCCTCTTGTTATCGGAAAGCATGAAGACGAAGGTTTCTGCTTTGCTCTGGAGAGTTTCTCTTTTCATAATCTGGAATATGAAAGTGAAAAAGAACTCGGCCCCGGCGAGATCGTCTTTATGACACCGGACGGCTATGAAACCGTCATGAAGCCCCGGGAAGAGATGAAGATCTGTACATTTATGTGGATCTATTACGGTTTTCCTGCTTCCTCCTACGAGGGGATCGATGTCGAAAAGGCACGTCACGAATGCGGTCGACGGCTTGCCATGCGGGACCGGGAGCACGGAAAAGTATTTCCGGACTATGTTACCGGTGTTCCCGATTCCGGTGTCGGTCATGCATTGGGTTATGCCAACGAGTCCGGAATTCCCTATCAGAGACCTTTTGTTAAATATACCCCGACCTGGGCAAGATCTTTCATGCCGACGATACAGACGCGCCGGAATCTGATTGCACGAATGAAACTGATTCCGGTAAAACAGCTCATAGAAGGTCAGAAGCTGTTGCTGATCGATGATTCCATCGTCCGCGGAACTCAGCTGCGGGCTACGACAGAGTATCTTTATGAGAACGGAGCAAAAGAGGTTCATATCCGTCCGGCGTGTCCGCCGATCATGTACGGATGCAAGTATCTGAATTTCTCCCGCTCCCGGTCTCTGAACGAACTGGTCGCACGGCGCATGATCGAAAAACTGGAAGGAACGATGACTCCGGATGAATCCATAATGGCAGAATATACGAATCCCGATTCGGAACGCTATAAGGATCTGCTGGAAGAGATTCGGAAAGATCAGAACTTTACTTCTCTTCATTATCACCGTCTGGATGATATGCTGGATTCCATCGGAATCGAACCTTGCAAGCTCTGCACCTACTGCTGGGATGGAAAAGAGTAACCATTAAAAGAATATGAGGCCTGAATCCAATCACTTGCTGGATTCAGGCCTCTTTTTCCGCCGGTCACATCTTTTGCCAATGATCACAGTCTGATCTTCATAAAAGCTTCAAACTGATCTTTCGTCAGCAGTTCCCACTGATTTTTCATTTTTCTGTAGATTTCTTCCCCGGACTCTTCCGGCTCTTTTTTATACTGGCTCGTGATATGTACATATCCCCACAGATGCTCCGGGGTGCAGTAAACAGCCAGCGGCCACCCATAGGGTTCTCCCTTCTTGTTGAGGCGCTGCCGAAACTCCCGTATCACCAGATAGGTCCTCATCTGAAGGTCTGTCACGGTACCTTCGAAATTCTTTTCTCCTTCTTTGCCGAAACCGGCCATTCGCTTGACTTCAAAGGAAAACAGTTCGTTATCTGCGTTTTCCTCCATGAAAAGTGTCATGACCTTCCTGCTTCGATTGGTCGCCAGTCCCTCATCCCAGCGGGAATCATAATCATATCCTGCCCGCCGGTAATTTGCCAGATAAGGGAACCATTCTCTGGACACGAAACCGGCCCGTCCGTGAAAGAACTTGCCGTAGGCTATCTCTCCCCTGGCTGCGATCTGCTCTCTCCAAAGCCACGGATCCGTTTTCTCATTGCCGGTCCACCATACCCATGGTTTGGTTCGTTCCTGAACAGATCCTCCGGGAAACTCTTCCGAAGCGAACAGCGGCAGAAACCCTACCTCGTTAATATAGTTTTCGCAGTCTTCCACCGTCTGAAAAATCCATTCGTCCCGATTCCCTGCCATGATTTCCCTCTTTTCTGCTCATCCGATCAGGCTCTTCGCCCATGCGGTGATCTCTTCCTCACTGATTCGGGAAGAGACTCTTTTCCCTTCGATTACAGTGGCTCCCGGCGCAAGATCCGCCATATTTTTCGCGGAATTGCCAAGCGGGCTCATTCCGGACGTTGCAAAGGGGATCACGGTCTTTCCGGAAAAATCATACTGTTCCATAAAGGTATCGATGATCCGGGGTTCCTGATACCACCAGATGGGAAAGCCTACAAATACGGTGGTGTACTCGTTCATTCCTTTCACCGTTCCGGCAATTGCCGGGCGGCATGTCGGGTCATTCATCTCAACGGTCGAACGGGCGCTGGAATCCATCCAGTTCAGATCCGATCTTTCATAAGCAACTTCCGGTTCAATTGCAAACAGATCGGCTCCCAGTCCATTTGCCAGTCTCTCTGCCACGCGTTTTGTGGAACCTCCGGCACTGAAATATGCTACTAAGATTTTTTCCATAGTGTTCCTTTCTCATTGGGTCTCGGATCATTTCACTGATATTATTATACCGCACTTTCCGACAGATGGGAGCGCGCAGTTAAAAATAATTAACGTCCGTTCCCTTCCCGTGGTACAATTGTGTTGTTTCGATCAACAGACATGGGGGGGCAAAAAAATGGAGAAATTGGATCTGGGTCTGGTCTTGGAAGGTGGAGCCATGCGAGGACTGTTCACCGCCGGTGTACTGGATGTCATGATGGAATCCGGCCTTACTTTTGACGGTTGTGTCGGGGTCTCCGCCGGAGCCGCCTTCGGCTGCAATATCAAATCCCGTCAGATTGGCCGTGTTCTCCGCTATAACCTTGAATATTGCAATGATCCGCGTTACTGCAGCATGCAATCTCTTTTGAAGACCGGAGATCTGTTCGGCGCGAAATTCTGCTATGACGATCTTCCCAACAAGCTGGATCCATTTGACAGTGAGACATACAATTCCAATCCCATGGTCTTTTACGCCGTGTGCACGGATGTTGATACCGGAAAGGCGATCTATCCACGCTGTGACCGTGCCAGCAGGGAAACTTTTACGTATATTCAAGCATCCGCTTCCATGCCCTTCGTCTCCCGGCCGGTATCCATCGGCGGAATGACTCTTCTCGACGGAGGTATCGCCGATCCCATCCCGCTGCAATTTTTTCAGGAGAAAGGGTACAGGCGGAATGTAGTGGTCCTGACACAGCCACGGGACTATGTTAAAAGTCCTGTTCCATCATCGGTGCGTCTGTTGTTGCTTCGATATCCGAAAGTCGCAGACACCATGCTGCGCCGTCATCTCATCTATACGGAAGAGCAGGCGCTGGCAGCGGAAGCGGAGCGAAAGGGAGAAGCCTTTGTCATCTGTCCAGAATCTCCACTCCCCATCGGAAGAGTGGAACACGATCCGGATGTGATCCGGCAAACCTATGAACTTGGACGGTCCGCCGCCGAGTCCCGGCTGGATGAATTGAAGAGATTTGTCTCTCTGGCAAGAACATAAAAAAGCAACACCGTTTGTGATTAAACGGTGTTACTTTTTATGTTTGGATGTTATTGGACGGAGAATTCTGCGTTTCGCAGCGTGCACATTTCGTAATCGCCCTCCATGTAGGTATCAAACTTTCCAATTACCGTGACCATGTCCCCGTCGGAAGGGAAATCCTCCGGATAACTGTACTTTCCGGTTGGAACAAACTCCAGCCCCTGAGAACAGCATGCCGTGGCATCCATGATCACACAGGCATAGTAATCGATTCCCTGAAACTCATCCCGATAGCTTACAAACTGACCTTCCATTTTGATGGTCTTTCCCTTATAGTCCTCCGGACAGCTGAGCATATTGTATACCTCGGAATAGACCATGGTGCTGGACAATGTGGTCAGATCAACATCGATACCCTTCGTCTTGCTGAGCACGGTGTCATCGCCCTTTTTCACTTCCGGCTTCGGTGCTCCTTCGTTCACACCGACCTGCCGGCCGTCCGCTGCTGCCATTCCTTCCTGAAGCACCTGTTCCACTCCATTGGCCTGGTTTTTCTTTGCAGAGGAATTGTCCGAACCGCATCCGGTCAGAGCAAGGACCATCATGATACACAGTAATATACAGACCCATCTTTTCATGGCTTCATTCTTCTCCTTTGAACATCCCGATCAGATAGCATATTCCAAATGCCGCCACATCCACAGCTACGATGGTAGAACCTACCGGTGTCCCGCCCAGAATCGAAATGAGGATCCCGAGGAATGCGCAGACCACCGAGATGATGGCGGAAAAGATCGTCACGGATTTAAAACTGCGGAACAGCCGCATTGCCGAAAGTGCGGGAAAGATCACCAGCGCAGAGATCAAAAGCGAACCCACCAGATTCATGGCAAGCACAATGATCACCGCAATGACGATGGCAATGAGCAGATTGTACGTATCCGCATTCGTTCCCGTTGCTTTGGCGAAATTCTCATCGAAGGTCACAGCGAAGATCTTATGATAAAACAGCACAAATACCACCACGACCGCAACAGAAAGGACCGCACACAACGTCACTTCGCGAACCGTCAGCGTCAGTATGGAGGTCGATCCGAACAGGGTGCTGCACACATCGCCCGACAGATTGGATGATGTGGAAAACAGATTCATAATGAGATAGCCGAAGGCCAGTGCGCCCACCGAAATCATGGCAATGGCAGCATCACCCTTGATCTTGGCATTCTGGCCGGACCGAAGCAGTAGGACAGCGCTGATCACGGTAATCGGCAGTACGATGAGCATCTCATTGGAAAAGTTCAGCACCGCTGCAATCGCCATCGCACCAAACGCCACATGAGAAAGCCCGTCCCCGATAAAGGAGAATCGTTTCAGAACAAGCGTGACTCCCAGCAGGGATGAACACAGTGCGATGAGTACACCGACGATGATCGCATACCGTACAAACGGATACTGAAGGTACAGAGTTAACTTATCCCACATCGTCCGCACCTCCCTCCTGCTGCTGAAGGAAGAACTTGCCGATACTGCTTTCCCGGTATTCTTCCGTTGTGCCGAAGAAGATCTCTCTCCCGACATGGAGGATATGGCTGGCATATCGGACGGAAGCCGCAATATCGTGGGAGATCATTATGATGGTGATCCCCTCCTGATTCAATTCCTGGATCAGTTCGTACATGCCCAGTGTCACTTTCGGATCCAGGCCGGATACCGGTTCATCCAGCAGAAGGACTTTTCTCGTCGCACACAGTGCCCGAGCCAGCAGCACTCTCTGCTGCTGGCCGCCGGAAAGATCCCGGTAACAGCGATTCGCAAGAGGAAGGATCCCCATGCGTTCCATGTTCTCTCGGGCAATCTCTTTTTCACTGCTGTTATAAAACGGGCGAAACCCCATCTGCCCCTGAAAACCTGACAGTACGATCTCTGAAACAGAGGCAGGAAAATCCTTCTGGACGACTGTCTGCTGCGGAAGATAACCAATCTCATTGGCTTTCAGACCGTCTCCGATAATAATCTCTCCCTTGATCGGCGGCTGCAGGTGCAGCAGGGTCTTCATCAGTGTGGTCTTTCCGGAACCGTTTTCCCCGACGATACAAAGATAATCTCCGGAGGAAACAGAAAAATTCAGTTTGTCAGCGATCACATGGGAATCATATCCCAATGCAAGATCCCGAACCGTTATCTGCGCCATTACAACGCCTCCTGCATAGTATTACTGCAGTGCTTCTTTCAGCACGTTCTTATTCTTTTCCATAACGGAAAGATAGGTTGCTCCCTGCCCGGCATCCTTCGATGTTGTTGCCTGCATGGAGTCTATCGTCAGGATCTTCTGATCCTTCTCTTTGGTATTCTGAATGATCGTCTCTGCGATCCTCTGATCGGACCCTTCGATGGTCATTACACAGTTTAATCCCAATTCGTCTACTTTGCCGGCAAGAAATGAGATCGTCTCAAAACTTGCTTCTGTCTCCGCAGAACAGCCGGCAAAAGCGGCATAATAGTCCAGACTGTAATCGTCCGTCAGATAACGGAACGGAAACCGATCACCGAACAGGACCGTTTTCTGAGAGCTTTCATTTACAACACTTTGATATTCATTATCCAGATCGGCAAGTTTCTGCTGGTAAGCGGTTACATTGGCTTCATAGATCTCCGCATGATCCGGATCCATTTCCCGGATTGCTTTGGCCAGCCTTCCGCAGAGTATCGAGGCGTTCTTCAGAGACAGCCAGACATGTTCGTCATATTCCGGTTCTTCACTTTCAGTATCCTCTTCCTCCGGCTGCATCCCTTCAACAATCTGTTCTTCCTTCATACCGTCGCCCAGAGACTCCATCAGATTGATTTCCTTCTGCTTTTCATTGGCGGCCTCTTGCATGGCGTCTTCCACCCACTGGTCGGATTCTCCTCCCACATAAACAAACATGTCACAGGAAGAAACACGGAGGATATCCATTGCCGTTGGTTGAAAACTGTGAAGATCCACTCCGTTATCCATCAGCATCGTCAATTCGATTCCCGCCGGGTTTTCCCCCAGGATCTCGCGGACCCAGTCATATATGGGAAAGATCGTGGTTACGATCTGCAGATTATCGCTTTCAGGTGCACTGCTGCTTTCCGTGTTGCTGCCGCAGGCAGAAAGACAACTAATTATCAATACGCAGACACAAATCGCTGCGACTATTCGTTTCTTCATATGTTCTTCCTCTTCGGTTCCGATGCTTGCTTACCTCTTTTTTGCATCCCTGGAGTATTCAGCGCTGCACTCTTCACAGATTCCGTAGAACACCGTTCTTCTGGGATCCAAGGTAAACTGATGCTCTTCCTTCAGATGCGCCCCGAGATCCATCAGTTCGTCACAGTGAAGATGGATCAGCTTCCCGCATTTTTCACATTTGCAGTGGAAACAGACGTCTTCTCCGCAGTGATGTCCCTTGGGAATATATTCAAAGCAGGCCGGACTGTTTGGGTCGATGGTGTATTTATTTACAAGCCCTTCATCCACCATTCGTTCCAGATGCCGGTAGATCGTCGTCTGGCCGATCGCCACATCCCTGCTTTTAAAATAATCACAGATATCCGAAACGGTGATATGTGTTTCCGGATTTGCTTCCAGATACTCCAGCAGCAAGTCCCGCTGTTTTGTCTTATATGTCAGCTGAACGCCCATAAGAACTCCTATTCCAGAATATAATTTGAAAACCGTTTTCAATTTTCTCACAACACCTCTGTATTGTCAAGAAATTTGAAAACGGTTTTCAAATTAAAAAAACAGGCCGGAAGCCTGTTTTTTATTTCTTTACTTGTTCCTGTTCAGAAGCAGTTTCATGGCACCGAAGATCCCGGCGTCATTTCCGAGACTCGCCAGACAGATCTCTGTCTCCCGACTGGCATGGAAAACACTGTTTTGGAATCCTTCCTGTACCAGCTCCAGCAGGATATCCCCTGCTCTGGAAACGCCCCCTCCGATGATAACAGCCTCCGGATTGATTACATTGCAGATCGTGCCGATAACACGTCCCAGCATGTTGCATACTTCTCCCGCCGTCTTTTTCGCCAGAGGATCTCCTGCTTTTGCCGCATCGAAGACGATCTTCGCGCTGAGATCCGTTTCCTTGCGGAGCACGCTCTCCTCTCCGCTTTCCGCCAGCCGTTTTTTCGCCTGACGCACAATTCCGGTAGCAGAAGCATACTGCTCGATACAGCCACGGTTACCGCAATTGCATGCCTCCTGTTCCTCTGTATTTACAATAATATGTCCCAGTTCTCCGGCCGCCCCGTGGAATCCGTTAACGATCTGCCCTCTCAGGACCACACCGCCCCCGATTCCGGTGCCCAGCGTGATCATGGCAATGCTGCTGTAGCCGCTTCCGCTGCCTTTCCAGGCTTCTCCCAGCGCTGCCATATTGGCATCGTTTGCCGCATAGACCGGAATACCGAGAAGGGATGATAATTCCTTCGAGACCGGAATGATTCCCCATCCCAGATTAATGCAGCGATTCACGACTCCTTCGTCATTGACTGCACCTGGCACTCCGATTCCGGCACCAATGATCTGTTCCTTGGCAAAACGGTGCTGTTGGATCTTTTCCTCCACAGATGCGGCGATATCCGGCAAAATGTTTTTCCCGCTCTCTGTTGTATCTGTCGGGATCTCCCATTTTTCCACTAAGGTTCCGTCTTCCTGAAACAATCCCAGTTTGCAGGTAGTGCCTCCCAGGTCGATTCCAAATCCATATCGTTCCATATCTGTGCTCCTTTTGCCGTGCTGTAAGATATTGTACCCTATATTATCTATATTGCAAAGGAATTCGGTAATTGACAATTCGACCATCACTTCCTATGATTGTGGTACAAATGTACCAGCGGAGGTTTTTATGAAAGATCGACATCCGACAAACGAGCAAGTGGTTCAAAGTATCATTGACGCGTTGCTCATTCTCCTGCAAACGCAGCTGCTGGAAGAGGTCCGCATCGTAGATCTTGTCCAACTGGCGGAAGTAAGCCGGAATTCTTTTTACCGGAATTTCAGTGATAAGGATGCTGTTCTGCGGCGCCATATCTCTGATGTTACGGATAAATGGTATCAAAAGGCAGGTCTGGATTTCTTTTCATACAGGAAAGATTATCAGTTTTTCATCCCTCTGCTCCATTATCTGTACGAGCATCGGGATCTTACATCCATTCTCCTCCGCAACGGTAAACTCCATCTTCTGAAGGAAGAGTTTGATCATCGAGCGCTTATCCTTCTGAATGGGACGGAGGATCCGTGGTATTTTGCATACATCTCCGGAGGAGTCTTCAATGTATATCGCCGATGGGCGGAAACAGGTTATGTGGAAACACCGGAAGAGATTGCGGAGCATCTGGCTAAGATTATTTGGCGCTAGCGCAATGCAAAAGGTGTTTCCGCGCTAACCGGATTATACGACGAGAAGCCGGCTCTATGATCACAGAGCCGGCTGTCGCATTTTAAAAGGGCTGTTTGTGACAAACAGCCCCATTTCATTATTAGGATTTATTATTTTCCGTAGGCTTCACAGAAGTTCTTCATCATGACAGCCATTTCCGCACGGGTCGCAGTGCCCTGCGGAGCGATCATGTTGCCCGGACGTCCGGACATCAGTCCCTTTGCCACAGCCCACTGTACCGGCTGCTGTGCCCATGCGCTTACAGAAGCAGCGTCTGCAAATCCGGAGATATCGGCTGCAGAAGTGATGTCGCCGCCAAGATAAGCCGCATAGCTGCGGAGCATGGTGGCCAGTTCCTCACGGGTCACATCACGGTTCGGTTCAAAGGTTCCATTGCCGGTTCCGGCAACGATACCCTTGGAAGCGCACCAGTTAACAGGATCGTAATACCAGCTGGTAGGTGCCACATCGGCAAATGCGTTCGTGTTATTGCCGGGTTTGCCTTCCAGTGCATACAGGATGGTAGCGACCTGCGCGCGGGTCAGATTGGAGTTCGGTTCAAACGTATTGTCCGTCACTCCGGTCATGATCCCACGGTCCGACACATAGTCCACAAAGGTCTTGAACCAGTCTCCGTCTGCAACGTCGATGTATCTGCCTGTGACAACAGGCTGTGTCGGCTGCGGGTTAACGGGAGGCTCTGCCTGCATCGCCTTCAGGATCTGGCTGGCGATGTACTTATGTCCTTCATTGGTCGGATGGACCGTGAAAAGGATATATTTGAAGTATGTACCGTCAAGCAGTCCGGTAAGCAGGGTCCCCATACCAATGGGTTCGGTATCAAAGATATCCACATAGGTGTAGCTGTCTTTATATGCCGACTGCTGCGTGATGTAAACATTCATCGTCTGCATCAGAATATCCAGTGCATGACCGATACGGAGGAAATACTCATCTCCCAGATCCGTTACATGGAAATTCTTGAACGGATTGAAGAATCCGACCGCATAGATCTTGATATTGGGATTGATGTCATAGATGCTCTTAATGATGGGATCCCAGTTTTCCGTAAAGGTTCCCAGTCCGCTCATCAGGCCCTGCAGATAAGCCGCAGCTGCTGCCGGGAAAACACCAAGCAGTTTTGAGGCCTCAAACAGATAGCTGGTTGCAGTTCCGAAATCTCCGGCGGCCACAGCAGCACGGATATAGTTCAGGCTCTGTGTATCGGCACCGGCTGCTGCCATGACTTTCAGTGCACGAATGAAGCAGTTGATCGCAACATCATTGGAGCCAATGTTGATCGTCAGCACATCGGACTTCTTGATGTATTCCCGTGCCTTATCCATCATGACCTGTTTGCCGTCTTTCTGAACGATATCCCAGATCTCCTGGCTGATGTCATCTCCGTGATAATTCGGATCCAGCATTTCGCGTACTTCGACGGAGCGAAGTCCGGGCAGCGACAGATTGTAGAAACCCTGGTTTGCCAGATCGGCATAACTTGCCGCACTGTCATTGGGAAGCTGGTATCCCATTCCGTTTGCGACCAGATCGGGATATGCACCGTGAACACGATAGGTGGTTCCGCCGCCCATCTGACGCAGTGCCTCTACGTCCTGTACCGAATAGTATCCTTCCGGTGATGCAACCATGTTCATAAGAATGCCGTAATCGATATCCTGCGGTACAAGGTGTGCATCCCAGTTGGGATCCTTCTCGACGGAGTATCCGGATGTGATACTGTCGCCGATGATTGTGTAGCCTTTGAACTGTTTGCCCGTGGCCGGTGCTGCCAGCACAGATACGCTGACAAGGGCGACAACCATCGCAACAACCAGGATCGTAGCTACGAGTTTTCTCGTATAGGTTCTCATTTTTCTTACTACATCCCCTAACTTTCTTTTTCTTTATATCAAACTGCGTTATGCAGATTTAATATCGGACTCTTCCAGTGCACGGTAATCGACTTTTCCTCGGGGAGTTCTGGGAAGTTCGTCAACGAACTCGATCAGTTCCGGCACCTGATAATCGGGCAGGTTTTCATTGCAGTATGCAAGAATATGGTTCCGAACCGCCTGCTCGTCGCTGAGGGATTTATCCTTCAGTTCAATATATGCTTTCGGAATATTGATCCGTTCCTCATCCCGCACACCGATGACACAGGCAAGTTCCACATCATCGCAGAGCTGGATCGCTTTTTCAATACGGTCCGGGAACATCTTCGTAACGTTTCCGTCCAAGCCCTTGGTCATAATGATACGTTTAATACGGCCGGTGATATAGAGTACGCCGTTTTCGTCCACTTTGCCAAGGTCGCCCATGTGCAGCCAGCGGATTCCATCCGGATGGACTTTGATTAGGTCGTCCGTTGCTTCCTGGTTCTTGTAATACCCGAGCATAAGGCTGGGGCCGCTGACACATACTTCGCCGATCTCTCCGATCTTCAGCTCATCGGTCGTTCCCGGATCCACGATCTTCAGGTTGACCATGGGAAGAGGAACACCAACGGAATTGGGGAAGTTCACTTCCGGATAAGTAAAGGATACAACACTGGCAAACTCTGTACATCCATACCCTTTGGTCGCTTTAATATCTGCGCCATGCTCCTTCAGGAAGTCGTTAAACTGTGCTTCGATGTCGCTGTCCATGGCTTCGCCTCCGATGGCAACATACATCAGGGAAGACAGATCCATGCCTTCCAGCTCCTTCTCATGCAGCATAGCTTGGCAGTACTGCGGGATGGAGTTGATAACTGCCACATTGTGGAGCTTATGATACTCGTGGTATTTTCCAATCTCATAGTTGGGAATCAGGCAAATCTTCATTCCCATTCCCATTCCTTCATGAATGCCGTTGCAGAAACTGTAGTTTACAAAAGGAGGAAGTACGACGAGCATGCTCTTTCCGGGTACGTTCTCGTGGCCCGGGAAAGAAAGACGAACCTGAAATGCGATCGCGTTTTCGTTGGTATCCGACAGCATGCACCCTTTCGGTTCTCCCGTGGTTCCGCCGGTATGGGAAATAACAGCCATAGCCTCCGGATCTTTCCGGAAATATGCCGGAGCAACATCTTCACCGTTTTTCAGAAACTCGGTCCATGTCATGCACATGGATTTGTCCAGTTTGGGGAACTTCGCCCATTTATAAAGGGTCCTTTTGATTCCGCTGAGAGACTGGGCCGGTGAGATGACGATGGCCTTCTGGACTGTGGTCTCTTTCAGAGAATCCTTGATAATATTATAGGTACCGTCGAACATGAAGAAGAATCGACTCTCCGCCTCGTCCAGATAACCGTGCAGTTCTTTTTCACCGGGCAGCGGATGAATCAGATTCATAACTGCACCCAAGCGGTTGACCGCATAGGCCAGATAAACAAATTCCGGTGTGTTCGGCATGGCAATGGTAACGATCTCACCGGGCTGTACGCCAATAGCAGTCAGTCCCTTTGCCGCTTCTTCAATATGCTGCCAGAGTTCACCATAAGTGACTTTCTTCATATCCATGTATTCCAGAGCAATTTCATCGGAACGGTCTTTATTTGCTTCGTAGATATACTCAAACATGGTCTGGCTGGGCAGTTCAGCGGCAAGAACTTCCTTGGAGAATCCGTTTCTCCAGGGTTTGTCGATAGAAGCGTACCCTGTCTTATTCTGTGAAACCGTATTACTGTTCATTTCTTTAGTACCTCCAAATGTTACTGGTGGGTGGGGAAGGGCTGTCAATTAATGTTAGCGAACTAACATTAATTGACAGAGTTTTACCGCCCTCAGATCTTTCTGCCCCCCTCCCCCGGATACACCTCAAAGAGTGTCTGGAAGAAAAGATGTTAGTCAACTAACATTAATTGGCAAAAAAATCCTCCCGGGGCAAAACCTTGACCCCCCTGTAAGAAAAATAAGTCCTATATATCAAAATACCTCAGAACATGGAAATATTTCAAGCAAAAAACAGGAAAAAATAATTTCTGTCGTTTCTTAACGTATTTTCACGATAATAACGATAATTTTTGTCAATAATAGCCGTCTGCGGAGCGGCTGAACTCCGCAGACGCTGGCTTTTACTTTAAGATTTTCTGTCAGTACAGGATCACCGGTGTTCCGACCGAAACGTTTTCATAGGCGATTCGTGCGGCATCCAATGGCATATTGACGCAGCCGTGAGATCCGTCATACTGATAGATCGTTCCACCGAATCTGCCTCTCCACGTGGCGTCATGCAGTCCGATTCCTCCGTTGAAGGGCATCCAGTAGTTCACATGGCTGGCATAGTCCACGCCGCGAAGAACGGTGTTTCTTTCCTTGCTTTTGATGGTATAGTATCCGGCCGGCGTTCCTCTTCCGAGAGAGGTATTTCCGGTTACGATGTCTGTCGCCATGATCTGCTGACCGTTCTTATACAGGAACAGGCGCTGATTTGCCAGACAGATCTCCACATAGGTGGAGCTGTTGGATGGTGTCTGAGCCCAGACCGGACTGATGGTCTGCGTCTGGTGTGCATACAGTGCGTTCCGGATGTTATTTACCGTTGCCTGCTGGTTCAGAGTCCAGCTGTATGTGGTACTGGGTATGGAGATCTCATACCCATAGGAAGTCATAAAGGTATTTCTCGTTTCCGTCGAATTGTACTTGGCGGCCAGATTATTCACATATTCATTCAGTTTGCCGTCATCGTAGTATTCATTGCCGTTCTCGCTCACCCGGATCCAGCTGACGATGGTGTTCGGCCCAAGAACTTCAATGCCTTTTCCCATCTGAATCGTAACAGTAAAGTCCCCGTAGCGTCGATAAAAATCACCATATCTGAGGACATTCACACCGGTTGAAATCCCGTTGGATATGGCATTTCCCACGGTGCCCCAGGGATCTGAGATGAACTCATTGGCATCGATACATTGCGTCGTCAGTTCTCCGGCCTCGGCAAAAACCATCGTAAAACTGCACAGCATCATTACGATGACGACGAGACACAGGGCCCCTTTCCAGGTCGTTCTGTTCTTTTTCTCTTTCATTCTTATCTCTCGCTTTTTATTAATTGATTAATAATTCTCTCGAGTCTTTCAAGCCTTTCCATTATAGCAAACTTTTCGAAAAAATGAATACCTTTTGAGTTAATTCTGTAATTTTTATGTAACCGCGCCCTCTGATTTCTATATACCCATATTTTTAAGCAGAAAAGACTTGCTGTCAGACATAATAAAACCCCGCACAGAGAATACTGTGCGGGGAATAATATTAGATAATTACCATCAGATTCCTGCAACCTGAAGCTCGTGTGCGCGCTCTTCCAGCTGGACAAAGTCCACCTTGCCGTTGTTTTCCGTCAGCGGAAGGTGATCCAGGTAAACAAAGTCTACCGGCTGCATGTATCCGGGAACCTTTTCTTTGCAGAGCTTGACCAGTTCCTCAGTCAGCTGCTCATCCGGAACATCTTCCTTTTTGACCACGAAAGCCACGATTTCATAGAAGGTGGAATCCGGTTTCAGGCGGCCGGCGCAGCATACTGCGTCAACGGCTTCATGACGAAGGATCTCTTTTTCCGGAACGGACGGGAAGATCTTTGCTGCATCGCCGCCGTTATCGGTGATGTAGATTCTTCTCAAGCGGCCTTTATGGGTCAGGAAACCGTCTTCGGAGATTTTGGCCAGGTCACTGGTACGGAGCCAGCGCTCACCCTTCTCATCGGTGAAGATCATTTCATCGGTGGCTTCCTGGTCGTCCAGGTAGCCCAGCATGACGTTCGGTCCGCCTACGAGAAGCTCGCCGATCTCATCATATTTCAGTTCCTTCGTAATATCATCCGGATCAACGATCTTGATGTCATGGACCGGAAGAGGAATGCCGACTGTCTTATAGCGGTTTGCCGTGCAGGTCTCCGTAGCGACCGTTGCACTGGTCTCCGACATGCCGTATCCTTTGATGACCGGATATTTGCAGCCGTGGGCCTTAAAGAATTCATCGATCTCGATCTCATCTTCTCTCGGGCAGGCATCGCCGCCGATAACCGCTGCAATGAGGAAGGACATATCGAAGTCCTTCATCAGCGGAGAGCGGATAAGCTGACGCCAATGCTCGGTCACACCGCCGGCATAGTTCGGTTTATACTTTTTAAAGTTCTTCGCAAATTTCTCCACGGAAAATTCCGGGTTCAGAACTACCGTGACCCCGTAGAACAGCGGCAGATGTACGCTGATCATCATGCTGTAGATGATGAACGGAGGCAGCTCGTTGTACCAGACGTTCTGGCGCTTAATGGGAAATCCGATATATCCGTAGCTCCAAGCCACGTTGTTGGTGATCTGATCGGAGATCATGACGCTCTTCGGCAGGCCGGTGGTTCCGCCGGTATGGACGATGATGCGGCAGGCATCTTTCTCATAATCGGCTTCGACATCCGGAGCGCCTTCACCGGAAGCAATAAAATCATTATAAAGCACAACACTGTCGCTGTACTCGATTTTCGGATGATCCTTGCGGGACTTGAGGTTGTATCCCAGACGGATTGCAGGGGGCATGGAATTGCCGATCTTTACAATCACGACTTTTTCGACCGTGGTATCAACGACTGCTTTCTTGACAAGCGGGTAGTTCAGATCCAGAGTGATGAAAACCTTCGGGTTGACCTGATGGATGTAGTGCTTGAGCGTTTCCACATCCGAACGGGGATCAATGAGGTTTACGGAAGCACCGATCTTGTTGGCGCCATAGAAAGAATATACGACTTCCGGCATATCCACCAAGCTGACCATGACACAGTCATTCTGCTTGACGCCGGCCGCTGTCAGTGCACGGGCAGACTCATCAATATGCTGGAACATCTCACGGAAGGTGGTCTTTTTGCCGAAATAGTTCAGCGCGATCTGATCCGGATAATCTTTGTTGACATCATAGATGAGCTGATACATGGTAAGACCCTGTGGGGGCTGAGAACCGATTGCGGTATCATCCACAAGGTATTTCTTCCAGGGCATATCGTTTACCGGTTTGTCCGGAATGCCGTACTTATAGAATTCTTCCCATGGCCGATCAATTGAAGGGTAGCCGGTTTTCACTGCATCACTCATAAGGGACCTCCTACATCTCTTTTCTTACTTAACCTCTTTTATCCTATTTCAAATTTATTTATATGTTGTATAGGATTTCTTTCTTCTTCCTGGGCCAAAATGCTCAGAAATATTTACTCACTTTTATATAATGAACAAAACGCTCCAATTATTTCATTTTTATATCTTTTTTTCAAGTAAATGATGGTAAATATCCGTCTGCAAGCTTAACAAATTTTCCCAAGTATCCAATTTGGTTTTTGCACATTCAAACCAAAACACGCAGGTTCATGTCGAAAATGCGACAAAAAGGACAGGTAATTCCGCCAGATCCTTCAATTTTAGCTCAGATTTCTGCAGAAAAATACCGTTTTTCCCACAAATCCGTTCGATTCTGTTTTTTGCCAAATGTCATGTTCGCATCAGAAGAATCTATGATGAGGAGCGTATTGGATTTTTAAATCGTAATTCCCTGCCCGGCTTTCACGGCAATCATGGCACCATGGTTCTCAGAAATGAAAGAAACGGACAGCTGATCCGGTTTGATCAGCTGTCCCGTATTGGCGGAGGCGGTGGGATTCGAACCCACGAGCCCGTGAGGGCTACCTGATTTCGAGTCAGGCCCGTTATGACCACTTCGATACACCTCCGAATGGAGTACTTTAGGATTATACCCAACCCCTTGCCTAAAATCAAGAAGCTGTCCCGGATAACGGTGGATTTTCGTCCTTTTTCGTAATATAATTCTTTAACAGCAAATTGCTTTTAAGGAAAGAACAATGGATTTCGACAACAAGAATGAAGTCAAGTTAATAGAAAATCTTATCTGGTCTTTTTTCAAATGGATCCTGATTGCGCTGCTCACCGGATCTGTAGGCGGGATCATTGGAAGTCTCTTCAACCTGGCAGTTCGGTATGCCACCGGATTGCGGGAAATGAATCCCTGGCTGATCTGGCTGCTGCCGGCAGGCGGTGCGCTCATCGCTCTGATGTATTCGGTGTCCAAGATGGAACACGAGAACACCGATTCCATCATTGATTCCATTCGAGAAGGCACCCGGGCTCCGATCCTGTTGACCCCCTGCATCTTTATTGCGACCCTGATTACCCACATTTGCGGCGGATCTGCCGGTCGCGAAGGTGCTGCGCTCCAAATAGGCGGAAGTATTGGGGCAAATGTAGCTGCTCTCCTCCACCTGGACGATAAAGACCTTCGTCTGGCAACACTGTGCGGCATGTCGGCAGTCTTTTCCGCCCTGTTCGGAACACCGGTCACGGCGGCGATATTTGCGCTGGAGTTTATCAGTGTTGGAATATTTTATTACTCCGGCCTGATCCCCTGTCTGGTCTCCGCCATTACGGCATTCGGAATCAACAAACTCTTTCATATTCCGGCCACACAGTTCCATGTACCTCTGGAGTCTCTGTCTTTGGATATGCTCTGGCGTGTTGCCATTCTCGCCGTTTTCTGCGCGGTGATCAGCACGGCTTTCTGTTTTTCCGTACAGTACTTTGCATCCGTCGCCCGAAGACGCTGTCCCAATACCTATCTTCGTGCGGTGATCGGCGGTGTCATTATTATAGGACTTACCTATCTTGTCGGATGCACCGACTATAACGGCACCGGACAGGCTCAGCTGATGAATGCTCTGGAATCAGGAGTGGCAAAACCCAGCGCGTTCTTCTGGAAGATCCTGTTTACCGCTGTTACTCTGGGATGCGGTTTTCGCGGCGGTGAGATCATTCCCACGTTCTTCATCGGTGCCACTTTCGGCTGTGTAGTGGGCCCGCTGCTTGGGATCCCGGCTCAGTTTGCGGCCAGCATCGGACTGATCTCCGTATTCTGCGGTGCGGTCAATTGTCCCATCGCTTCCATTGTATTGGCCATCGAACTGTTCCAGTCGGATTTTGCCATCGTTTATTTTGCTCTGGCATGCGGCATCTCTTACATGCTGTCCGGCTATTACGGGCTCTACCAGAGCCAGAAAATCATGTATTCGAAGACCCGTGCAGAATATATTAATATTAAAGCAAAGTAATGTTGTATGTGAGGAACTGATATGTCTGCTGTCTTAATTAATACTCTGACCGTGCTTGCCGGCAGTTTCATTGGTATATTCCTGAAAAAGGGGATCCCGGAAAAGTACACCGGTGCCACCATGACCGCTATCGGACTGTTCTCCATGGTCATCGGTTTTCAGGGGGCTTTTGAAAGCCGGAACCTGCTGGTCCTTCTCATCTCAACCATCCTCGGTGTGCTGACCGGCACGCTTCTGGACATCGACGGTGCCCTTAACCGTCTGGGGAAAAAAGTGGAGGACCGTTTTTCCAAAAACGGTGACGGTCTTGTGGCAAAAGGATTTGTAACCGCTACCCTGCTGTTCTGCGTCGGTTCCATGACCATCGTTGGCTCGCTGCAGGCAGGAACCACCGGCGACACCACCATGCTGATCACAAAATCCATGATGGACCTCTTCTCCTCCATGATGCTGGCCGTGACATTGGGGATCGGTGTCCTTCTGGCATCCGGCAGTGTGCTGGTTATCGAAGGTGCACTGGTGCTTTTAGCGTCCGTCCTGTCTCCCCTTCTGTCCGATACGATGATCGCCGAGATGACAGCGGCCGGCTCTCTCATGATTATCGGGATCGGCCTGAATCTGGCCGGGATTACGAAACTGAAAGTGGCTGACTATCTGCCAGCCATCCTGTACGCTCCTTTCGTCAGTTTATTGTTTCATGCTTTAGGGATCGGGTAACTGCCAATGCCGAATATCAAAGATCTTTTTAACCAGAAAACCCTGCTTTCTTTTGAGCTGTTCCCTCCGAAAACAGATCGCGGGATGGAAAAAATATGCAGAGAAGGCGGCACTCTTGACCAGTTATATCGGCTGAATCCGGACTATATTTCCTGCACCTATCACGTCGGAGGCAGCAACGTGGAAAGGAACATGGCAGTTTTGTCAAAGATACAGAATGACGGCCGCACTCTTCCGGTCACGCATTTTACGTGCATCGGAAACACCCCGAAAACGGTTTGCGGCCTGCTGCAGGCATATCTGGACCATGGGATCCATCATGTCCTGGCATTGCGCGGAGATATTCCGTTAGGATATGAACCCGGGAAAGAGGATCTCCGTTATGCCACCGAACTGGTGGATCTGATCCGCAGAGAATTCGGGGATAAGTTCACGATAGCTGTCGGCGGATCCCCGGAGGGACACATTCAATGCCGCAGTATCCAGTCGGACATTGAATATCTGAAACAGAAACAGGATCTCGGTGCGGATTACATTATTACACAGCTCTGCTGGGATATGGATCAGTTCAAATGGTGGTACGATGCGATCCGTTCTGCCGGGATCACGCTCCCGGTCGACGTCGGTGTCATGCCGGTCCTGGACAGCGCTTCCACCATCAACATGGCCCTCAGCCATAACGCCTGCGTTATGCCAAGGGCTCTGTGCGAAATCATTTCCCGGAACTGGATTTTTCCGAATGTCTTCACCCCGGAAGAATCCGAAGAAGAGATCCGGCGGAAAAAAGATGCGTTCATGGAGGAAGGAATTCAATATACCATTTCCCAGATCAATGAGTATCTCTCCCTGGGTGTGGACGGTATTCATCTTTTCACATTGAATAAAGCCGATGCGGTTACAAGGATCATAAAGGAAAGCAACCTGTCAGCTTAAATGCATCCACGAAACAGGCGGCGGTCAATGGGTCAGAAAGGCCTTGGACCGCCGCCTGTTTTAGTGTTCTTCATCTGTGCCGGCCAAAAAATTTACAACTTGAAAATATAATTTGTAGATTGTTTTATATAATTTTATTGACAAAGTTTAAGGGGAATGTTACTATCAGGATGTAAACAAAAAAGGAGATGTGCGCGCTATGAAAAAGACCCTTTACAGTCTGATGCTGTCAGAAGATGT
>JAEIGA010004454.1_pt1 | contig 21689 bp, 16 predicted proteins | sample 9270691 | NCBI WGS metagenome assembly JAEIGA01 (sample SAMN17057246, study PRJNA624740) | gut metagenome | biome: biome; isolation source: fecal sample | host: Bos grunniens | place: China: Xizang | collected 2019 | reverse complement strand
AATTCCGGGTCTATTTCTATTCCAAGATGCTTATTTTTCTTATTTCTCATAAAAATCTCCAAAAAATCTTAATTAATCCAAAGACAAACGCAGTTTTTTCAACCTTGCCTATAAAATGTTTTTAATAAAGGTAAGGCAGAGATACTGTACTTCGACAATATCCCTGCCTGTTTTTTATTCGGTTACACCAAAAAGAATTTTGAGAGGAAATTTTCGGCTGACGAGCGTTAATCGTACTAACGTACGATGAGCGAGGAAACGGAAATAGAATAAAAACTTTATCAAGAAGGAAGGGAACCATCTTGGGTTCCCAACCTTAATATAAAAATACATTTGACAAAAGTTAATCAGGGGCACTGATTTCGCAATGCCCCTGATGGTTTTTATTCGGTTACTCCAAAATTCCAATTAACCGAGGAGAGTTACGGGAATATACATAATGTTAGGTCTGCCCTCGGCAACAACCTCAAGAACTGCTCTGTTAACAGCCTCAACCTTATCTCCCGCCTTGATTACGAACTCAACGGAAGCTGTGGGGAAATCGCCCCAGCCCCAGTATCTGCACTTACTTGTGTGCGCATTCTGCTCGTCGAGGATAAGAGCACGTCTGCCGCCCTCTACGGTGAATCCTTCGGGAAGGAGCCAACGAAGAGTCAGGTTATAGGGGTTATTCTCCTGGAGAATATTCTGGAATCTGATTCCAACCTTAACCTCTCCGCCGGGGGTGATATCGGGTGTGGGAGATACGGTAACGTCAGCAGCGAAGCATACGTTCTCAAATCTCGTCATATAGGGCTTAAGAGTTTCAAACTGTTCACCAACATAGCGAGCCATTTCCATAATTCTGTCAACGTCACCCTCTGAAACTTCTGTGAGCTTAACATCATCAAACTTTGTATAATTCGACTCTGTCCCAGTATAGATTCTGTTAGCAAAAATTACCGAGGGAGCAAGAGCAACAACTCGCTCTGTAAGCTCTTTGCAGTTGTTGGGAAGATTACGTGCTCTATTTCCTTTTGCGATAGAAATAGTAATAATATCGTCGCCTATGTACTCCATCCAGTCCTGAGGAATACCTGCCATACCGTTAAGAATACCGAGAGTTGCACCAAGGGTAGCAGCAGTACAGTCTGTATCGTCACCGCAGTTAATAGCTGCAATCATACTCTTCTTGAAATCACCCTCACCGTAAAGAAGACCGATAACAGTGTAAGCAACATTAGAGGGAGCCTCAAACCAACCGTTACCAAGGTCAGCATTCATCTGCTGAACGTTATCACGACACTCTCTGTGGCTAACGCCCTTATCATAAGCCTCAATAACATACTTAACGCTCTTTGCAACGCGGCAGGATTCGGGAACGGAAGCAAGGCCTACCTCGATACAACGGCGAATGTCTTTAATAACGAAGGCTGCGCTCTGCATAGCTGCAACGAAAGCAGCGGCAAAGGTACCCTCGCCTGCACCGTGGTCAACTTTAGCGTCCTCAATAGCATACTTTGCAGCAGCTGCAGGACAGCCGGGAGTTGTACAAGCCCAGATTTCGGTTCTTATCCAAGCACCGTTGGAATTGTTCCAATGGTTCTGATAATCGCCTGCAAGAGGAGGAAGAAGACCTCTCTTCATATTATTCTTTCCGAGACCGTACTCATTCCAATGAGGAGTGATATAGCTTATCCAGAACTCACCGAGAGTTGCGGCGCTGATGTTATAAGGACCGATTTTCTCAAGAGCGTGAAGCCATACAAGCTGAAGGTCAAGGTCGTCATTAGGAAGAACCTCGCCCTTCTTTGTTACAAATCCCTTAACGTCAAGATATTCATGCGTTCCTTCGTAGGGTGTACCCATAGTACCACCTATATTTTTGCCTATCCAGCAGGCTCTTACTTTATCCACGTATTCATTATGGTTGAGTATCATAATTTTTACTCCTAAATATTTTTTATTAATTAATCCGTCTACGTGTTAAGAAACGAGGGGCGCATCAGCCCCTCGTAACGAAAATCTCCTGAGGCATAACCGCTATGCCTATCTAAGTAAATGCGGAGTTATATCGTAAATTATCTCTTCGAGAGAACCTCGCGCTCGTACTTGTCGCACTCCTCAATCCAGTCCATACCAACGGGTGCGCCGCATCTTCTGCAGTACTCGTCAAATACGTCGCCGAAGGGGAAGGTCTTGTACTCCTCGCTGATAGCGAGCATCTTCGTATAATCAGCCTTATCCTGATAGTCCTTAAGCTCTGCTGCGGGAATAAGAAGCGCATTAAGGAGAGCCTTCTGCATATTTCTTGCGCCAACTGTCCAAGCAGCGATACGGTTAACGGATGCATCGAAGTAGTCAAGAGCGATAAATACTCTGTCAAGAGCATCGCATCTTACTATTTCCTTTGCAATTTCCTTGGTTTCGTCGTCAAAGATAACAACGTGGTCAGAGTCCCAACGAACAGCACGTGTTACGTGGAGAGCAATCTTTTCGTTGAAAGCAAGGAGAGAGGAAATTTTGTCGGACACAACCTCGGTAGGATGGTAGTGACCGTTGTCCATAAGAGGAGTGATGTTATTCTTGGTGGAATAAGAGAGACAAAACTCCGCAGAGCCTACTGTGTAGGACTCAAGTCCTATACCGAACACCTTGGACTCAAGGGTAACGTATACCTTGCTCTTATCGTAGGGAGTTGCGAGAATCTCGTCAAGGGACTCCTTGAATCTTGCCCTCGGACCAAGTCTGTCTGCGGGGATTTCCTTAAAGCCGTCGGGAATCCAGATGTTCATAACGCAGCACTCGCCTGTTTCGTTTGCGAAATATTCAGCAATCTTAAGACAAGCCTTGCCGTGCTCAACCCAGAACTTGCGGGTTTCCTCGTCGGGAGAAGAGAGGGTAAGATTGTCCTTAACCATAGGATGAGCAAAGAAGGTGGGGTTGAAGTCAATTCCCATACCGCGCTCCTTTGCAAACTTAACCCATTTTGCAAAATGCTTAGGCTGAAGCTCGTTTCTGTTAGCGTATTCGCCGTCCTCAAAAATAGCATAGCAAGCGTGAAGATTGAGCTTCTTCTTGCCGGGAACCATAGAAAACGCCTTGTCAATATCCGCCATAAGCTCGTCGGGTGTTCTTGCCTTGCCGGGATAGTTTCCGGTTGTCTGAATACCGCCGGAAAGAGCCTCCTTGGAATCGAAGCCCGTAACGTCATCACCCTGCCAGCAATGAATGGAAACCGTAACGTCCTTAAGCGTTTCGATTGCCGCATCAGTATCGATGCCGTACTTTGCGTACTTAGCCTTAGCGAGTTCGTAATTTGTCATTTCATTTACTCCTGTTTATTTGAATTTTAATATTACCAATAGCAGTTGCTTCAATGGGGAGAGCTACAACGCGCTTACCTGTATACTTTTCGGTAATTGCGTTAAGGTGGCCGTTTTTAGCGCCGCCGCCAACGATGTAAATCTCGTTATACACCTTACCCGTGTTCTCTTCCATATCTCTGATAGCCTCTCCGTAGCAAACACCGAGGCTCACGTACGCCGCATTGAAATAGTCGCCCATCTCACGGGGGGTAGGCTTTCCTCTGTCGGAAAGATATTTATCAATAGCGCCCTTCATACTCTCGGGAGCCGAGAAGGCATCGTCATTCACGTCAAAGGTTTCAGCGTAGCTGCTCTCTGTCGCCATCTTCGCAATATCGCCGTAGGGCATATCGGGGCAAAGCTCACGTCGAAGACTCTGAACTATCCACATACCCGTAATATTCTTCTGATAACGGTTGTATCCTACGCCGCCCTCGTTGGAATAGTTGGAATTCATGCTCTTCTCGTCTGTAAGAGCCTTAGGAGTTTTAACTCCGAGAAGCGACCAGGTACCCGAGGATATGTAAGGCGAATTTTCCGCCATATCTATTGCCTCAACAGCGCTCGCCGTATCGTGAGTAGGACAAAGAACAACGTCAAGGTCACCGCCGACTCTCTTCGCTATATCCGACTTAAGTCTGCCAACGAATGTACCGGGAGCCATAAGCTCTGCGTCAAGGGCTGCGGGGAATCCGAGAGCGCCCCAAATCTTTCTGTCGAAGCGCAGCGTGTCCGCATTGACAAGCCCCGTTGTAGTTGCGTTTGTAAATTCCTTAAGCTTGTTTCCGGTAAGCTTATACATAAGATACTCGGGAATCATAAGGAAATCGGTCGCTCCCTCAAGTCTGCCGGCACACTTATCGTCATAAAGCTGGTATATTGAATTAAACTTCTGGAACTGAATACCCGTCCTTGCATAAAGCTCGGCAAAATCCACGATTCCGTGAACCTCGTCGATAACTGCCTCAGTTCTTGAATCACGGTAAGCGTAGGTGGGCTTAACCTCCTCCTCGCCCTTCATAATAACGTAGTCAACGCCCCAGGTATCAATGGAAAGACTCTCAATTTTGGGGTACTTTTTGAAGGACTCTCCAATACCTGTGATAACCTCTTCAAGGAGCCTGTCGGTATCCCATACGAGATGCCCGTCAACGTTGTCCATACCGTTGGGGAAGCGGTAGATTTCGTCGGTTATAAGCTCTCCGTCCTTTTCGTAGCCAATGATATGTCTGCCGCTGGATGCGCCGATATCAATAGCAAGATAATATTTCATATTTGTATGCCTCCGATTATTGGATATTCCTCCCGGGCGACCTCGGCAAAAGCCGCCTTCCTCGCTCGGGCTATTATCTATATACTAACATAATTATAATACTATAACAAGGTTTAAAATTATCCAAAAAACTGTCCTAATTTAATATAAGCTATTGAAAAACTGGTCAAAATATGTTAAAATTGGTTTAGAATATTAAAAAATGACTGTGCGTCAGTTAAATTTGCATGAGGCGCTGATACCGCTCTTGCGTCGGCGCCGAATACGCTTTGCTTGGAGAAAAATATGGAAGCCTTTCTTATGGAAAAAATTTCAGCCATCACCGAGGAGGAGCGTCAGCTCCTTTCCGGCACAACCCTCGATATTGCGAGATACTCCGCCGAGCGGGATTTTGTTGTAAGCACGGATAAGGTTGCGGGCAAGGTGAAGGATATAACCGTCAGAACTCATACACGGTATACGGACTTTCCCCTTCACCGCCATAATTATCTTGAAATGATGATAGTTCTCGGCGGCTCTATAACTCATATAATCGGAGATGACGAAATATGCCTTTGCCGCGGTGATATTCTTGTTATGAACAAGCATATTTCCCACTCTATAAAAAGGGCGGACACCCCCGATATCGGCGTAAATATAATAATTTCCGACTCCTTTGCCGAATCTCTGCTCGGTGAGCTTTCGGACACCGTCTTTGCCGCTCTTGCATCGGAGAACTCAAAGGTCGACGGTGACGGTATGTATATCTGCTTCTCTACCGGGAGCAACAAGCAGATTGAGAACATTGTTGAAAATATGCTATACGAGCTTACCGAATACGCCTCCGATATAAAAATCCTTCGAAGAACCGTAGCTCTGCTTTTTGATTACCTCTCTTTAAAGAGCGATAAAATGCTGAAGGCTGCAAACCACGTATCCGACAGGGAAAGCGAGAGAAAAAAGCAAATTCTCTGCTATATAAAAGAGAATTACAGGAACGCAAGTCTTGAAGAAATAAGCAACCTTATGTATCTTTCCTCCCCCTATTTGTCAAAGCTCATAAAGAGCTATTTCGGCACAGGCTTTAAGGACTTGCTTCTTAAAGAGAGAATTTCAAGAGCTGAGGAGCTTTTCCGAAAAACCACTCTTCCAATAGGAGAGATAATTCACAGCGTAGGATATGAAAATCAATCATATTTCCACAGGGAGTTTAAAAAATCCCGTGGCAAAAGCCCCCTGGAGGCGAGGCGAGAGGCAAAGTCGGAAAAGAAAAGAGCCTGAAGGCTCGATGCTGCAAGAGGGCAAAAAGCATTTTTTTCGACACGCCTACCGTGTTAACAAAAAGAGCCCCTGCGAAGATATACCGCAAGGCTCTTTTTTGTTTTAATTTTTTCACAAATACAAAACTTATCCGTAAAAGCATTTTCGGCTTCCGTAAAGCCATATTAAGAGTTCACCTTAACCTCAATATCCGCCGAATCAGCCCCGACCTTTATGGGAGCAAGCCCGAGGGACTTGTCCTCCTCATACAAAAGCTTATAAACGACAGCCTCGGTTACTGCGTAATAGAACATCGTTTGAATATAGAACATCATATTGTCAAGCAATCCCGACAAAATAAGCACCAGCATTGACAGCCCTAACATAGCTTTTTCAATAGAGGGCTTTTTGAAAAACGGCTTCAGGCTTACTGCGCGGTAATAGGCATAAGCCAAAAGTCCCACGATTCCCATAGATGCAAGGAGCTGTATTGGAGTGTTGTGAAGCATCTGCGGGAAGAAGCCGAATGCCTTGAAGGTGTCGGTTTCAATACCGAAGAAGCCCTTGCCGAAAATGGGGTTTTCAAGGAACACACTAGTTCCGTATTTCCACAAATCGTATCTGCCGTTGTCGGAAAATCCGTAAGTAATATAATCGGAAAGTATCTTGAAAATAGGTTCTCTGAACACTAAAACCGCTAACAAAACAAGACACGCCCCTGCGGGCACCGCAATTCTTGCCGCCTTTTTAACCTTGCCGAAGAACATACAGAGGATAGCGCAGGTGAGCAGCGCCAGAGTGCCGAAAACCATAGAATTTCTCGCCATCGACATTATTACAGACACATAGCAAAGACAGGCTACGGCAAGATAAAGATAGCTCTTATATCCACCTTTTCTCATTACGCCGAGGAAAAGAGTGGGAATAAGCACTGCCTGCTCAATTCCTACGATAGTCCATATTCCCCAGCCCAAAACCATCTGCTCTTTATCCACAGAGCCTCCGGTAACAAGGCTGTCGGCTGTTATATATCTGTGAAGAACCTGCGCCATAAGCAGAACCGCTATTACGGCACTCACGTAGATAAAGTAATCCAAAAGCTCCTGCGATTTTTCGTTTTTAAGTCCCAGAAGTATTACGTAAAGTATAAGGAAAAATGGAATAATCTGAAGCGCCCCGTACCCCAGGCTGGCCAGGCTCCACTCAGAAGCAAACGCTCCGTTAAGAAGAAACGCCAGGGAAAGCACCGCCGCCGGAATCAACATCGGGAGCGCAAACAAGCTGCTTTTGGTCACAAGCTTATTTCTTATGAAGAAATACACGAATGCCGCAGCGCACAAAACGAATAGCGACAACACCCAGAACAGCCGCCCACCCGTGTAGTAATAATCGGAGAAGGTGGGAATTGCCGGGGTTTTATCTATTGATATCTGATAGGTGTAGGTACATAAAACCACAATTACGGGTCTTATAGAATCGCATACCAGAAGAGCGGTGATAACCGATGCCATAACTAAAAAATTGAGGTAAAACTCAATAGCGAATGCGTGACCTAAAAATACCAGAACGGCTATGAATACAGGGTACCACACACCCATAAAGAAGTCTGAAAGGCGCTTTTTCGTGAAAAATAAGCTCCTTCCTTCATTTTTTTCGCACATCACCTGTATCACCTCCAACAGCGGCGCTCAACTCCGCCGCTAAACACCGCAAAATCAGAGCCTTGCGGCTTTTTTTATTTTCTCAAAGGTGTCAGGGAATACCCTTTCCTTTGAATATTTCAAATACGCCTCTTCCTTTTTCTCAGACGATATTGTGAGGGCGCCGCTGTGAAGCCCTACAAGGAGCCTTACATACTCCGCCTCATCATACTGCTCGTACATAAAACCGGCGCCACCGTTCAGAATATCCCACTGTCCCTTAACACGGGTGGCGACTACGTGGCGCCCCGCACCCAGAGCCTCAACGATATTGAAGGGCAGCCCTTCGCTTACAGATGCGCTGACGTACACATCTGCGGCGTTCATATAATCAACAGGATTCTCTTGTCTGCCGAGAAGCTTGACCTTATCTGTTATTTTAAGCTCTCCGACTAATTCTTCAAGGCTTTCCCTCTCGTCCCCTTCGCCAACCAGCCAAAGCTCCGCTTCGGGTATTGACTCAAGGATTTTAGGCATAGCCTTTATGAGGAACTGTTCGTTTTTTCTCGCAGAAAGCTCACCGACGAAAAGAAGAACGTATTTTCCTTCTGCTGAAAGCTCACGCCTTAAGTCCTCTCTTCCCCGTTTAACGCTCTTTCTCGGAACTCCAAAACCATCGGTATTTATTATTTCCCCAGAGGTGAGCTTATGGCGGGTTGCAATTCTTTCGTCCTCTTCGTTCATAATTATAAGGGCGTCCGTCTTGCCGCACAAAAGAAGCTCTGCGTAGCGAAGCATAAGACCCTTGATTTTTCTCTTGATGCCCTGCTCCTTTTCGGAAAACAGGTATCCGTGTACTATATTTACGACCCTTGGCCGCTTTTTCCCCAGCGCCATTCGTATATGGAAGGCGGCAAGGGAGGTGTTGAGAATTATTACGTCAAAATTATTTTTATTGACGATGTCGGAAATTATTTTTCTGCATTTTTTGTTTTCAGAGGAGAAAATCTTTTTTTCAAAGGGAACGTCAAAGTCCGCTCCCTCGCCATTTGCAAGGGTGAAGACCTCGTGGCCCTCCTCCCTCAGCCTTGCTATATACTCAAGATGGAAGGAGTTAATATGGGACATCGTTGACGCCGCATATAAAATTTTACTCATTTGCGCCCTCCGAGGAATCCTCCGCCTCACCGTCTGCGGCGGCTTTTACAGCTTTGTCCGTACATTCAGCCTCTTTCTCTTTTTCGCCTTCGGCGCCCTCTGAAATTGCTGCGCCACCCTCGGACTCCCTTTCGCCGTCTTCCTCTTGGCAAGGCTCCTCGGCGCCGCTCTCCTCCGGGCAAGGCTCTTCGCCATTCGCCGGCTTCTCTTCAGTCTGCGCCTCTGCAAACAGTTGATTTCCGACTCCCTCCGAGTTCTTCGGGTCGGCTTCTTTTTGCGCCTCCTGAAGCTCGTTTTTAGAGTCTTCGGTATTTATATTATCGCCGATATTCTCGTCCCATTCAACAGATTCCTTAATAGCGTCGGTTTCTGTTTTCTCCGCAACGATTTCCTCTTCAAGAAGGAATGCCTCCTCCTCTTCGTTTGCCGCTTCCTCTATCTCGGTAAGCTCGCCGATTCCGTAAAGCTGGGGATGCTCTCTCACCTCACGCTCAACGTACTGCTCGCTCTTATTGAAGGCCTTGAATGGAGTTTTTAACAGTATATAGAAATCAAGCAGCAGTGACCAGTTTTCGATATAGGAAATATCCTCGTGTATACGGTCCTCAACCGAGGTATCTCCTCTGAGCCCCTTTATCTGCGCAAGTCCCGTCATGCCGGGCTTAACGTAATGCTTTACCATATAAAGAGGTATTACTTTTCTGAATTCGTTTACGAACTTAGGAATTTCGGGACGAGGACCTACCAAGGACATATGCCCCATAAGAACGTTAAAGAGCTGGGGAAGCTCGTCTATTGCGGTTTTTCTGATAAAATTACCAAATTTTGTTTTTCTGGCATCTGCGCCCTTCGTCCAGGTGGAATCCGAGCCGGTGTTTACCCACATTGACCTGAATTTAAGCATAGTAAAGGTCTTTCCCATCATTCCGACTCTCTTCTGCTTGAACAGTATCGGGCCGGGAGAAGAAAGCTTCGTTCCTATGGCGGCTACCAGCATTATCGGAGATGTAAGAATAATAAGGATAATCGAGCCGACTATATCGATAATTCTCTTAATAGCTGCGTTTGCCTTGTTATCAAGAGGAGTGTTATGAATGTTTATAACCGGTAAATCCCCCACAAGCTCTATCTGCTTCGGGGACTTGAAGAAGCCGTAAATAACGGGAAGGAAATAAACCTTTATACAGCGGTCATCGCAAATATTGACAAGCTTTATAAGGTGGCGCTTGTTATAGGAATCTATCGCAAACACAACCTCGGTGGGCTTATATTCGTCAAGCACCTTGACCAAATCCCTGAATGTGCCCAGCTTATCGCAGCCAACGTCCTCGTCAATTTTGTTTCCGACGTAGCCGAGAATCATAGCGCCCCCACCGGGGTTGTTTGCTATTTCGTTTACGTACGCCTTTGCGGTGGCTGTGTTATCACCTATTATAATTATCTTTCTTAACACGTATTGCTTTGAGTGAAGAACCGAAAGCACCGACAGTATAATACGGCGCTTAAAGGTAAGGAAAGCGGTGCTTACAAGCATAGCTATGAGAGTCCAGATAAGAAGGAAGCTCTTGGTTTCCTCTCCCGCAAAGAATGCTACCACTATGGCAAAAATTCCGAAGTTTATAATATTCGCCCGAATTATCTTCCACAAGGCGGAAATAGTTTTCGTCACCGCGGTGGTTTTATACACGTTCAGCGCCTGATACATAAATGCGCACAAAATTACAAGCACGAGAATCCATATAACGGTTATAGGGTCGTTAGGGAAAATTTTCGGCTTGGTATCTATAAGACAGGTAAAGAAATATGCTATATAAATGGCAAGAACGTTCAATAGCATATCTATGTAGTTTTCAATAGTGGCTAAAATGCCGCGGCCTCCGTTTTGCATAAATTGGCTCCTTTGCTTGGTTTACGGTGGGGTGCTCTATATTTAAAATAATTGGATTAACATATTATATTTTTCTACAATATAATAACACCATTTGCGCCTTTTGTCAAGTCAAGGTGTGATGGGCATCAAAGTCAAGGCGTCTTTTTGCAAATAGGGGCGCTCTCTTCTCCACTTCCCTTGACAAAGGGCAAATAAAATGATAAAATCTAATCCGTAGCAGATGCGCAGAAGAGCAAGACATCACTTTTCCCCCCCGCTTCCGTTAAAACACGCTAAGTCGCTCGGACAAAGGAAAAACGTGGAAGTGGAGCTTTAACTCAATCGACGCACCCAAACAGGAGTAATTATTATGACCGATTTTGATAAAAATATACCCGAAATGGAGCGCATCGTAGGCTATACCTTTAACGATAAGAGCCTTTTGCGCCAGGCGTTCACCCGAAGCAGCTATTGCAACGAGGCACCCTCAGGAATAAAGCTTCAATCCAACGAGGTCCTTGAATTTTTCGGTGACAGCGCTCTTTCTTTAGGCATAGTCACCTTCCTGATTAGCGAAAAAACCGCAAGGTACACCTATGGTGTAAGGACAGAGCTTAAGGAAGGCGATTTTTCCAACATCCGCTCAAAGCTGTCCGACAAAAAGAACCTGGCGGAAAACGTAAAGCGGCTTGGGCTTGAAAAATATCTTCTTCTCGGCGAGGGTGATGAGAAGCTTGGAATAAGACGTGAGATATCGGTTATGGAGGACCTTTTTGAGAGCATTATCGGCGCTATATATATAGATTCCGATTTCTCTGTAAATGCGGTTATGAAAAGCGTAGGACTTATGCTTGATATAACTCACTACCTGAATAGCGAAACCCCGGCTCCTATACAAAGCTATAAAAACGCACTTCAGGAATGGTGCCAGAACAAAAAGCGACGCCTTCCTACGCCAAGGTATGAGAAGCTTGAAGAAAGCGGCCCCGACCATAATAAAACCTACACCTGCGCCTGCTTTATAGGTGACACGGTTATGGGGGTTGGCAACGGAAAGAACCTTAAGCTGGCAGAATCCGCAGCAGCTGAGGCGGCATTAAAAAAGGTAACCGAGCTTGAAAATCATTAATTTTTATTCTGCCTGCGTTTCCTCACTCGTTGTATCCTCGTACACCTCTCGCTCGTGAGCTGTCGCTTTATGCTTTGATTACGCTCGCCCAAACCTCATATTCAAGTTTGCCGAATAATAAAACGGGATAGGTATTGTGTTGACCACAGTATCTATCCCGTTCTCGTTTTTATACGCAATCTGTTTGTACTTTCATTTTGCTATATAGAAATACGCTTTTCTCGTCTTATCGGCTTTGCTCCTCTTATTTTCCGTCAGCAAGATAAGCCTTCAAGGAAATGCCGAAGGCGACGTATGCCGCATAAAGCTCTCTGTCCTCTGCGGGAGCTGAGGAGTATCCGTTGATAAAGCTGTATTCGCCTGTTTTCTCGCCGTCAGACGAAAGAAGCGAGCTGCCGTCCCTGTAAGCCTTAACCGTTATTTTTTCGGCAGCGAAAATTGAAGGAAGACGAAGCCGTATAAAGCTTTCCTTATCAAATTTACCGTCCTTTACCTCGTACACGTCTACACATTCACCAACGTATATTTTAACCTTGCCCGTAAATCCCTCGGGGATGTTGAATTTAAGCGGAAGACCCGGAATGCACTCCACCTCTGCCGCAGCAAAATTATCGGCAAGTGCGCCGTCCTCAACCTTGGCTCCGAGGTAGGGCGCCATAGTTTCGCTGTCTGATGCGGTAAGCGAAGCTCCCGCAGTCATGTCCGAAAGACGGTTATAGATTTTGCTGTTGGTGTACTCAGGATTCCATTTAGCATAAGAAAGAGAAGCAAAATAAGCCAAATCCAAGGCTGCTCTGCAAAGCTTTTCATTATCCTTATTCTCTTTCGTTATCGTTTCAAGATAGTCTGCAAGATTTATCTTAAAGGTTCCCTTGAATTCATTCTTTATTTTCTTACCGGCAAGGACCACTTCAATTTCGCCAACCGATGTATCAGGAGCAATTATAACTCTGTAATACTCCTCCTCACCGAGCTTAACCTTGACGTATTCGTCGCTCTTGCATATTCTGCCTCCGAAGGTGGAGTTAACCATGTCCATATAGCCGTCGTCCATAAAGTGCGCAGGAAAATATACGTTACATTCAAGGCTTGATGTGAAGGAATAAAGAATGCCGAAATCAACCGTAAGCCCTACGGTGTAGCAGCTGGCGCCGAAGCTATCGGTGCCGAAGAACCAGTCTGCCTTATAAAGCCCCTCCTCCCTTGTGTCAGGAAGATTAAGAGAGGTGATGGGCTTCACGCCCTTCATCCACACGTCTGTATCTCTGATGCCGTTTGCCGACTGGAAGTAGCAGGTAAACGAATTAGCCTCAGTGGTAAAGCCGATAGCCTCCGCCAAAGTTGCGCGACTTATCTGTACAGTCTCGTACCCACCCATTTCACCGTTATACAGTATATGATTTATCTTTTCGCCACGACCCCCTCTTAAATTATAATTAGGGTTTACACGGGCTGCCACATCTCCCTCTTTTTTGGTAGCAAGCTCCACAGCCGCCTCCACGACGCCACTCTTGGAAAATACGCAATTTTCCTCAATCATAAGCTGGCCGCGGTGAAGCTCTGTCATTAAATCTGTATCGTATTCAATACTTACCTCGGTGAGCTTTGCTATAATTACGGAATTCTTAAGAACAAGCTTTCCGTAAAAATAATTAGGTCTACCCGCAGGCATAGCATAATTCAGCACCAGGCTCGGGGTGTTGTTGTTATATCCCGAAATAACGCTGTCTTCAACCGTGCAAACCCCCGACTTGCCTTCAAGGCGAAAAACGTTTCCGTGAGTTAAAATATTCGCATCGGTAATATTCAGAGTCGCATCCCCCGTAGACATAATAAAGGCTCTGTGGTCGGCTGTGGGAACTCTTATATAAGTGCCTCCGTCAAAATTAATTATACAGGTGTTGTCAGCTGCGCCACTGCTTACGAGAGCGATAGTAGAAACAGTAAGATTATCCCCGCTATATGTCACTCCGTTTTTGTCTGTAAATTTACCGCAGTTGATAACCGAGCTTTGCACGTCTTTTCCGCTAACGGAAAAAAGAGGGTCTCCCCTGTAGGTCGACGTATCCTCGTTATAATCTGAACAGTGCAAATTTGCGCCGGGGACTGATGAATAAATGTTTAGAGTTGCAAAGCTGTAAGTGTGGATACGAATACTGTCAGTCTTTTCCTCAAAAATCAAATTTTTCCCCGCAAGGTCAATATTTACCGTTCTCGGAAGCGTCTCCGTACCAACGAGGGATATCACTCCTCCGCCTAAATTCACGTCATCTGTCAGCTTGAAGGTAAAAGCCCCCTCAAGCTCTCCTATATCGGTTATAAAATCCTCGGGGGCTGCACCGTATTTGATTATGTAACCGCCCTCATCATAAACCTCGTAAAGGATTCCGTCACTCTCTGCGGCAAAAACGCCAAGGGCAAAAACAGCCGCAAGAAGTGCCACGGCAAGCGCTAAAATCGAACATTTAATGATTCTTTTCATAAAAAACTCCGCACTTGATTTAAAATATTATATAATTATTAACAGCAAGAGTTTACCATAAAGCCGCACGATTTGTCAACACGGTATATTTTAAAAATTAAGCATTAGGCGACAAAAGCGCCTTTCTATTAAAAAAACGCACCGTTTTTTTGTGCAAAAAGCACACTTGTTAGCTGTGAAACAACGAAGAGCTTACTTCATATAATGTGAAGGAGAGCGTATACGCCGAAAACTCTGCGATAAAGCCCCTTTGAAGGCGAGGCAAATCCCAATATACCGATGCATAATTCGGCGCATAACCCTCTTACGTCAGAAAAAGGAACGGTTATAGAATTGAACATTATCTCTTACGGCAGTGACGCAAGGCTGGAATTTGCAAAAAAAGCCCTTGCAGGTCTTGAGTCCGATACCGTAAACGAACTAACTCTTCTCCCCATTCCGTCTACTGTGGACGGTGTTACCGTTTTCAAATCGGGGGAGAATTTATACGACCTTTTATCCCGCCTTGACGAGCATAGCGTAGTCGTCGGCTACAATCTCCCTCGTGGATTCATAGATATTGCCGACGAATTCGGTATCAAGGCTTTAGAGCTTTCTTGGGACGAGGAATTTTTAGTGGAAAACGCAAGGCTTACTGCGGTGGGTGCGTTGGCGAAAATTCTTTGCAGTGAAATCAAGTCCCCCGCCGAGCTATCCATCGGCATTATAGGCTTCGGGCGAATAGGTAAGGAGCTATCAAAGCTGCTTGTTTTCCTTGGCGCAAGTCTTTCTCTGTTTACATCAAAGGAATTCGCCCCCTCGGAGCTTTGCGCCTTAGGACTGTGCGGAGTAAGCGTTCTTCCGTACAGAGAGCTTACCGAGGAAGAAAACTGCCGCAAAAGCTTCGATGGGCTCGACCTGCTTATAAACACGGCGCCCAACAAAATCATAGCGGGCGGTGCTGCGGGATTTGAAAACAAACCACGACTCATAGAACTTGCATCAGGGGATAATTTCCCCTCCGGAATAGAATACGAACGCCTGGCGGCTCTCCCCGCAAAAATGTATCCTGAAAGCGCAGGGAAAGCAATAGCCAACTCCCTGATGAGATTTATAGAATCTCCCCATCCTCGGTCAGCCCCGGACGGCAATACTCCGAAGAAAGGAAACACAATATGATAGGATACGCCTTTTGCGGCTCCTTCTGCACTATCTCCGAATCTTTAAGTGCCCTTGAAAAATTATCTCATTCGGGACACGAAATACAGCCTATTATGAGTCCTGCCGCCTATGGCACCGACACAAGATTCTTTGGTTCTGAGGAGCTTCGCAGCAAAATAAGAATACTGACAGGAAGAAAAATAATACACACGATAGAGGAAGCGGAGCCTTTAGGTCCTGCTATGCCCCTTGAGGCCTTAATAATTGCGCCCTGCACGGGCAATACCTTAGCGAAGCTAGCTAACGGAATTACTGATACGGCAGTCACTATGGCGGCAAAGGCGCACCTACGGTGCGACAGACCGCTTCTTATAGCTTTGGCGTCAAACGATGCCCTTTCGCAGAACCTGCAAAACATAAGCAAAATACTGACACGCCATTCGGTTTATTTCGTTCCAATGCGTCAGGACGCCCCCTCGTCAAAGCCTCATTCCCTGGTTGCTGATTTTGACCTGCTCGAGGAATCCTTTGAGGCGATGCGCCGAGGAAAACAAATAAGACCTATTTTCACGGTTTAAATGCCTCAAAAACGTCGCCGCCCGAACTTGATTTCTCATTTGTCGGGCGGCGTTTTTTATTCATCGTCTGAATCACATTCGCAAAGTACCGAATCCATACATTCACCTTTGTTTTTTCCGAATTTCATAAGATTCATTACCTTTTCCTTGCAGCTGCAACACATATTCTTTGCGCAAAGCACAAGACTGTAAGCTCCAAATATTGCAAGTCCACCTACGGCAACGGCCAGAAGCGGATGCCTCTTTTTCTTATTTCCCATAAACATAAATTTGCTCCTTCCATTTGGTGAGTTTTTGTTATTATTTCTTTTATCTCCCTGCTTTATACCGACAGGAGTAAAAATCATCACCTGAGGTGCCATTTTTCATATAATGGTTAGTGTGGCAAAAAGAAAGTAGAAAGGAGATTTTATTTTGAATTTACTTAAAAGACTTTTGTTTGGCAAACCTTCCCTGCCAAGTATGAATAAAACTGACACGCCCCTGGGTTATAACGGACAAAACACATCAGACAGCATGAATTACGGCGGCAGGGTGAGCACAGACCGCATAGAGAAAGCAGAGCCGATTCCAATCCCTGAGGATAAAAGCCGCCCATCCCAAAATTCGGGAAATTGCGCAAAGCCACCGAGAGAGGTGGGAAAAGCCGACAGAACTGATATGGGCAACTCCCCCACAATACTCAACGTGGAAAAATCCGCAAAAGCTAACCCCTTTTACAGAAACACCCTCTGGACCGGAGAGCATTCACAGATAACCGTTATGTCCATTCCTACAGGCGAGGAAATTGGAATAGAAAAGCACGACGAAAACGACCAATTTATAAAAATTGAAGACGGCTTTGGCGAGGTATATTTCGGAAGAAGCCCCGAGGAGCTTTCCCTTGTAGGTCGGATAAACGACGAATTTGCCGTTATTGTCCCTGCCGGAATATATCACAATATCAAAAACATCGGCAACAAACCGCTGAAGCTCTATTCGGTATATTCCCCCTCCCATCATCCCTACGGCACCCTTCATAAAACAAAAAGCGATGAGGAATAAAGATTAAATAAAATTTAGGAAAACCAAGGGGTTTTGACCTTAACTTTCTGCGGGCAGCAAAAGTAAAATACCGCAGGTAGCAAAAACAAAACAGAGGCGATATACTTTTTGTTCAACACCTCTGTTTTATATTCAGGTTTACCGAAATGCCGATGGCGGGGCGGTGGGATTTCAGGCAGAAACCGTCGGCTGACGACCGTGAGGCGTACGAGGGTACGCCGAGGGAGGAAACGACGGTAGAATAAAAACTAAAATAAAAATAGAGAAAAACCGCAGGTTGAGAATCTGCGGTTTCCCGCCGTTAAGTTAAAGCTTTTTATGAATGAATTGATGCTGACGCATCATGAATTGGCTTCGTCATGATTTCTCGTCGGCGTGTCGCCTCCATTAAGGATAACACGCTAATGATTCGGTTATGCCGAAATGCCGACGCCCCCTGTTATTTTATGAACTGCTGCTCATTTATATCAAGCTTAAACGCAAGACCAAGCTTCTCCGCCGCCCTTCTGCAAAGAAGCATTCTGGCAAGAAAAATCTCAAAATAATCCATAATTGAGCTAATGCTCGTATCAATTTTTAAGGAAAGCCTTATCTCACGTCCATCCTCGCTTATCAAAAGCTCGGAGCTTTCCACCGAATAGTTCACCCTGTCGTGAATATCGAAACTTGCCATGTCGGAATTTCTGACACGGGTACGGCGAACGTCAGATTTATCTGCCAGAATAAGGGCAGCCGCAACGTGGTTTACGGGCACACCATCGCCCTCATCATGATTTCCTATAGCGCTGACTATTAGAGCAATTTCCTCAGCCTTCATTCCCATTTTATCCAAAATACGGAACGCCATTACCGCTCCGGACTGGGAATGCTCCGCTCTGTTTACAAGGTTGCCTATATCGTGGAGGTAACCTGCAATTCTTGCCAGCTCCGCCGTTCTCTCGTCATACCCAAGCCTCAGGAGAATATCCGCCGCAACCTTTGCCACCTGACCAACGTGAGCAAAGCTATGCTCGGTATAGCCGAGGGCGGTGAGGGTTTTGTCTGCCTCTCTTATGTATGTCTTTATATCCTCATTACTTTTTATTGCGTTGAAATCAACCATTTCTGTACCGCCTTTTTATGAAAATTTCGGAAAATTCACCATTACCTTTATTATACCTTTTTTTCGTGGCATAATCAATAGAAGAAGCAAATTTTCAGGGCAAGGAAAAATAAATTTCGGATTATCCCATTTTTCTATTGACTATATTTTTCCGGTGTGATAAAATATCGTATCATTTTAATAAAGATTGTCGAGCCCGCCTCTACCCGTATGCGGCGCTGCGGCTATCGAACAAAATCCCCCTGCAAAAAGGGAATGAGGGAGGAAAAAATTGGAAGATTTTCTTAGTTTTTTGAGAGATTTTAACATTTATACCATAGCGATAAGGCTTTTCCTTGCCGTAATTTTCGGCGGCGTTATTGGACTTGAGCGAGGCAGGCAAAGACGAGCCGCAGGACTGAGGACTCACATTCTCGTATGTCTTGGAGCAGCGCTTGTAACCACAGTAGGCTTCTTCTCGGTAAATTTCCTCGGCAGCACAGGCTCTGACCCTCTGCGTATAGCTGCGCAGGTTGTTTCGGGAATAGGATTTTTAGGCGTCGGCACAATACTCGTTAAGGGACGCTTCCAGATAACAGGTCTTACCACTGCGGCAGGTCTTTGGGTGACAGCCGCTATTGGAATCGCTCTGGGCGCAGGCTTCTACGAGGGCGCTATTATCGCCTTTGCCGTAACGGTTATCGCAGTGGTTATTCTCCACAAGCTTGAGCGGGCAATAAACGACAGACACTCCAGCTTCGGAATATACGTTGAAATAAATTCCGACAAATCCGTAAGAAAATGCATTGAGCTTCTCGAAGAGAAATTCCAGGCTCACGATATTCAGGTCACCGTTTGCAGAAGCGGTGTGCAGGGCAACGTAGGCGTTGAGTCCAGCATAAGTCACGAGAAGAAAAATTCAGGTCTTTCCACAAAGGACGTAATCAAAGCTTTGGAGGAAGAGGATTACGTCGTATTTGCCATAGAATCTATCTGATTGAAAACGCCAAAGAAAGCTGCGGCGAGATTCAGACAAGGACAAAAATGCGCATTATTTAACAAAACGAGCGAGGAATACAGTGTAGATATACACGGTGCCCTCGCTCTTTTTTATCTCGGGCAAATGCGCCCCTAAAGCCAAGAAAAAATAAAAGCCGCTCACAAAAGAGGGGCGAAAAATTTAACGAAGCCCCTGATGCATCTTTCTATGAAGCTCAGCCGTGCGTCACGCTCGTCAATCTCACGGCAGCTCTTCATTGTTTTAAGAAGCTCCTCTCTGACAAACGCAAGCTCCGAGGAGCCGTATATCCACAAAGCATCCTCAAAATGATGCACAAGGCTCCTGTAATCCAGATTCACCGAGCCTATCAAGCCGATTTTGCCGTCAGAAAGAAAGGTTTTCTCGTGGATAAAGCCCTCTGCATACTCAAAAATTCGCACGCCCCCAGCCAAAAGGTAAGGATAGGCGCTTTTAGTCATAATCTTTACGACTTTTTTATCGGGTATTCCTGGAGTTATAATCCGCACGTCAACACCCCGCTTTGCAGCGTTTCTCAATGCCTCCGTCAGGTCGTAATCTATTACAAGATAGGGAGTCGTGACATATAGATAGCTTTGAGATTGATTTATCATATTCATTATCGCATTTTTTGCAGTGTATCCGGGGGACAGGGGCGCAGGACCATCTCCAAAGGGAATATAAAAGCCTCCGTCAGAGAGTACAGGATAATCCTCGTCAAGATAAGGCGATGGGTCCTCCTCGCACTTTGCAGCAAGAGAGTAATTCACAAGAAAGAGCCTTGTGAACCCCGTGGCTCCCCTGCCCTCAATTCTCACGCCACCGTCCTTCCAATGACCGAATCTCTCAATTTTGTTTATATATTCATCGGATATGTTTACCCCACCCGTGTATGCTATTTTATTATCGATGGAGCATATTTTTCTGTGGTCACGGTTGTTGTGCGCCGAGGTGATGCTTGGAGTCACTCTGCCAAAGGGAACGCATCTTATTCCGATTTTTTCACACTCCCTCCCAAGCTCCTCAGGTAGTGAGCTCATAGACCCAAGGTCATCGTAAATTATACGCACCTCAATTCCCTCGCGCACCTTCTCCTTCAGCACCGCAAAAATCTGCCTCCACATCTCACCGTCGTGAATTATGAAGTATTCAAGGAATATAAACCGCTCAGCCGCTCTCAAATCCGAAAGAAGGCTCTCGAACATCTGCTCTCCTAAAGGAAAATATTTTATAGAAGAGTCGCAGTAAAGCTTTGAGTACGTGTCGTCACGAAGCAGGGACATTGCCTGCCCTGCGGCAGCCGTGTCAAGTTTTGCAAGAGCTTCAAGGTTCGAAAGGCTCACCGACGCATCTCTTTCCTCAGCCCTTGATCCATCGTGAAGCTCGGCTATTCTTTTGCTTAAGCGAGTCTCTGCGCGCGACAGTCTTCTGCTATAAAACATAATATAAAGCAGACCACCCACAAAGGGAAGAAATATCACGACTACAAGCCAGGTGATTTTAAATTCCGGGTTTACGTCCCTTGACACAAGGCTTATAACCACAAGAGCGTTTGCAAGAAGCGAAAGAAAATATACGAGATAATAATACGAAGCGGCATATGCCACGAGCAGCATAAGCGCTGCAATTTCCGATATTACAAAGGAAATCGCAAGTAAATTCCGCCAAAGTGCCCGACCGAAAAATCTTTTCATTTTCACATCTCCACAAGTCTTTTTTGAAAATCACGGTGAATAAATAAAACTGCATAGATAAAAATGACGAATTCAACAGTCGGGCGCTGAAAATCAGAATAAAAGAAGGGTTATTTCACTACTTCAACCTTAAGGAGATTGGTCGTGCCGGAAAGGTTCAAAGGCACGCCCGCAGTTATTACCGCCTTATCTCCCATCGCCGCCAAATCAAGCTGCTTTGCGCAATCTATTGCGTGAATAAATAGAGATTCCGTATCCTTCTGTCTTAAGGAAAGCACAGGGACGACACCCCAGGAAAGGCTCAATTGATGGAAGGTTTTTTTCTCGGGCGTTGCCGCAACTATGGGCTGTTTAGGTCTGAATTTCGATACACGCCTTGCGGTATGTCCCGATTTAGTCACGGCTATAATAAGATCCGCGTCGAGGTCACGGGCGGTGGTTACTGCCGCATCGCATAGGGCATTCGTCACGTCCCTGTATTCGTTTTCGTAGTCTATTCCACGATAGGCTCCCAGCGCCTCTGCATCCATTTCCGCCTGCTCTGCAATTTTTGCCATAACCCTTACCACAAGGTCGGGATGGTCGCCCGTTGCGGTTTCTCCCGATAGCATAACCGCCGAGGTTCCGTCAAAAACGGCGTTTGCGACGTCGGTTATTTCGGCTCTCGTAGGAGTCTTGGAATAAACCATAGACTCTAACATCTGCGTTGCGGTTATTACCATTTTACCGCTGCTGTAGCATTTTCTTATAAATCTCTTCTGAATACCTGGGAGCTTTTCGAACTCTATTTCTACTCCCATGTCGCCTCTCGCCACCATAATACCGTCAACACAGGGCAGAATCTCGTCAAAATTCAGAACGCCCTCCATGTTTTCTATCTTGGCGATAATCTTTATTGAGTGACCGCCGTGATAATCTAAGAATTTGCGAAGCTCGACAACGTTGTCTCGGCATCTTACGAAGGAGGCGGCAACAAAGTCCACGTCCTCCTTGATT
>JAEIGA010004453.1_pt1 | contig 21693 bp, 18 predicted proteins | sample 9270691 | NCBI WGS metagenome assembly JAEIGA01 (sample SAMN17057246, study PRJNA624740) | gut metagenome | biome: biome; isolation source: fecal sample | host: Bos grunniens | place: China: Xizang | collected 2019 | reverse complement strand
GCGACCCTGCGGGCTGTTGTCTGAACGGTTCCGTATGGGTCGTCTTCGCTACCCATCGCAACCTCAGGGTTGCGGAATATCATACCGCTTTCTACAGGCTCTCTGGCTGAGAAATGAAATTCTCTCGCGCCGGAGAGTCTTGCTATTTCGGCGATGTTGTTCTCCTTTACACCGCAGCCTGGCATGATGATGATTCTGCCGGCGGCCTTCTCTACTAGCTGAGCCAGAAGGGGAGCGCCTTCCAATGCTGTTGGCCTGCATCCTGACGTGAGTATGCGTGCGCATCCAAGCTCTATGATGTCCTCAAGAGCCTTGAACGGGTCGGCAGAGTGGTCAAATGCTCTGTGGAATGTGACGGGAGTGTCCCCGGCCGCTTCCATCAGAGGCTTCATGGCCTCCATGTCCACGCTTCCGTCAGGACGAAGACAGCCGAAGACAAGACCGTCAGCTCCGAGCTCCTTGGCTACCTTGATGTCATAAAGCATTTCCTCAAGTTCCGACTGCGAGTAGAGGAAGTCGCCTCCGCGTGGCCTGATGATCACGTTGAGGGCAATGCTGATGCTCCTGCGGGCGTTACGTATCATTCCATAAGAAGGGGTGGTGCCTCCCTCCGGAATCCCGGCGCAAAGCTCCACCCTGTCTGCTCCGCCTTCCTGGGCCGCAACGCAGCTGGCCACAGAATTGGCGCATATTTCAAATCTGTACATTATCTGATATCGATTGCGTAAGGTATTCTGGCGTAGAATTTACCGCTCTGTGACTCGTTCCAGCTTCTGAATGCCGAGTATATGCCTCTAAGCGGTTCTGCGATTTCGATAAGCTCTTCGCCAGTCAGCGCAGAAGCAAAAATGTCCATTGTCGTCAGAGGCCTTGGGTACTCCACGATCTGGATGTCGTCCATTCCGTTCTGGTCGTCCACCATCATGGCGGCGTGAAGGATGGCTGACTCCAGAGTGCCTATGGCGTCTACAAGGCCAATCTTAAGTGCCTGTGCTCCTGTCCAGACTCTTCCCTGAGCTATATCTTCCACATCCTCCATGCACATCATTCTGCCTTCTGCCACAATATTAATAAATCTGTCATATATCTTTTCTACAGACTCCTGCATCAGCGCTGTCTCCTGTTTGTCCAAAGGACGCATCATTCCATACATGTCGGCATGTTCGTTCGAGTTCACTGAAGTTATGTTGACGTGCAGCTTGTCGTTTACGGTCTTCTTCAGATCCGGAATTGTGCTGAACACTCCGATGGATCCGGTAAGAGTCGTCTCGTCTGCATAGATGTAGTCGCAGTTCGCTGAAATCCAGTATCCGCCGGATGCTGCGTAGTCTCCATATGATGCAATCACCGGAACCTTGTTGACAAGAGAGTCAATCTGTGCCTTTATCTTTTCCGAGGCCATTACGCTTCCGCCTGGAGAGTTTACTCTGAATACAACCGCCTTCACCGCATCGTCATTGCGGATTGTCTGGAGGATTCTTACAAATCTGTCGCTGGCCACTCCCTCCATGCCTTCTCCGTCAACAATCTCTCCGTCTGCATAAATTACCGCAATCTTCTTGCTTCCTGCCGGGTTTCCTGCCATGTTCAGCATGGCATAGTCCTGAAGCATTATGCCTTCCACATTATTGTAGTCGTCAGTCATGAAGAGCATTGCAAGCTTCTCCTGAAGCTGGTCCATTGTCAGAAGCTCATCCACAAGTCCTTTTTCAAGGAAATCTGTCGGGAAATTCAGCTCGAGGTTGTTCAGCATCCTGTCGATGTCATCCGGATTGAGGTTTCTGGATTGAGCAATGGCGTTTCTCCAGCTTCCCCACATCGAATTTACCATCTCCTCTGTCTGCTGCATATTCTCCTTGCTGGAGCTGTTGCGGACGAGGGTCTCGCCAGCTGATTTGTATTTTCCATGTCTGATCAGCTGAATGTTGATGCCCAGATAGTCAAGGGCGTCCTTCAGGAAGATCATCTGTGAAGAAAGTCCGTTGAACATGTTCATTCCTCCCTGGTGAGGAGTCATGTATATCTTGTCTGACGCTGAAGCCAGATAATATCCTCCGTTTGTAGGGTTCTCGATATATGACACGACTGCCTTTCCGCTGTTGCGGAAGCTTATAAGGGCGCTTCTGAGCTCCTCTATCTGTGCGATGCCTCCAGTGACAGCATCCGGCTTGAGGAATATATACTGTATCGCTGGGTCAAAAGCCGCTGCATTGATGGCACCGACAGCATCGAGGATTCCTAATGGCTGAGGAGCATCGACTCCCTGAAGTACCTCAACCAGATCAACTTCCTGAGTCTGTTCTGACAAGGTGATTGTGGACATGTCAATTGTTAGAACTGCCTTTGATGGCATTACAGGCAGAGAGTCTTCCATAAGGCCTGCAAGTCCTGTTATGCATCCTATCAGAATCATGATGCCGATAATGCCATAGACTGCGGTTGCAGTAAAGCTCGCCAGGAGCATCTTCAAAAAATCCTTCATAATAGTTAGTCTTAATCAATACAAAGATACATTTATTCGAAATCATCTGCAACCCTTTCGCCATCACATGAATACGAATCTATAATTTGCAATTCCCGTACAAATTTGTATCTTTGCGCGGATATGGGAAAAATGTTTCATAAGTATGTCGCAGCTCTTCTTTCTGTATGGTACTGCATGAGTATCATAGGGTTTGATGTTCATTCATGCACTGCGACAGGAAATGTTTTTGTCAATTCAGTCTTGAGCGGGGTGTCATGTGAAGACATCCATCCGGACCACGACTGTACATGTCATGCTCACGATCATGATCAGCATGCATGTTCGTGCTGTAGAGATCATGAAGTGCCGGCGTCGGAGAGTGTCGGACATGAAGACGACTGCTGTACAGACCGGATCGAGATTCTTGATGAGGCTGGCATCACTACATACAACGAAAATACAATAGCTGCTTTGGCGTCCTCAGCATGCCTTTTCTTAGAGAGCGACTATTCTTCGCTGCATTTATCCTGCCATGCATCTGTAAAATCAAAGCCTGATTCCGGGCAATTGAAAATGCCTGATGTCCAGGCGGTTCTTAATGTTTGGCGTATCTGATTTTTATTCTGTTTGCCACGGCAAGCAGGAGAATGGTGTGGCTTATTATAGCCTTTGCAATCCTTTTTGAAAATCAGAAAACCAATATCAATGAAAAAGACAATTCTTACAATATGCGCAGCTGTTCTGGCTTTTATGCCGTCAGCTTTTGCTCAGGTGACAGATCAGCATGGACATGCTGTGGACACCACCTCGATTTACGGAGAGAGAGCCGACAGTCTTGATGCTGCCGTCTTCGTGTCACGTCAGGCAGGAAACTATCTGTCCAAGGGCAAGGACATCCGTACGGAGGTCATCTCTGCTGCAGGCCTGTGCAAGATGGCTTGCTGCAACCTTGCCGAGAGCTTCGAAAACTCTGCCAGTGTTACGGTCGGCTACTCAGATGCAGTTACCGGCGCACGTCAGATCAGACTCCTCGGCCTTTCCGGCACATACACTCAGATGCTTGATGAGACACGTCCGGTTATGCGTGGACTTTCAGCCCCGTTCGGACTTTCATATGTGCCGGGACAGTGGCTGGAAAGCATCCAGATCGCGAAAGGTTCGTCATCTGTGATCAACGGTGTGGAGTGTATGACAGGTCAGATCAACATGGAGCATCGCAAGCCTACAGATGAAAAACCTCTTTTCCTTAATGCTGCCGTAATGAGCGATACCAAGGTTGACTTCAACATAGCATCGTCTCTGCAGATGGGCTACAAATGGAGCACAGTGATCCTCGGACATGTTTCAGGAAACATCAAGGCGCACGATATGGATGGAGACTCATTCATGGACGATCCTAAGATGCTTCAGTTCAATCTTGCGAACAGATGGCTTTATCAGGCTGACAACGGCACTCAGGTGCGTTTCGGTATCCGTGCAATCCAGGACAGCCGTCATGGAGGTCAGGTGCTGAGGGGAGAAAATGGTGAAGAGATGCTTTTTGACAAGGATGAGTATATCCTTGATCCTGGCATGCTTGCAGGAAAGGTGAATCCTTGGGGGTCAGACATTTTGAACCGATCGTTGAATGGCTATCTCAAGGTGGGTGTTCCACTCAATGAGGAGAACAGTCAGAATGTGGCCTTGATCGCAGACTATAACTATCAGGATATGGATTCGTATTTCGGATCCACAAAGTATCTGGCCGGACAGCATTCAGCCTATGCTAATCTCTTGTACCAGAATGTCATAAACGATGCGCATCAGTTTACTGTCGGACTGAATGGTACTTTTGACAGATATAATGAAGACTTCTCAAGAACAGTCTGGGGAATGGGCCCGCTGTCAGCCCAGCACAACGGCATTACCGATCTTGCCAACGTCGGTGCGTATGGTGAGTACACCTATCATTATGGAGAGACGCTTTCGGCGATCGTAGGTCTCAGAGGAGACTGGTTCTACAAGCAGGGATTCAAGGTGTCTCCTCGCGTGACTCTCAAGTATATGCCTGTAGAGGAAATCGTGATCAGAGCAAACGGAGGCCGCGGTCTCAGATACTCTACTCCGCTTGTCGACAACATTGGAGTGTTCTCTACAGGAAAGGAGTTCCTCGGAGCATACAATGACCATATTTTGGAGGATGCATGGACATTCGGTGGAAACATTACATATTACCTGCCGTTCGGAGCATCTTCAAATACATACCTCAGCTTCGATTATTTCAGAACACAGTTCGCTCAGCAGATGGTTGTTGATTATGGCGCGACCCAGATTGACTTCTATGCGCTCAATGACGGACAGGCTTACACAGATAACTATCAGCTGGATTTCTCGATCGATCCTGTTGAGCGCTTCAACATCACTGCGACATTCCGCTACACCAATGCGATGCAGCAGTTCAAGGGTAGCGAGGCGCCTGTTGAGAAGCCTATGACAAGCCGCTTCAAGGGAGTGCTCAATCTTCAGTATGCTACAAACCTTAATAAGTGGATCTTCGATTTCACAGCGTCTCTCAACGGCTCATGCAGAGTCTACGACTTCATGAAGGACTTCAAGGATGAGGATGGAAATCTACTCTACAAGAACGGCCGCACACCTGTTTATCCAATGCTTTATGCTCAGGTGACCCGCAGATTCAAGGGTTGGGATGTGTATGTCGGTGCAGAGAATCTGACAAACTTCCGTCAGAAGAATGCCATCATTGGAGCAGAGAATCCTCGTCAGCCGACTTTTGATGCAAGCTGCATCTGGGGTCCTCTCATGGGCATCAAGGCTCATATCGGATTCCGCTTCACACTTTGGAAATAAAATAAAACCTATAGAATATGAAAAAATCGATTATCATCATCATTACTGCATTGATGGCGTTTGCTGCCGTGTCATATGCAGGACCGAGAAAGAAGGTAGAACTCAAAGAGGTTACCTTCAGCGTACATCTTCACTGCGCAAACTGTGTGAAGAAGGTTCAGGAGAACATCGCATTCGAGAAGGGAGTCAAGGATCTCCACGTATGCCTTGAAGACCAGATCGTATATATAAAGTATGATGCTGCCAAGACTTCTGAGGAGACTCTCAAGAAGGCGATCGAGAAACTTGGTTATCCGGTTGCCGGAAAGGTGGAGCAGGAGGGCGGACATTCGCACGGCCACTCACATGATCATTCTCACAATGACAATCACAAGCATTAATAAAACAATAATGGCAGTCCCGCGGGACTGCCATTATTGTTTTACTCTACGATTGCCATCATCTGTGCTGATACGCTTTTCGGTGCGTGCTGGAATCCGTCTGATGTGTAGGTTGTAGATATTGCTCTTGTCTCGGTCTCTGAAGAGAGTCCTGCACCTACGTTCTTGTGCCATACCCACTCTATTGCGAACTGTGCTTCCTTCTCAGATATGTAGCTGCTTAGAGGAAAACTTACATATCCTCCGGCAAGGACATAATCATTCGACTGATCTGCAACGATTTTATCTCCATAAGAGTTGTGTCTGAGTGTGAAACGGTAGCTTCCTTTGAGCTCCTCGCCAGTTTTTGCGTCTGTCATGACACCTTCATGGACAAGGTTGATCAGGTGTTTTGTCGTGCTTCCGGACTTTATCGGAAATACGATATAAAGGTTTACGTATCCTCCTGAAACCCATGCATATTCAATGTGTACAGGGTCCTGAACAAGCATTTCCTCGGTTGTGTTTTCGTGGAACACCACATCCTTTGCAAGTACTGATTCAATGTAATTCATCCTTACATCATACTCGTTCTCCTTACCTCCTTCTGTCCTGTTGAGCACGTCGCATACAACAAATGCTCTTTCCATTGAAGGAAGCTCTCCAGCACATGTCTGGTCTACAATGTTGAAGATGTTGCCCTGATCTGAAATAAATCTTCCGTCCACGATGTTTCCCATGGTCGAATTGTTATACTGGAGCGTGTCATCTTTCTGACATGATGCAATCAATGATGCCGCAGCGAGAGCTGCAATAAAAATGTTTAGTCCTTTTATGATTCTGTTCATTGTCGTTTGTGTTTAGCGGCTTATAAGATGCACATAAACTTCATTTCGTTGCATTTTATGCAAAAACAAAATAAATTTGCACACTCAATTGAAGGAACATGTATACTTTTATTATTAGTATCCTGCTGCTGATAGCAGGTTATTTCGTTTACGGAAAGATAGTTGAGCGCCGTCTGGAAATTGATCCTTCCCGTCAGACCCCGGCTTATTCCAATCAGGATGGTGTGGATTTTCAGCCGATGTCAACATGGCGTGTGTTTGTTATTCAGTTCCTTAACATCGCGGGCCTTGGTCCTATCTTCGGTGCTATACTCGGAGCCGCCTACGGTCCTGCAGCATACATATGGATTGTGGTCGGATGTATATTCATGGGAGCTGTCCATGATTTCTTTGCAGGAATGATGTCCATCAGAAATGGTGGCGCCAACATGCCGGATCTTGCGGGACGTTACCTGGGTCGCGGAATGAAAGGTGTCATGAGTGTTGTCATGGTCTTTCTTCTTATGGCAGTAGGTGTGTCGTTTATTCTGGGTCCGTCTGACCTGCTTAGTTCAATGACCGGCATAAGCAAGGAGGTGTGGCTTGCAGTGATCTTTGCCTATTATATTGTAGCTACTCTTCTCCCTATCGATAAGATCATTGGAAAGATCTATCCTTACATGGGAGCAGTCCTTCTGTTCATGGCACTTGGCGTAGGCGTGATGCTCGTTGTGGGCGACCTGAACGGTACTCACGAAATGGTGGAGCTATCTCTTTCAAATCTTGCCAACTGGCATTTCAGTCCGGATTCAAACATCCTGATGCCGATGCTTTTCATTGTGGTGTCTTGCGGAGCGATATCCGGATTTCATGCGACTCAGTCTCCTATGATGGCCCGTTGCCTCAAGAATGAGAAGCATGCGCGTCCTGTATTTTACGGAGCCATGATTGCGGAAGGTGTCGTGGCCATGATCTGGGCTACAGCTGCCATGGCCTATTTCGGAGGCCCATATGCTCTTAATGAAGCGATGTCCAGCGGAATAGAGCTGAATGGTGAGATTGTAAAGCTGACTCCTACCATAGCTGTGGGGATGATATGCGAAAGCTGGCTTGGCAAGCTTGGTGCTGTCATTGCAATAATCGGTGTGGTGGTGTGCCCTATCACTTCGGGAGACACAGCATTCAGAAGTCTCAGACTCTCTATTGCAGACATGCTCAAGATCGATCAGAAGCCGATTGTCAAGCGCCTCTGGATATGCCTGCCGATATTCGTTCTTGCTTTCATTTGCTGCAGCATGGATTTCAGCCGTGCGTGGACATTCCTTGGAATATCCAATCAGATCCTCGCGGCAATGGTCCTCTGGACTGGAGCGGCATACCTTATAAACAAAGGAAAGAAGCATTTGATGTGCTCCCTTCCTGCTGCCTTTCTGACTTATGTATGCGTGAGCTATCTTCTTGTAGCACCCCATCAGAATGCCGGCCTTGCCCTCCCTCAGGAGATAGGAAATATTGCCGGAGCGTCAGTTGCATTCATTCTGTTTACCTTCTGCGCCTTCAAAGGCTGGCAGGTGCGTAAAAGAAAGCTGATTATGCAAGATACTTCTTGCGGGTAGGCCGTCCGATCAGCTGGATATCAATGCTTTCGATTTTATATCCCTTGACTCTTTTACGGCTGAGATGGGACTCGATGAGGCTTACCAGATCGTCGTCGACAACATCCCTGAACGTGTGGTTGTCCTTGTCGTAGAAATGGATGTGCTTGAATGTGTTCACATCGAAGTACATCTTGTTGTTGGAACTCATTCTGTAGTGATATATCCCCAGCATCGCCATGTGGGTCAATATGTTATACACTGAAGCAGTAGTCACTTTAGCTGTGCCTTTCCCTTTGATGGACTCTGTCACCATATCTGCGCAGGCGTGCCCGAGCTCCATCATGGCCTCGTGTACAGCCAGTCTTTGAGGAGTGGCTTTGAGAGAATGCTTTTTAAGAATAGCCTTGAATTCTTCGATGTTTGGGCATTTGTGTGTATTCATAATAAATCAGTTATGGCGCAAAGATATCTGTTTTGGAAGAAAATACAAAAATAAATTTGAAAAATTCTAATCTGTATAAGGAAATGTGTAGATGTAAGAAAGAATTTAGAAATTATGAATCTTATGCTTTGGTAACGGGCGCCGCCTCTGGAATGGGACGTATATATGTGAGAAGACTCGCACAGAGAGGCTACAACGTGATCATGGTTGATATAAATGCGAAGGGTCTTGAAGAGACCAGGCAACTTGTTGAACAGGAGGTTGAATCATCAGAGTTCATACCAGCTGATGCCAAGTCACGCTTCAAAGCAATCGTTCTGGTCCAGGATCTTTCCATGCCTGATGCTGCAGACCGTATCTTTGAGGCAACTGAGGCGGAAGGATGCAAGGTCGAGGTCCTTGTAAACAATGCAGGAGTGATGTATTGTCAGGGAATTGCCGAGACTTCAGAGAGAATGCTGAAGATAATAACCATGGTGCATATGATCACGCCACTGATGCTGTGCAGAAAATACGTCGTTGGCATGAAGGAGAGAGGCCGCGGCTACATCCTTAACATCTCATCTCTCGCGTCGTGGATGATCTGGCCTGGAATCGGAATGTATGGATCTACCAAGCGTTTTGTAAAGGACTATTCGAGGGAACTGAGGATCGAATGCAAAAAGACCGGCGTGAGTGTAACCAATGCATATTTTGGTGCAGTCGATACTCCTTTGGTTCCGCTTAAGGACAGCCTCCGCAAGCTTGCACGCGGTCTTGCAGTGATGATTCGTCCGGAGAAGGCGGTCGACAAGGCACTGAAAGCTACATTCAGACGCAGAAGGGGAGTAATGCCTGGTGTCCTGAACCACATATTCAGACCGTTATGTGTAATCATGCCGGATTGTCTGTTAGGGTGGATTTATCGAAAGGCGAAGCCTTATCTGATGAAAGTCTGAGAAAAAGCATTATATTTGCATCTTGCGCAAACAATATTCGAATATGGAAACAGTAAATTGTCTTATCATAGGCGGCGGTCCTGCAGGTTATACTGCCGCAATCTATGCTTCAAGAGCAGATCTTTCACCGGTTGTGTACGAGGGTATTCAGCCAGGTGGCCAGCTCACAACTACAACAGATATTGAGAACTATCCAGGCTTTGAAAACGGAATTTCAGGCCAGCAGCTCATGGATACGATGAAGGCTCAGGCAGTGCGCCTGGGAGCCGACATCCGTGTTGGTGCTGTGACTGAGGCAGACCTGTCTCAGAGACCGTTCAAGGTCGTTATCGACGGACAGAAGGAGGTATATGCAAAGACTCTTGTGATCGCGACAGGAGCAACAGCCAAATATCTCGGACTTCCTTCAGAGATCAAGTACAGAGGCCTTGGTGTTTCTGCATGTGCGACATGCGACGGCTTCTTCTACAGAAAGAAGACTGTTGCTGTTGTCGGCGGTGGTGACACAGCATGTGAGGAGGCCACATATCTTGCGGGCCTCTGCAAGAAGGTCTACATGATCGTACGCCGTGATGTGCTCAGAGCATCTGAGGCAATGCAGGAGAGAGTCAGGAACACAGAGAATATCGAGATCCTCTGGAACTGCAACACTCAGGAGGTTCTTGGAGACGAGTATGGTGTGACCGGCGCCCGCCTTCTCAGAAAGGACGGCGAGGTATTTGATATCGCTGTAGACGGATTCTTCCTTGCCATCGGTCATCATCCGAATTCTGAGCTCTTTAACAAGTGGGTGGCTGTAGACAGTGAGGGATATATCATAACTGACGGAAAGACTTCCAAGACAAATGTAGAGGGAGTGTTTGCTGCAGGTGATGTACAGGATCCTCTTTACAGACAGGCCATCACCGCAGCTGCTTCAGGATGCCGTGCAGCTCTTGATGCAGAGAAATTCCTTAAAATGCAATAATGATGAGAATACGTTCTATTATAGCTGTCGTTCTGTCCCTTGCAGCTTTTGTTGCCTGCAAGTCTCAGTATGAGCTCATGCTGAACAGCAATGACTCTGACGCGAAGTACAAGGCTGCCTTTGATTATTTCAATCAAGGCAAATATTCGAGGGCCGCGGCTCTGTTCGAGTCGTTGTCAGTGTTGACAAACGGCACAGAGAGAGATGATACCGTCAGATATTACTGGGGATTGAGCAACTATAAATTCAAGGACTACTACACAGCTGAGACTAATTTCGAGAAGTTCATCGAAGATTATCCACGCAGCCCTTTCACTTCTGATGCAAGATATCTCAGAATTGACTGTCTGTATAGGCAGACTCTCCGTTATGAGCTGGATCCGGCCCCTACATATAAGGCCATAAACACCATCTCGGAGTACATTATCGAGTTTCCGGAAAACACGCATATGAAGGAATGCAGGGATATGCTTGAAGAATTGAACTCGCGTCTTGACAGGAAGGCTTACGAGGCTGCTAAGCTATACTACAATATGGAGGACTATCTCGCATCACGAGTGGCTTTCAGAAATGTCCTCAAGGATGATGCGGATAATATCTATAGAGAGGATATCCTATATTATATTGCAATGTCATCTTATAAGTATGCCTATCTCAGTGTTCCGGCAAAGCAGAAGGAAAGATACCTTACCTTTGTGGATGACTATCTGAACTTCGTCGGGGAACTTCCTGATTCTCACTACAGAAAGGAACTTGACTCCATCTATGCAAGAGTCCAGAGAATACTTGGTAAGCACGGAGTGCAGGTAGATGGCGACGAAAAGTAAAAATCTGAAAAATATTTGAAACTACCTTTGAAACCGGCGGTATAATATAATGGAGGGCGTTAGTTTTTCCCTTCGCCGAATCAAGGAAGTAACAAAAAACATAATGGAAATGGCAAATAAGAAGACACCAACAAACACAATGACAAGAGACCTCAGTGATCTTGCTGCTCCTACAGGAAACATCTATGAGACAGTTGTGATCCTTTCAAAGAGAGCTAACCAGATTGCAATCGCTGAGAAGAAGGAACTTACAAGAAGACTCGAGGATTTCAAGAACGACCGCGACACTATGGAGGAGGTATTCGAGAACCGCGAGCAGATCGAGATCTCAAAGTATTATGAAAGACAGCCTAAGCCAAGCCTTGTATCTATCGAGGAGTTCAAGGCTGGTGAGGTTTCATATAGAATGGCAAAGCAGGACGAGGAGTAATCTATGCTTACCGGACTTCATGTCAAGAATTACGTGTTGATAGACTCTCTGGAGATTGATTTTCCGGAGGGTCTGATCATTATTACGGGACAGACTGGAGCCGGAAAATCCATTCTTCTTGGTGCGCTTTCACTTGTGACAGGCGCCAAGGCAGATGCGTCCATGGTGTCGGAAGGTGCTGACAACTGTGTTGTTGAAGCGGAGTTCGACACATCTGACGTGTCAATAAAGGAGATTCTTGAAGAGAATGAGGCAGAGTGGGATGAGGGACACCTCATCATCCGCAGGGTGGTTAACCGCTCCGGTCGATCAAGGGCGTTCGTCAACGATTCCCCGGTGCCTGTGACAGTGCTTCAGGACATCTCTTCACGTCTTATAGACATCCACTCCCAGCATCAGACCCTTCTTCTATCGGACAAGCAGTTCCAACTTGACATTATTGACCACTATGCCGGCAATATGGCGCTTCGTCTGGAATGTGCAGCTGCATTCAAGGAAGTCAATTCTCTTAAGTCTGAGCTTCTCGCTCTTGAGACGCGTATTGCAAGAATGGCAAGTGACAGGGAATACAACGAAGCTCAGTTCCGCCAGTTGGAGAGTGCATCTCTTCGTGAAGGAGAACTGGCAGATCTGGAAGAGGAGCAGAAGCAGCTTGCAAATGCCGAGGATATAAAGACAGGCCTCTGTGGCGTTGAAGAACTCTTCACTTCGTCATCATCAGGTGCGGATGCAATGTCGGTGGATTCCTCGTTGAAGGAGTCTGTCAAGATGCTCTTAAAGGTAGGTAGATACATACCAGCTGCGTCAGAGCTTGCTCAGCGACTGGATTCGTGCAGACTGGAGCTGGATGACATACTGGCGGAAGTGTCCGATATGAATTCCCGTGTGGATATGTCGGAAGAGCGTCTTGAGCAGGTTGAGTCCAGGATGTCCATGATATATGGGCTGCTGAAGAAGCACAGCTGCATGGATGAGTCGGAACTCATAGCTCTGCGGGATAGACTGTCTGAAGAACTTTACGATTCCACAAGACTTGAGGAGCAGGCCGAGGATCTCAGAAAGGAGATTGCGGCATCCGACGCTCGGGTCCGTAAAGCTGCAGATGCTCTTCATCAGGCCCGTTACAAAGCATCCTCAGGCTTTGCGGAAGCTATTGCATCGTTGATAAGAGGCCTTGAAATGCCATATGCTGTCTTCGAGGTAGCACTTCAGGATGTTCCTGTTTCCGCAACAGGATCCGATGCCGTTTCATTCAGATTTTCTGCTACAGGACGCAATGCTGTCGATGTCGCCAGATGTGCTTCAGGAGGTGAGATGTCGCGTATCATGCTTGCCCTGAAGGCAATGATGGCACGATTCACGGCAATGCCTACAATGATTTTTGACGAGATCGATACGGGAGTGTCAGGCAGCGTGGCAGATAAGATGGGATCGATGATATGCCAGATGGGTGATTATATGCAGGTTTTCGCCATTACCCATCTTCCACAGGTTGCGGCTAAGGGATCAGCCCATTATGTCGTGACAAAAACAATAGATGAGGCGTCATCTAAAGCCGTTTCCGGCATTTCACGCCTTTCAGATGCAGACCGCATCACAGAAGTCGCACGCATGCTCAGCGGCTCAGTATTGACTGAGGCCGCCATAGCCAATGCTAAAGAACTTCTTCAATCGAATAATCCTCTCCGTAAATAATTCTGCGGATTCCGTTGTTTACATACCCGCCGAAGCCCTTGCTGCGGAACATAAAGCTGCTCTGCAGCATCTGTGCATCCTCTTCCGGAAGATGCGACGTCCAGCCTTTCCTATATTTGGCCACGAGAGTTGCAAAATACTTTGTGATGTCGTAGCCCTGGAAAGCGAACTGTGTCGGTTCTGTGCCGAACATGGCTCTGTATCTGCGGATGAATTTCTTTACATTCACATCGTCATAGTCGATATTGTATGTAAGACTGGCGTGAAGAGAAGTGTTATGGAAGTTCTCGACCTCGATTGTGTCGAATGTCCTTATCTTTGCCGGAGCATACAGTACGATCTGGAACTTATTGTGTACTATGAGGTTGAGGTTTCTTACCGCATCATTTACGAATGCCTCGCTGTCGGAAGCTATTATCACTCGGTTTACTCCTGTGGCTGTCATGATGCCTTCGATGCTTGCCTGAATTTCCCTTCCTTCAAGGATGCTGTAAGAGAATGAATTGAACTCCACCTGACTTCTGTTCATGATGGATTTCACGGTTTTTCCTGTCTCATTCTGCTTGACTCCCTTTTCTGTGATTACTATCACGGTGTCGTTTGGCTTGAGATCTTCCTTTATCCACTCTGCAAGGTCTGTGTACTGTGAATACTGGGACGACGGGACCTGAATTATATTGCGGTATTTGCCTGCAAGCTGTTCTGCCCTCTGGTCAAGAGGAGATATGATCGGGCATGCTCCGCCCACGATTGTATTAATCTGAGTGATGTCATTAGGGGCAACAGGTCCTATGATCAGGTCGCTGTTCCTAAGTGTGCCTGCCGGGATGTCTGATGTTCCTGCCGCCATGTCATACACGTTCAGGTTTACCTCGATGTTGCTGCTGTCCTTTAATTCTTTTGATGCAAGCAGTACACCGCTGTAGAAGTCCATGTGGTTTCTGCTGCTTGTAGATCCTGTGGCCTTGAACGGAAGTATGAGGGTAGCATTTACTTTTGGCTTGAAGAACATCCTCCAGAGGTCAGCAAATGATGTGGTGTCATCCGAAGTCTCCTCAGTCTCTATGCTCTCGCTCTCCTCCTTCTCTTCAGACATGCCATCGTCCTCATTCTCCCTGCCCTCAACGTCCTCAACATTTTCGGAATTCTCAATGTTCTCAACAGGTATATCCTTCTCTGTCTCAGGGGCACTTGCTGCCTCAGGGTCTGGAATGATCAGCACCTGTCTGTTTTTGATTCTCTTATCCTTGATGCCGTTGGCCTTTATGATGGCCTCTTCTGTCACACCGTATTTTCTCGCTATGGATGCAAGGTCTTCATACCATTTCACTGTGTGAGTCCTGTTTTGGATGGTATTTTGGCTTGCTGGAGCTGTCTCGGCCTGCTGCTGTGTCTCTGCCTGTTGCTGAGGCTCTTCCAATCGCTGTGGTTCTGCCTGTGGCTGGGGTGCGTCCACAACGGGAATGTTGAGGATGTCATTTTTCTTCAGACCATTTTCCTTGACAGCAGGATTGTATTTGTAAATTTCATCAATGCTGACATTGTATGCCTTGCTTATTGAGTACAATGTCTGCCTCTCCTGCACAACGTGGGAGTAGAATACTTTGCCGCCTATCTTTACCTTATCTTTCGAGATGCTGACAGGGGGTGTGTCATACTCCTGTGCCCATGAGTTCTGATACATGAGCAGTCCCAGTGTCATTAGCATGACCGCGCGCAATATGAGTATTCTTTTTTCCATTTTATTTCTCCAAATCTAGTTCCTCTGCAAATTCAAGTAGTCCGGATGCAAATCTCTTCCATGAAAGTCTTTCCTTCTCCATGCGGATGTTCTTTACGAACTCATCCTTCAGATCCGGGGTGTTGAAGTATCTGATTATCTCAGCTGCGACTGTTTCCGGCTGTCCGTCAGCAGCCACAATGCCGGTGCCTCTGTCTCCTATGGTCTCCTTCAGACCACCGACGTCCGTCACTATCATCGGCACTTCAAAGTGGTATGACACCGAACTGATGCCGCTCTGAGTCGCGCTTCTGTAAGGTAGAACTGCAATGTCTGCTGCCGAGAAGTAGTCAGTGACCTCAGAGTCCTTGATGTATTTGAGCCATGTGTGGATGTTCTGTCTGTTTGGCAGACTGTCGATTATCTTCTGATATTTATCGAACGATCCATATGGCTCGCCCGCAATAATCAGCTGGTATTCATCCGACAGCTTGCCGAAGGCTTCCAGCAGAATGTCCAGCCCTTTGTATGTGCGGATCAGTCCGAAGAAGAGAATGTTTTTCTTTCCTTTTTCAAGTCCGAGCTTATCTTCTGCCTCCTCCCTTGTCATCTTGTTTCCAAAATGAGAATAAAGCGGATGCTGAAGCACTGTGTAGCGTGCGTCCTTCTTGAGATCCAGGAGGTCTTTCGACACTGCCTCACAAAGGGTTATGCATCCGGTGCTGCCCTTGAGGAAGTATTTGGTGAGGGGAGCGTCGAAGAAATGCGGCTCGTGTGGGATGACATTGTCAAGAATGGAGATGACCTTGCAGTGCTTCTTCATCCTTCTTGTTATGTATCCGAGCGAAGGGGCAAAGTATGACATCCAGTATCTTACGATGAGGATATCCGGATTCCAGTCCCTTATCGCCCTGAATGTCTTTCCGTATGAAAACGGATTGGCCGTATCCAGCAGAGATTCGCTCTCCACCGGTACGGCCTCGTCGTCTGGTGTCACAAACTGTGTCTTTCCCGGGAAGAGGAATTCCGGATATTGCCGTTTGAAATTGAATGCTTTGACAATATGCTCTTTGCTCAGTTCACCATAAAGGCATGCGTTAAACTGAGATATCCCTCCTCTGTAGGGGTAAAAGCAGGACAGTATTGCGATCTTCAAAATTAACTATTTAGCTGCGTTGTATTCTGCATTGAGACCCGCAACAACTTCTGCAGTCACGTCAAGTGATGCGTCAGCTGCGATTACAGGTGTTCCGAGATTTGTCGCTCCGTCCTCAGGAACATCGCTCTGGCTGATGATGATCATGGCATAGCCTTTCTCTACACGGTATTTCTGAACGAATGTGTTGATTGCGTCATTCACCTTGTTGTTCATCACGAAGATCTCTTCGTTAGCTGTGTTCTGAACCTTTGCCTGCTCCTGTGCGAGCTCCTGATCCTTCTGAGCGAGGAAGTTGTTGTACTCGACCTCAAGCTGCTGAAGCTCCTGATATTTTACGCTTGCAGCTGTCTCAGTGAGGTGACCCTTGTTTACCTTATCCTGGAAGTCATTATACTTTGTCTGGAAGCTGGTCTGCTTTCTTGTGATCTCCTTTTCTGCAGCAGACTTCTTGTTGTCGAATGCCTTGGTAAGCTCGTTGAGCTTAGCCTCAACCTCTTTGCTCAGGTCAATAGCCATCTGGTACTCAGCCATGAGCTTGGTCATGTCTATATATACGATGGCACCTGCTGGAGCGAGTGCTACGTTTTCAGCAGGCTGGTCTGCTGACTGCTCTGTTGTCTGGCTTGATGATTTACACGAATTTGCTCCGAAAAGCACTGCGGCGCCCAAAACTGCAGCGCCCATGAATTTGAATGTCTTTTTCATTGTATGATCTGATTTATTTATTCCTTAATGATTGCCCGCGTTCATAGCGCGCAAAAGACAAAGATAGTTAAAAAATCTTGACTTTTGACAGGTATGCCTGGATTGTTTGCTCCAAGCCCATGTACAGGGCGTCGCTTATGAGAGCGTGTCCGATGGATACCTCAGCTGTCCATGGAATATTTCTGACGAAGTATTCCAGGTTGTCCAGGTTCAGGTCATGGCCGGCATTCACTTCCAGGCCGCATTCCCTTGCCCTTTCAGCTGTGCTGATGAATGGAGCTACGGCAGTTGCGGGATCCTTGGGAAAAAGCTCAGCATATGGCTCTGTATAAAGCTCCACTCTATCACATCCGCACAATGCTGCAGCTTCGGCCATTTCCGGCACAGCGTCAATGAAGATGGATGTTCTGATGCCTTTCCGGCGGAATTCAGTGCAGACTTCTGTGAGGAATTCTTTGTGACGGACAGTATCCCAACCTGCGTTGGATGTGATCGCATCTTCGGCATCCGGCACAAGGGTCACCTGATGCGGGACCACCTCGCATACAAGGTCGATGAATGAGTCTATAGGGTTGCCTTCGATGTTGAATTCTGTCGTGATCAGAGGACGTATCTCCCTTACGTCAGAGTACCTGATGTGTCTTTCATCGGGCCTTGGGTGGACTGTAATGCCTTCTGCTCCGAATTTTTCACAGTTTACTGCGGCAGCTGTCACGTCGGGCATTTTGCCGCCTCTGGCGTTTCTTATTGTCGCAATTTTATTGATGTTGACGCTGAGTCTGGTCATATCTGTTTGGCGTTAATTAAATTAACGGCAAAAATATATAATAAAGTTCAATTTTAAAGAATAATGTACTATTTTTGGAGGTTGTTTTTATGAAACTCAATTGTATATGAAGATAGCTGTATACACAGGAAAGGAGGATACCTCGGGGGAAGACAGGGTAAAGAATCTTCTGGAACGTCTGGAGGCAGCCGGGCATATCCTTTATGATATTGACGGCATGAGGACACCAGATGAAGACACTGACATGCTTCTGAGTGTAGGAGGTGACGGCACTTTCCTTACAGCCTCAAGACTGGTTGCCCATTCGGGTATTCCTGTCGCAGGAGTCAACCTTGGCCGTCTTGGCTTTCTGTCTGAGAATCGTCCGGAGGATGTGGCGGATGCGCTCCTTTCCGGTGATTATGCACTTGAGGACAGGTCTCTTCTTAAGGCAGAGCTTTCAGACGGAACGGGCATAGCTGCATATGCGCTTAATGAGGTTACGGTCCATAGGAATGGGGCGGCCATGCTTGCAGTGGATGTGACGCTGGATGGCATCTCATTGCCGACATATTGGGCCGACGGCCTCATCGTCTCGACTAGTTCCGGTTCCACTGCTTATTCCCTGAGTGCAGGTGGCCCTATTGTATTACCTGAAGCAAAGGTGTTGATAATTACCCCGATAGCACCTCATAATCTTAATGTGCGTCCTTTAGTGGTGCCGGACAGCGCATCCATCTCGCTCAGAGTATCTTCAAGAGATGCCAATGTCGTTTTTACTGCAGACAACAGAGTGGTGGAGAGGCCGGAGGGCACCCAAGTCACTATTTCTCTGGCACAGTTTTCGCTAAAGCGCGTCCGTCTCAATAAGTCGGACTTCATAAATGCACTTACGGAAAAACTCTATTGGGGAGAGGATGTAAGAAATATCAGATGATGAATATGACAGCAAGTAAGTTGAACATACCGGTTCATGTCAGTCTGATCATGGATGGTAATGGCCGTTGGGCCCAGGAGAGAGGCAAGGAAAGGGTCTATGGTCATTTTGAGGGTGTTGAAAGTGTGCGTGCATGTGTCCAGGCTGCGGTGGAGGCTGGGGTCAGATATCTTTCAGTCTATGCTTTCTCGGAGGAGAACTGGAGTCGACCGCAGGAAGAGGTCGAGGCTCTCATGGGGTTGATGGTTAAAGCAATGGCTGCTGAGATGCCGAGTCTGAACGAAAATGGAGTGCGCTTCATGGTTATAGGAAACCGTGACCGTCTCTCTTCAGAGCTCAATGATGTTATCGATTCCTGCATGGCCCAGACAGCTCAGAATGACACTCTGACCTTGATAGTCATGTTAAGCTACAGTGGAAAATGGGATATATTGCAGGCGGCAAAGAAGCTGGCTCTGGAATTGCGAGAGTGCCCTGAAAGGCAGGACGAGATTCTTGGTATGGATGTCGATGGATTTGACAGGTTTCTTGCCACTTCCGGCATTCCTGATCCGGATCTTATCGTCAGGACTTCGGGGGAGTGCCGTCTGAGCAATTATTTTTTGTGGCAGGGCGCCTATTCGGAACTCCTTTTTGTCGACACATTGTGGCCTGATTTCAGAAAGGAAGAGTTCCACAATGCGATCGACTACTATACAAAACGCGACAGACGATATGGAAAAGTAAAATAATTGCGTATATTTGCAGTTTTGAAATTAAGGATATTGAGATGAAAGTTTTTCGAATAGCCGTCACATTATTAGCCATGGCCTTGTCGATGCCCGCATGGGCGCAGACATCGGGCAGTGATGTGGTGGTGGACTACAACAATCCAAAGAAATATACAGTAGGTGGTGTAACGATAGAGGGTAACAGCTATTATTCTTCAGAACAGATCCTTCAGGTTGCCGGCCTGCGTAAAGGTATGGAAGTGACGGTTCCCAGTGATGACCTGTCTGCCGTAGTAAACAGATTGTGGCTTCAGAGGTATTTTGAGGATGTCGCTGTGTCTGTCGATTCTATTGCGCCAGGCAGAGATACTGCATTCTTCAAGATTTCTCTTATTGAAAGACCGCGTGTCTCACGCTGGGTCTTCAGTGGCGTCAAGTCCGGAGAGGAAAAGGAGCTTAGAGAGAGATTGAACTTCAGGCGTGGTTCGGAATTCTCGGAGTATATCTCGAAGACATCGACAGACATCATCAAGAGATATTATAAGGAAAAGGGATTCCTCAATGTCAATGTCGACGTCAACACAAAGAAAGATACTGTAATCAAAGGAGCCATAAGGGTACAGTTCGTTGTAAACAGAGGCGAAAAGGTCAAGATCAAGAAGATAACATTCACAGGCAATGACCATGTGAAGGAGTCGAAGCTGGTGCGCTCGATGAAGAAGACAAGGGATGCAAGACTTCAGAACTTCTTCAGTTCCAAGAAATTCAACGAGAGCGAGTATGAGAACGACAAGCGTGCGATGATCAGCACCTTCAATGAGGCTGGATACAGGGATGCAAGGATTGTAAAGGACACAATGTACTACATCGAGCCCGGCCGTCTGCAGATTGACTTCACTATTGACGAAGGCAAGCAGTATTACTTCAGAAACATCACATGGACCGGTAACTCAGTGTACTCTTCGGATGCATTGAATCAGATCCTGATGATCAAGAAGGGTGATGTATACGATATGGTAACCATGCAGAAGCGTCTCTTTGGTGGTGGAAAGCAGAGTGAATACGACGTCACCAAGGCATACCGTGACAACGGATACCTCTTCTTCAATATCCAGCCTGTCGAGCTTAATGTGGTGGGAGACTCTGTAGATGTGGAGATGCGTATTGTGGAGGGCAAGCCTGCGACATTGAACAATATCGTGATCAACGGAAACGACCTCACAAATGAAAGAGTGATCAGACGTCAGCTCTTTACACGTCCAGGCTATCTCTTCAGCCAGTCAGACTTTGAGCGCTCTATCCGTGAAATCGCATCCATGGGTCAGTTCGATCCGGAGGCCATCATGAGCGAAGGAGGATACTCTATCCTTCCTAACCAGATGAACAATACAGTGGATCTTGTCTACAATGTCACTGAAAAGCCTTCAAGCCAGCTTGAACTCTCCGGAGGTTGGGGAGGAAATACCTTCGTGGCGACTGTCGGTGTCAGCTTCAACAACTTCTCCACAAGAAGATTCTTCGACAAGTCAGCATGGCGTCCTGTGCCGCTTGGAGATGCACAGAACCTCGCGTTCCGATTCCAGACAAACGGTACATACTACACCAGTCTTTCTGCAAGCTTCTCAGAGCCATGGCTCTTTGGAAAGAAACCGACATCGCTTAATACCTCACTGTATTATACCCGTCAGACAAACTCTTACCTTGCCTTCAATATCCTCAACAACGACCAGTATATGGAGGTCTATGGATTTGCGGCAGGTCTTGGTAATCGTCTGAAATGGCCTGATAACTATTTTGTACTGTACAATCAGTTGAGCTGGCAGACATATAAACTCCAGGATTGGGCATACCAGTTCATGTTCGACACAGGTATCTCCCACAACTTGAGCTACACATTGAGCCTCTCGAGAAATTCCACCGACCAGCAGATCTATCCGCGTACAGGTTCGGATTTCAGTTTCTCGCTTCAGCTCACTCCTCCATACTCACTCATGAGAAAGAACGACCACGGCAGGCTTGACAGCAACGGCAAGCCGACCAAGGTGGAGGACTGGAGGGATATTGACTATAGCAAGCAGAGTTCTCAGGACAGATACAAGTGGATCGAGTACCACAAGTGGTCATTCAAGGGTGCGATCTACACGAAGCTTGTCGGCGACCTCGTGCTCATGGCCCGAGCTCAGTTCGGATATCTCGGCTACTACAACAGAAACTGGGGATATTCTCCATTTGAAGGATTCCGCGTCGGTGGTGACGGTATGTCAGGCTATGATACATACGGATCGGAGATCGTTTCACTCCG
>JAEIGA010004452.1_pt1 | contig 21697 bp, 22 predicted proteins | sample 9270691 | NCBI WGS metagenome assembly JAEIGA01 (sample SAMN17057246, study PRJNA624740) | gut metagenome | biome: biome; isolation source: fecal sample | host: Bos grunniens | place: China: Xizang | collected 2019 | reverse complement strand
CTAAATCATAGTTTGTTTGGATTTGTTCTAATAATTCTTGCTTTTCCATATTTCTTATTATTTTTTTTGTTATTACTCTGTTTACTACTTATCTTTATTTATCTTTATTTATTTAATAATATACTAAGTATTATATTTATTTATCTTAATCACTTGCAATATATATTTAGTTTATTATTACTATTGAAACAACTATTAGTACTACTGCTAATCCTGTCATTAATGTCACTGTTTCTAATAATGCCTTTAAATTTAAATTTTCCATATTCTTTTGTTTTTATTATTTTTACTTTTTCTTTGTTTGACAATACAAAGATACAACAACTTCCCAGACCTGCAAAACTTTTTTGAAACTTTTTTTTAAACTTTTTTGTAACTTATTGAAAATCAAAGAGAAAAAATTTAAAGAAAAATAAATAATTGTTAAAATTTGCTTTTTTCGTTTTTTTGCAAGTATGTTTGTCGTTTGTGTTGTCTTTTGCTGTTTTCTTAAATTGCTTTTAAACGTTGTTTTTAAGCGTTTTAAAAGACTTTTGAAGCGTTGGAGTATATTTATATTGTTTTGAAAAGAAAGTGTCTTAAATCAAAGTTTTTTTAATGTTGTGAAAAAGTATCAAAAAAAATTTGAAAAAACGCAAAAAAAAGACACCCATACCCCCTTTTGCGTAAAATAACGCAAAATCTAATCTAAATTTTTATTTTTTCAAAATTTTGAACTTTTATTTTTTTATTTTTTTATTTTTAAGCGACTTTTATATCAAAGTGGGGTAATTTATCGTTTTTGGAAAGAAAGTGTCTTAAAATGGCTAAAAATGCCCTTAAAATTGATTTTATCTACAATATCGTGATTAAGATTGTAGGTTGTAGGTGTGTTATGATAAAAAAGTATGTATTTTTTTTGTATATTTAATAAAAAAGATGTATCTTTGCAAAGATTAACAAACGAAAAAAACTAAAAAAGTTATGGTAACGACAAAGGAATATTACGAATTAAAAAATTTTGATTTTGATAAGTTTTATGAATTTTATCAAAAAAAAGTTGAATTAAACAACAACCGACTAATGTCAAGGGATATAATGGAGAGGAAATGCTCGTTTTTTATCCATAATTTTATTTCAAGACAACTTTCTTCAGTCTATGGTATTGCGTATCTTAATATTGATTTATTAAAGTATGCAATAGGGGCGGGGATTGAAGTGATATTAGATTTTTTGAAAAAAGAGGGATTAGTTTGTGTAAAAACGCCCTATATTAAGGGTGTAAGGAGTCGTGGCTATGAAATTAAGGATTTAGATGAAAATATCATTTACTCAAAAAAACCTTATTTTTATCCTTATCGCCCTTATGTAGTAAGGCTTGAAAAAAGGTTAAATACTTTGCGTAAAAAACGACAATAAATATGGCGTAAAAGATAAGTAAATGGGATTGTAAACTTATAAAGGGATTCAAGGTTGTTTCATATTAAATTTAATTTTTTGTATTGTTAGGGGGACAAAATAAGTCCCCTTTTTATTTAATGTAAAAGAGATGAGTTATGAGTAAGTATGTTTTATATGTATCGGTATTAGGGGACAATCTACGTTACCCTAATTATGGTTATTGGGTTTATTGTATATACACGAGTGGAGGGGATTTTATAGGGATTGAACAGGGTAGTTGTGTGCATATATATAGCGATAGGGATTTATGGTTAGAGGTGATAAATAGGGGGTTGAATGATGTTAGGATTAAGGAGGATAATAGAGTTAGGGTAATAACTAATACGGGAATGCCTTATATGGTATGTACTACCTATATGAATGGGGGCGAGATAGGGGGTATGGATAGACAAATGGAGTATAGGTTAAGGGGGTATAGTGATACGTTAGTGTTAAAGGGTTTGAGTGTTGAGTTTTCAAGTTTAAGGGAGGAGATAAATAGTAAGATATACAAACGATTGTTAGCGTTATGTTTTGATGGGTTTTATAAGGTATCTGGCATAGCCTTTGATGTAATGGCGAGGAAGAGGAGGAGTGAGGAGTTTAAGAATAGCATTAGGTTGTATGATTATAAGAAAAGGAACTTATACAACATACTAAATGAGGTTATGGAGGACATTAAAGATGGGGTTGTAGATGTAGAGGATAGAGAGTGTGTTGCTATGTACATAGACAAGGTTGTAGATGATAGATTTATATCGTTATTAGATGCCCCCCAAAAGTTAAGATTAAAGGGTTTGTATGCGAGAAATGGAATGGATTTAGAGATAGAGGATATAGAGAAGGTAAAAAAGATGACTATGAGGAGATTAAGCAAGAAAAATAAGAGGAGGAAGAAATAATCCAAAAACTTTTTGTATCTTTGCAAAAAGAAAATAAAACTAAAATAGAAAAAAGAGTATGGTTGGAAAAAAGATTTCTTCTAATATGTTTTTAGAAGAAATGGAGAATGAGGCTATAAAAAGGATACAAAAATTTGCCAAGATAGCCGATTTAATGGGTTATGAGATAGGTGTTGGATTTAGTGGTGGTAAAGATAGCCTTGTTGTTTATGATTTATGCAAGCGTGCTGGTATTGACTGCAAGTTTTTTTTTAATCACGCATTGGAAGACAAAAAAACTTTACAATACATTCGTGAGTATTTCCCCGATGTAATTTGGAGAAGAGAGGCAAGCGGTTTTTTTAAATCTCTTCAAGTAAAAAAAGTATTACCTACGGTAAGCATTGCTTGGTGTTGCGAAACCTATAAACACCCTCCTAAAAACACCGATGACGCTGTTATTTTAGGGGTAAGAGCATCCGAGAGTTTAAAGCGTAAAGATAGAAAAGTTTTTGAAACCAAAAATAAGACTTTTAGAAAACGCAATAAAGCGACTTTTGATGAATATTTTGAGGATAGATGCCAAGGGGTTGGTTCACCGAATAAGATAAGCCTCAAACCTATTGTTGATTGGAATGAAAAAGATGTTTGGGAATATATACAAAAGTATAATTTGTCAATAAATCCATTATACAAAGAGGGTTTTAATCGTATAGGGTGTATGATATGCCCAAAGTGTTCTTTTGAAAGGAATTATAAGATGCTTATGCGTTACCCTAAATTAGTAGATAGTACTATTAACGCAATAACTAAATGGGGGGGGTATGATTGGTATCTAAAAACAGATGATAAGTGTTATCTCAATGACAAAGTCTATTATGTATGTCGTTGGCTAAATCATTCTTTTATGCCTTTTTCCAAGAAGCAAGAAGTGTTATATAAACAATTTAGAGAATATTACGATAGTTTGAAAAAACAACAATAATCTTTAATGCTTATGACATTGACAACATAGGTATTGGGAGGCTATGGGTAGGGTTATTTCGCCTATTTCCCCCGATATATAGGCTATTTCCTCTCCGTATGGTGTTATATCGTATTCCCTTGCTATATGTATAGCCAAATGGAATATCTCGTGAATAAGGGTATTAGCGAAATTAGGTTTGTTAGAGGTGTTTCCTATGATTACAAGGGAGGAATGGTTGTTAGAATAGGTTATTCCGTTGTTTTGTTTGTTTGTTACGATATTATCAATCGCCTTATAGACTATGGATTGAGGGGCTTTTAGTTGTTTTAGGGCTTTAATAACGTTAGATAGGTGTTCTTTCTTAACATCGTATAGGATTGTAACATTCCAATCGTATTTTTCAAGATAAAATGTTTGTTTTTTCATAATTTTGTTTGGTATTTATAAAATTAGTTGTATCTTTGCATTAACCTGAATATTTCTTCATATTTTTCAAGGGAGAGAGTAAAAATTCTCCCTTTTTTTTGTATATTGAATAATATTCGTATCTTTGCACTTGTGTTTTGCATACACTAAACTCATAATTTTTTTTATTTTAGTTATTATTTTGTTTTGTTAGTTAAAAGAGGGGAATAAGTTAAAACTTTTCCCCCTTTTTTTTGTATATTGAATAATATTCGTATCTTTGCACAAAACCATTGTGTTTTATTTATTTATTTATTTTATTAACACTTATTATGTTTCTTTAAAGTAAAGGGGAGTTTTTAATCCATTACACAAATATTTAGACATCTTTTTTTACTCCCCTTTACTTTTTTATAACATTTCCGACCATTCTATCGGTATTCCATTAAAACACATTTTAGCGTACATAAAGTGAAAGATATGCCCGTCTTTTGTATCTACGTCATCTATTGTGGCTTTAATCCAACGTGCCGTAGTTTCCTCATTGAACGCTACGCCTAAATAATCTGCCACCGCCATAGAATAGAGATAGGTTGCATCATATAAAACGTCATTTTCTAATGTTACGTTATACTTTTTGAGCATTTCGTGTACTTTCTCTTTTTCTACGGGTTCTATCTTTTCTACCTTTCCCTCTTTGTTCTTTTTGTACATTTGGGAAACGACATACTTATATAGTTTGTGGTTGATGTGCATACCGTAGTTTTGAAGATATTTCTTCATATCTTTCGGCATATCTACCCATATATCTAATGATTCTTTTTCTTTGTTCATAACCTTTGATATAAAATAAGGGGTGGGGTTTACTTTCTACCCACCCCTATTGGTTAATACTACATATATCTTCCTCTTGAGTCTCTACGTCTTCTACGACCTCTTCTTTCGTTCATATCATCCATTTCGTCATCGTCCCAATCCTCGTCTTCATCACGATAATTAGAGTATCCACCACGATTGCCCATTGTTGAGCGAGATGAACCGCCACGCATTTTATAGCGACCCGAACCACCATCGTTTCTTTCGGACATTCCATCCTCTTCCTCTAACTCTTCTATGCAGGTCATAAGTTTTCCCCCATATTTAAGCATTTTTTCAGCGAGTTCGGACATCTTTTCAATCTTACTTTCGGTTATTTCTATCATATATCCCATAACTAATCCTCCTTATTTTTTTTAGATTTATTTTCAAGGACATTAGACAACATTCCATACATCTTGTTAAGAGTGTCCTCCATTCCATTCATTTTGCCCTCTAACGCCTCTATCTTTTCCTCTTGTAGTTTTTCTTTGGCAAAGTGGGGATTTATCTCTTTAAGCATATTATCGCACGCTTGTAGGACTTTTTCGTGGTACGACATACTTTCTATAACGTTTTTGCTATTTCTTTGCATTGTTTCTATTTCGTATATCATACTATCTTTGCTATCGCTAACGATAACGTTCCCGAAAGTCGCTACATTTGCATTTGATGGGAGTTGCTTAAATTCACTTATGGTTTCGCCCACCTTTACTCTTATATCTACAAAGGTTTCTTGTGCATAAAAGGGTGGTTGTGTTGTGAATGTATTTTGGTTGTTTTTTGTTGTTGGATTGCTCACGCTTTCCACATCTCCTATTCCCAATGTAAGATTGTTTTTGTCTAACACATAAAACAATGAATGTTGTCTAACGCCACTGAACATAATTCTATCTTTTTGTTAATAACTAAAATGAACTTGAAGCCTCTGTTGTTGTCGTTGTTGTTGTTGCAGGTGCTTCATAAGTCCCTACTAATTGCAATCTACCTGTACGACTGTTATAATAAATAAGTAATAAACTTGACGTACCTACTCCTCCTATATCGGCTACGGTTGCTTGTCCTCCTATTGAGTTAAGCAATTGTACCGAACCGAATAAAATAGGGAGCGTATCCGTAGCAGTCGCTGGGATTGGTTGCTGTAAATCCACGAGCAACAAACCTGTAAAAGCATTGTTTCTAAACGCATCAAATGTATAGGTTACATTTGTGGTTGTAGCCGTAACGCCTCTACTTTCAATCCCTATTGTTCTATTTAATACAAACATAGTTGTAAGTTTTAGAATGCGTTATTAAAACCATTATAAAAGCCACCAAAAGGGAAGCCTCCAAATCCACAATAACCGTTAGGTATCAAACCATAACTTGCACGGATTGATTGGTCTATCGGAACATATTGTTCTTGGCAAGCAATCTTTTTAATTGGAGGTTGGTTGCATTTCAATTCAGCAAGGTCTGCTTGAATAGGTGCTAACATTGCTCCAAATTGTGCTGTTTGTTGAGCATTGTTCAAAACAACTGCTTGTTGAGCATTCTTTTCTCTCAAAGCATCAAGTTTGTCTTGCATTTCTCTCATTTCCGCTGCACGTTGTCCCTCTAATATTCTTGATGTTGAATCGGCAATCGCTTTTTCAATATCGCAAGTTTGACGTTGTGTTTCGTACCCAATATCAGAGAATCCTTTTGCGAGGATTTGATTTGTGTTGCAGAATCCACGTTCAGTCAAGTAATTGCTTTCTTGAATAGCGGTTTGTGTCTTGCAACAGCAATCGCATAATTGACGTGCTAAATCAGCGTTACCTGCGTTGATTGCGTTAATCACTTGCATTGAGGACATACCTACTTGGTTACCCAAGTTGCAGATTTGAGTGTTGATTGAACCGATAGCGTTTCTCAACTCTCCTGCATTGCAATTCAACATTGAAGAAAGTTGGTTGATAGCGTTAGCATTTCCTTGAATTGCTTGCATCAACAAATCTCTTCCCGTTTCGTTGTTTAATTGGTTAGATAGGAATCCGTAGTCCATATTACCACGACCACCACCGAATCCATTACCCCAACCATTATTGCCCCACAAAGCAAATAATAAGAAAGGTAAAATCCAATTACCACCACCGAAGCCACCAAAGCCTCCGTTACCCATCATCATACCCCATAAGAGGTTTGAATCTAAACCATTTTGATTTCCGCTACCATTTCCGTCTGGGAAATAGTAAGTTTTTACATTGTCGTTTGACATATTTATTTATTTATTTATTTTGCCCTCTTTTGTCTTCGGGCTTTGACAAATTTACCCTCTTGGTAAATTCGCTCGCAAAAGTACTATCACCCCAAAACTTTTTACAACAAAGTAGTTGTATTATTTTTTTAAGTATTTGTTTTTCAATGTATTAAAAAGTATAGGTAGTGTGTAAAATAAAAAAGGGGACTTTTTAATAATCCCCTTTTGATACAATAAGATATGTATGACCAAATTTGTTTATTGATAAATTGATACTTTCAATGTGTTAGATATTGGGTCGCTTACTCTAAGTAGTAAATCCCTAATGTTTTCGGTGTGTCGTGCCACACGTCTTAGTTCATCTAACATAGGATTTGGTTGCCCATTTATTCCCATTAAGATATTTCTTATCTCTCTTGCGTAAGAGGTTTTTTCACTCACAAACATTCGTATTGAGTTTAGATAAGAGGCGATAATATCGGCTTGGCTTTCGGTTATTCCTTTGATACCCTCTTGTAAGCCACTTAACCCCGCACCCGATTCCTCAAAGAATTGGCGATACATTTGCATAAGGTTATTCATTTGTTCTTTTGATAAATTTGCTTGTCGTTGTAAGTGTCTCCATTCCTCTTCGGTTATCTCTCCAGCATCTCCACCTTCCGTTATAGCCTTATTTACCTCATCTGCGAATTTTTGTGTTATTGAGCCTACTTGTTTTGAAATTTGTTCACGGATAAGGTTATCAAAGAACTCGTCAAAATTTTCCTCTAAACCACTTAATCCATCTCCCGTTTCTTTGAAAGCATCTACCCAAGCATCTACAAATTCCCTTGCTTTTGAACTTGTGTCGGTTATTCCACCCATTGAATCTATGAGTTGTTGTTTCAAGTCCTCGCTTTGCTCGTCAAGTTCCTCTAATTGTTCTTCGTATTCCTTGACTTTATCCTCATCGGTGTTCCATTTCTCTTTTTCCAATTCTATTTGCTCTTTAATGGCTTTCTTTTGGGATTCTATGTTTGCTTGTGCCATTCTATAAGCATTACTCATTTTATCCATACTATAAGCCGTATCCATTGCTTCCGTCAATTCTTCGTAGGATTTAGCCAAACCATCTATGTGTTCTTGTAGGTTTTCTATCTCCCTTTGTTTTGACTTATCGCTTGCACCACCAATAGCAGTAATAGTGTCCATTAAACCACCTATCGCTTGCACCCAAGCCCCTATATCTCCAGGATTGGCAATTACACCAGCAATACCACCTGCCATACCTCCAATCGCACCACCTATTTCTCCTATTGAAGACACTGTATCGACAATAGCATCACTCGCACCAAATTGCTCTAACATTGAACCTAAATTCCCCGACAAAGATTCAATGCCTCCACCTAATTCTGATAAGGTTTGCATATTTTGTTGCCATTGCTCTTTTGCATTTGTGTTATCTTCTTCTTTTTTTTGTATTTGTTTTTCAATTTCTATGGCAATGAGTTTGTTAATTGCTAATGATTCTCTTAACCAACTAAGTCTTTCTTCGTCTATTGGTATGCTTGCTCGAGATAGTCCCTCTAATTTTCCTATTTCTTCTTCGTAAATCTTTGTTTCTTTTTTTATATCGGTTAAATTAACCCCTTTATACTCTCGTTTTTCTCCGTTGAAGTCTATTGTGATATTATTTAATCCATTTTTTAGTTTTTCTATTTCTTGTTTGGATTTTTTGATAGAACCACTAAATGCATCACCCCAAACAGCAAAACTCTTAAAAGGATTTCTCTCATTGATTTTATCATCAAGGTCATCAATTGCTTTCACAATTTCTTTTAGTTGGTCGGGTGGTAAGTTTTTTAAAGACTCTCGTAATCCAAGTAGTCTTTCTCGCATATCTTTCAATGCTTTTGTAGATACGTTATCCATATCTTCAAATAAGCGTATATAATCATCACTACCCGTAAAATCTTCCCAAGCAACTTTATCTTTTTGTCCCTTGTATTGTTGGTCTAATTGGGTTTTTAGTGCATTTGCAAAATTTTCAGTAATTACTCCTTTTCTTCTATCTTGCTCTATTTGTCCTAATTGTTTGTAATAATCATAGTGAACTTTAAGATTGTCATCCATAGTTTTTTCAAGCATTTTGGTGTACTCTTTAAGACGTTCTACACGCTCTTTGTCTTGCATTTCTTCTACTTGGTTAATCTTTTCCACTATTTTCTTATGTTCTTCTTCGTTACCCGCTGGTAATGCTCCAAGTTGGTCTTCCAAACCTTTTTTTATATCTTCCAAAGACTTTGTTCCTACATTAAATATATCTGCTAATTCACCAATATCTATCCCTATATTTAAGTCTTTTAATCCGGAGAATATTTCATAGCCTGCGATTTGGTCATCTATTTTTTTTATTACTTCTTCAAACTCTCTTTTAGCCTCATCTTGGTCAAATTCTACTTGTATGCTCGCTTGTGCTTGTAAAAACAAACGTTTATCATTTTCGTCTTTTGCTTTGTCAGCCATTGAGCCAAACAAATCTGCCAATTCTCTTTTTGTCCTAACGATTTGTCCGTTAAATGTTAGGAAGCCATCTTGTTTGCCCAATTGAACATTTAATGCCCCCAAACTTTCGGTCATCGCATCTACTACGTTTGTTGCACTTACAGTGTTGTCCCTATAGTCATTGAGTTTATCCCATTCCTCAAACGCTTTCTTCATTTCCTCTATTTGCTTAGGAACGATAGATTCTGCTTTTCCGCCACTACCACTACCTTTTTGTGTTTCAATTTTATATTGTTTAGCCAATTCAGTAAGAATGGCAAATATATTGGCATCTTCATTATAGTCCTTGCTGGCATCATGCAAAGCTTCCTCCCACTTTTTGTCGTAATCTTCAGGTTGGTTCTCTCTTAGAAAATTATACATCTTGCTGGATTTTTTTTTCTCTTCCTCGTATTTGTTATATAAATTTAATATAGCCTCTTCATATGAAGACCCGTTGTCTAATAATTCTTGTATCTCCGTAGAAAGGTTTCCAATAGGTTTATTACCAAAAATCCAATCATTGTCTTGTATACCAAGATCTTTGGCTATTGTGTCAATATCTTTTTTTAATATACTGTAATAAGATCCTATTTCTGGAGGCGGTTGTAAGCCATTAATTTTTGACAACGTATTATAAAACTTATTTAACAAATTATTGTTTGTTAGCAACCCATCTTTGACATCAGAAATAAATTCCATAAATCCATCGCCTCTGTAGTCTTTAAGCAAGTCCAATGCTTGCTTTTGACGTATATATTCCGAGTTTGTTTTTCTTAATAAATCAAGTTTTTTTTGTTCTTCTTTTGTAAGTGTTCCATTTCCCGCTTTCTTTTCAAGGTTTATCATTTCAGTAATGCTATCTTTGCGTAGGTTGAACAAACTTTCAGTACGTTCCTTTATTTTTTTTAGTGTAGCATCAAATTCTTTTTTAACCCCATCCACATTCACACTTGTTGCGTACGCCATACTCGTATAAAGAGTATCTAAATCGTCCTGTAGGGTTTTTTGTGCAGATTCTTCTAATGTAAGACGTAACTTTATGCCATATTTTTTTTCTGCTTCTGCTTTTGCTAAATCTTTCTCAAACTCATTCCAATCTGCCCTTGCATTTATCGCTAAATTTAAGCGTCTTACTTTCTCCTCATTAGTTAAATTTTCAAAACCATCTTCGTTCAAATTGTCAAATATTTCATCTGCCTCACGTTTAAACTCTTCTATAGAAGATTCAAGAGCATCTATATCAGAAAGCATAGCAGATCTGTCAATAAAATTTATCTTTCCAGCTTGATGCAAATTAATAACTTCACTACGCATTTTTATTATCGCTTCTTCTGCACTACCTGATTGTTCAACTATATCTGAAAAAGATTTTGAAAATAACATACCTGTAGTTTTTGCACTCGCTGGGAGTTTGCCTATTTGTGTATTCAAATCTAACAAATCATCTCTTAAATCTTGTACGTCTTCGTGCATTTCTTCCTCAAACATTCCAAGACCAATCCAACCTCCTCCTGTTTCATATTCTTGTTCCGCAACTGCTTTATCAAACGCCTCTATCGCTTGTAAACTTCCTTTTATCTGATTTGAAATTTCATTTGCTTTTTCATTTATTTGGCTACTTGATAATTCATTTATTTTAAAGTCTATTTCTATTTGATAAGTTTTGGCAATATTAACTAATTCTGCTAATTTTTCTCTTTTTTCATCAAGGTCTTTAGTATCTATTATATCTATTTTCTTATTATTTAATTCATCTATTTTTGTAATGGTATTATCTGTTATTTCATTCAATGTGTCATTAAAATTTTTGATAGAAAATATCGCATTTGCAATACCACCTACTACAAGCGCTACTATTGCTGTGATAGGATTTTTCATCAATGCAATTTTTAGTGAATCAAATGCTTTTTTTAGTCTTTTTGTTGTCAATTCTATTAGTTGTGATACTTTAAGATATTTCCTCCCTTTCGTTCCTGCAACTTCATACGTCTCTGCCAATGCCATCAAATTTTCATTAAACCTCAACTGCCCTAATTTGTGTATTCCATATAGAGGCACTATTGCGGCTAATATACCCCCAAACACTTCCCAATGTTGCACAAGCCAACGAACAACTTGTAACGAACGTTTTATCGTCCCCTCTGAACTTTCTCCAATCTCATTGAACATTAAAGATATTTCATCTTTTAAGTTACTCATCATACCTTTAACGGTCTTGGATTGTTCCTCTTGCATATTATAGAATAATCCACCTAAATCGGTCATTTGATTGATAACCGCTTCTACATCACCAAAGGTTACTTGTCGCTTGGTAATCCTTTCCATAACCTCTGCAACGCTCATTGCTTTACCCTCTAATGCACTAAATCTATCTGCGAGAGCATCAATCAAAGGAACTCCCGCTTCGGTGAACTGTCTTACTTCGGTTGCTCTTAGATATTCCGCTGTTCTTACTTGTCCATAGGCTAATATCAATCTATCCATATCAACCCCAAGACCTGCACTCAAATCCGCCAATCTTTTTGTAGTATCGTGTAGTTTATCGGTTTCTATTTGATACGCTGCGAGTTGTTTCGTATAGGTAATCAACTGCTCTACTTGGAAAGGGGATTTAACGGCTAATTGCACAGTTTGTTCCCACAACTTATTTGCTTCGGATTTGCTCTTTAATAACACCTCCAAAGACTTTTGTTGTAATTCAAATTCACCACGCACCGTTACCATTTTACGAACAAAATTAGAGATAGCGTTAATGCCAAACAAAGCACCTAATCTACTTGCCCATTGTCCCATAGCGTTTGATGTCTTTGCCGTTTCGCCTTGCAGTCTTCTTAATGCACTTTCTTGTTTCTTTATCTCCAAGTTTAAGCGAGCCATTTTTTCCCTATTCCCCTCTACGCTTGGGTCAAGGTTTTTATAAGCCTTTCTCATATTTTCAATGGCTTTGACTCTATCATTGATAGATTTAGCGTTATCGGAGAAACGTAGAGAACCATCGTAAGATTCGTAATAACTCTTATATTCTTCTTCTCTCATTTTTCTCTCATCTTGCATTACTCTTTCTCTTTCTTTTGAAAGACTTTTTAGTTTGTTTATAGATTTTTGTTGTTCTTGTTCTATATTTCTATAATAATTCCCTAATTCCTTAAGTTCATTTGTCGCTTCTTCTTGATTGAATATTGTAGAGTGTTCTCTATTTTTTAGACTATCTTCCGCTTTTTTTAATATTTCTAATTTCTTTTCTGCTTTTTTAACTTCTAAATCTATCCCCTCGCCACCAAAAAACACACCTTTTTTGTTATACTCTTTCTGAAATTCACGATATACTTCTAATTCTTCTTTTGCCCTCGCTATAAGTGGCTCAAAAACATTAGAAGGTGAGTTAGGTGTTTTAGGCTTATTTATTTCTTTTAATTTAGGTATCAATTCAGATAACACTTGGGTGTATTTAGACGCTTGGGCTATATCACTTTCCAACCCTTTCTCGCCTTTAAAACTTTCTTGTAGTAAATCATAGTATTTCTTTGTTTCCTCTAATTTCTTTATTACTTTGTCTAAATTATCCGTAGCCATTCCTTTGAACACATCTCTAACTTCTTTTGAAAGGGAAGAAAAAGATTTTGTTAATTCTTTTGAATCGCTTGATAGTTTTTTTGTTGAAGAAGATAAAGATTTTGAATTTTTATCAAGTTCAACAAGTAACTTATTTAAATCATCGGTTAATATCAATTCTTCGTTTGCCATACATTCTTATTTTTTAATGGTTTATACTAAAAAATCGGTATTCCTAAATCGTTTGTTAGGTTTGTACCATCTATTACTTTCGCATTTTTACGTTTTACATCTTTTTCACTTAAATAATGAACCCTCGTATTGTCTATGCTCATTAACTTTATCATAGGAACGCTTAATTCCCATAGGTATTCGTTCCTCGTAATATTCGGATAGGCTTTCAAAAAGTCCATCATTACTCCTATCTCGCTTTGAGAATGGATTATTTCTGTCCGAGAGTCTGCATCTTCCTCGCCATCGTAACCTCTCGTATCATTTCTAATATACGATGACTCTCCATAAAAAAATTGACATCAAGCATTTGTAATATCTCTACCAATAGCATTGCAAATTGACTTGAATCGCATTTCCACATTAGAATATCATAAACTATATCATATTCCTCCGAATAGCCATTGGATTGCTTTCCGTCTTTATATATTCTATCTTTATCGTTCAATAATGCAAGGGTTAATACGTCTATCACGTTAGGCATATTCTTTGCAAATTCCTTGATTATATCGCCAAAGCAAGATTCTTCTTTTATCGCTATATCTACGCATTTTTGGGCTATTAGCCATTGTGTACCCATTCGTAATGCTCGTATTTCCCATTCAGTCCCCGCTAATGATACCAATCGTGGACTATCATTCATTATCTCTACTAATCTTGCTTGTGCCTCTAAACTAACGGGTGGTTCTTTCTTTATTTCGGGAATATTTGAACGTTCAGCTTTTATTACTTTCTTTGCCATAAGTATATTTTATAAATAAAAAAAAGGATAGGGGTTTTAAGCCCTACCCCTTATTGAATCAAATTCTTATTCGTTTCTTTTTACTATACCGCTGGTGCTGGTTTGGTAGCAGATACTGTGTAAGTTAAAGGTACTCCTTGTGGGTCTGAGCCAATAATAGCCATATCAGTTTCTCCTGTAACATCACCTACTTTAAACCAAGCAGAGTAACAAGTACCTGTGATTGTTCCTCTTGAAACATCGGTTTTCATAGAAGCGATTACAGCACGAGAATTAAGTTTTACTTTTGGAAGAACTATGATGTCGTTTGTACCTGCAAATGTCAATTCTATTTTACAATACAAATCTTTGTATTCAATAGGTGCAAACGCTGTACCATCAGTATTAACTGTCCAACCAAACAAATTTTTTAATACAGTGTTTTGAAAATCTATACATTCACAAGTGAATGTCTTGCTTCCCAAAGTAACAACCTCGTGTAATGGTTCTGAACTAAATTCGTGTTCTATCGCAGATACATCATTATCCGCTTGTTCAATACTTGTTGAATCCCCAACGATATTTACTAAATCGTATTCGTTTTCTCCAACTATTTCTGAATTTGCTCCTGTTCCTAAAATTTCCCACGGTGTAAATTTAATGGAAGTCAAGTTGGTAAAAACTCTTTTTCCTGCATCAATTGTTGTTGTTGCCATAATTTTTTCCTTTCTTTTTTTTATGTTATACAATTACTATATTTAATTCTACTATATTACAATGCCATTTTCTTGCACTATCGTATTCCGAATGAACACTCCTTTTATTTATTAAATAATCGGGATTGTTCGCATTTGATATAACCTCTTCAAGTTTAGTTTCAAGCGTATTCATTGTCGCAACGTTTTTAGTGCCATTTCCCATTGGTTTGGCGTATAGCAAGACAAAAACACTACCACGACCATAAGCATCTAAATCATAGATAGCATCGCTTACGTCTATAAGACACATATCATTCCATTGCTCATTAGTCGTTTCGGGCAACGTGCCTACAAACGTATTTTGACTTACTACATTGTCTATTATGCTATGTAAGTAACTTTCTATCCTTGATATTGATAAGTTTTCTCTTCCCATATTCTTAAAACGTTTACTTTATATTGATTAGACTTTTCCTCGCCTAAACATTTTGTTTGTTATTTTTAATTTCACACCATTTACAGCCACACTTATACCCATTTGTCTAACGGTATCTAAATCTAATCCTATATGGCTTATTACGGCATATCCACGTTTTTCAAGTGTCTCGCCATAGGGCATAGCAGCAGCGATAACTAACCTAATGAAATCATTTCTATTTTGTTTCAAACTTCTAATGTATTCTTCGGCTTCCCATCTACCAACTACATATCTATTGTTTATCCTTTTCGCTACATCTGCCAAATCTTTGCCAACATACCTTATAGAATCTACTCGTAATTGTCCTTTTACAAAAACGGCACTAACATAACTATCTCGGAGGTTATATGTTCTATTAAAGAACCCTCTTGTGTGGTAAGCCCTTAATATAAGTTCTTGTCCTATATTGGCAAGGGATTTGATAAGTTCATCGGTAATCTTGTTTAGGTCAAAGGTTTCCATAAAATCCTCAGCCATTTTTGTAAGATTTATACCCTTCCTTTTGTTTTGTGTTACTGCCATTTCTATATAAGGTTAATTATACGTCAAAGTCTTGTATATACACCGTAATTGCATCCATTTGTGATGGGAACACTCCTATAACTTTTCCGTTGATAGAATAGCCCATAACCTCCGCTTCAAAGAAATCTCCTACCTTAAATTTAATAGGTGGGATTGTCCCATCCTCTGCCTTTTCTATGGGATAATATATCGCATATTTAGCAGTGATAAAGTCTTTGGTTACGTTTCTATTTGCCTCTAATATATCACACTTAACTTGAAAAAGTATTACCTTTTCTTCTTGTTGCTCATATAATGGTAAATTTTCATCTACCTCCATTCTATAAAAAGTTCCCTCGTATGGATATTCTTGTAATTTATCTTTTTCGGTGTACATCCTTTATTCAAGCCATTGTAGGTTAGAAAATAATTCGCTTTGTTCCTCTATTTTAGGGTCATTATACTTCTTGTATATGCTACTAAATGCTTTGAAAAGTTTTTCTTTGTCCGATGCACTTATTTGTTGCGACCCTATTACCTTAGAGAATGCTCCGTGTGTTTGTGATACACTTGAACTTAATGTCGGAGAGTAGTAGGCTTCATAATACAAATCGGCTTTCAATAGGTCTTTGTCCTTTTGTGTCAATAATGTATATATGTTTACCTCTCTAACACCTCTATCTAAGGCGATACGTTCAAGTACCGCCTTATCAAAGGTGTAGTTTGTCAATCCCGACATATAGTTGATTATATCAAATGTTTCAGAACTTGACATATTGGTTTGTTATTTTTTTATTGTTTATTCGGCTTCGTTTACTGATATAATTGCGTGATGTGTAAATTGATTTAACACAGGCACTGCACACATTAACAAGTCTGTATGCCATTCTTTGAAGTTTCCGTTGTCGTGTACGGAGTTCATAAATGTAGCCAAACCTCCTAATGTCTTAGTAAAGTTGCGTGTTATTTGTTTGCTACCATATTTTGGAAATACTTTCTCATCTAATGTTGTAGCGTATTTGATAACACCAGCCAATCCAGCAGGGCGTAAAACAACTTTATTGTTTTCCCAACCACTTACGATGCTTGCACCGTCTTTTTGTTTTTCTTCTACTAATTGAATTGTAGAAATACCTGCCATTTGAGATAATGCCTCTAATCCCATTTCTCTTGTTAAGAATGTGATTTCAGGTACATTTCCTCCTTTAACAGACAATAAGTATCTATACGCTTCCTTAACCTCTGCATTAGTTAAGAAATAAGCGTTAAATACTTGTGTAGGTATATCCCATACTAACGCTCCGTCAAAGCCTGTGCGTGTGCGATATTCCTCTTCTAATTGTTGCATTTGTGTGATTATCTTAGCCGATGGGTCATTCCAAGCCGTTCCTTTGGCTTTCATAAAGTTATCCGTTGGAATATCTGCTTTTAAAACGCCACCTTTGATACCTTGTCCACCATTGTAAACAATTTGTCCTGTACTCATTAAACGTGCAGCCATGTGGCTTAATGTTTGATTGGCACTATCTAATTGTATTTGCAATACGTCTTGTGCAAATCTTATGATAGCGTCTTGCTCGCCCATTTCTTGCCAAGTTTGTTCACGAGTGTATCTTTCGGTTGCTGTTTCGTGCCAACCTTTTGCAATCCAATTTGGAATAGTTCCTGTGTAAGTTCTTTCTCCTGCCTTATCCATTGGTAATGATTCAGCCAACGGTGCTCGCATATCCATTAAAGAACCTACGCTTATTTCTCTAAGATGTGCAACAAACGCTGCTTCTCCACTCGCATTTGTAGGAGTAGGTTGGTTATCTATCTTAAAGTATTTAGCCCAAAATGTTGGATTTCTTTTTACTAATGCAGGATTTGATAACAACTCTAACATTATCTTAGAACCTCCGTTAGGGTTGTATATTTGGTTTATTATACTTGTTTCAAATTTCATTACTTAATCCTCCTTTTTTTAATAATCAACTCTAAACCATCCATTTACTTTTGATGTATTTTCTTTTAATACACAAACAGGAATTGGGGACATTTTACTAATGTACATTTCTCCTCTTCTCATTGGTGTGTATAAGTTGTGAACTGCATCAAAATCAACTTCTTCGGTAGCAGATACACCAAACATTTCAATATCGCAATCAACAACGCCATTGATAGCCTTAACTGCCATTGTTCCGTCTGTGTCTGCTTCAACTAACACATCTCCTTTTTTTGCTGTCAATTCTTCCGATGTAGTACATACCCAAACGTCTTGTGAGCCTACTTTTCCTTTTGATACTGCTACGATTGTTGCACTTTTCATCTCCTTACCTATATATTCTGGGGCAACACCTAACTTATCTCCTACAAAAGGAATGTGTTTAAAGCCATCTCTAACGATATTCAATGTTGTACCGCTTACGCTTTCTACTAAATAAGTTTTTAATAAATAGATTTTAGGATTAACTCCGTTTGCATCTGTACGATATTCGCACAAGTCCCCTGCAAACATCTTTGCATCTCCTTTAAATCCATTCATAATTCTACCACCTATTGGAAATGTTACTAAGTCATCTTTTGACCCACCTCTATGGACAAAGACTCCTTTTCCACCGCCAATAGAACCTGTTTTTTGGAACAATCTTATTCCTCTGAAAACTCCATTTCTAACTACGTTCATTTTTAATCTAATTTAATTGGTTAATATTCTCTGTTTTCAAGAGATTTACCTGCTTCTTCAATTATCTTTGAAAAAGGCGATTTTTCGTTAGCACCACCACCCGCTGGAGTAATATCCGTAGGAGTGTTAGCCATAAATTTGTTGTACATTGCAACAAGGTCGGTTGTTTCTTTTTCTATGTCCATTTCGGCACTTAAAGACATCTTATCAACCATTGCTTGTACCCATTCTTTGTTTTTTACTCCTTTTTCTACGACTTTTGAAATCAAAGATTCTTTTTGTTGAGATAGTTTCTTTGCTGATTCTTGGGCTTCAAACATTGCCATAAGTTTATTGTACCCCTCCTCTAACTTTTTGTATTTATCGTCTTCGGTTGTGGTACTTTCCAATGTTTTTCCACCTTTTAATTTTTGCAACTCCTCTTGGATTGTTTTTATTTCTTGCTCTTTTTCTTTTGCGATGTCTGCATTGGTCTTACGCATAAAACCTTGTGTAGTTCGCAATAAAGGCAATACTTTATTAACAAAATCCTCAATTAAACAATCTTCTTTTCCCTCAACAAAAGAATATAGGTTGTCCACATTCTCTTGTATCGTTCTTTGCCAAAGGTTAATGTCTTTAACCTCTTTCGCAAATTCTACGGTAATTTTGTTTACCGCTTCTTCTTTTGTAAATCCCATTTTATACTTATTTTTTTATATGAATTATAATTAAATCGCAAAAATAAAAAAAAAACACATTCAAATATTGATAATAAATATTACGCCCCAAGTAGCGAAATATTTATTCTTAACCTTTTTTTATACATTTATTTTACCTTAAATTTGCAATTTAAGAATAGTGATATATGGAAAAACGAATATTATCTCCTTACGAGGGTTTTCAAAAGCAATTTGTAGCATCCGACCTTGATTTTGTTATAGGTGGTGGTGCAATGGGTGGTGGTAAAGAACAACCACTTAATGCTCTTGTGCTTACAAGTAAGGGTTATGTGAAAATGGGGGACTTAAAGGAGGGGGATTATGTGAGTACTCCTTTTGATGGGCAATCAAAGATAATTCGTATTTACGAACATAAAAACAAAGATATTTATCGCATTACGACAACTGATGGTCGTGTTTGTGAATGTGGTTTAAGTCATTGGTGGTGTATTTGTGATAGTGAATGTGATAATAAAAAGGTCGTTGATACATACACTATGATAAAAATGCTAAATAATGGCGATAGTGTCTTTATTCCTATTCCTAACGAGCAATATTTTGATAAGAAATTTGTATTTTTCTCTCCTTATTTACTTGGTTTATTAGGTATAGTTCCTAAACGATATATATATAATTCTTTGAAAACAAGAATGCTCGTATTAAAAGGATTAGAAAAGCGTTTTTGTAAAAATGGCGTATATATTTTTCATAAAGACCGCATAAAGAATCGTTTTAAAGAGTTGGTAGCAAGTTTGGGATTTACTACTAATGAATACCCTACATTGCTAAAAGATTATATTACTATAAGTAATAGTTCTTGTGTGCAAATTAAGAGTATAGAATTATTGCCCGAAAAACAAGATACAAGGTGCATTTATATTGATTCTTATCAACATTTATATATCACTAATGATTTTATTACTACGCATAATACAACCGCTGCGGTAATGTCTATTGCCGAGCCATCGTTAGACCCTAAATTTCGTTCCGTTTTCTTACGTAACAACTTGGGAGACTTGAAATCGGGTGGTGGTATTTTAGACGAGTTTAGGAATATCTATGGTAGTAGTATAGATGTGATAGAGAGTGGAGACCCTCACGTTAATTTTCCGAGTGGTGCAAGAGCCGATGTAACCCACATTGCCGACCAATCAAGAGAAAAGGTTTTACAACGTTTCAAAGGGCGTCAATATGATTTTATTTACTTTGACGAGGGTACGGGGTTTACTTGGGAATGTTTTTCTGCCCTTTTTTCTCGTAATCGTGGACAAGCGAAATGGACAGGTAAAGTTCGTATGACAACCAACCCAAAACGTAATCATTGGATTCGTACTTTTATTGATTGGTATATAGGGTTAGATGGGTATATTATTCCTCAAAGGAATGGGGTGGTTAGGTATTTTTATTTAATAGGGAAATCCGTTAAAGATGTTGTGTGGGGCGATACTAAAGAGGAGGTTTATCAAAGATGTAGAGCCGAGATTGATAGGGTGTTAGTCGATTTCAATAAAAAGCATCATAATAGATTTACTTATAAGCACGTCATAAAGTCTTTTACATTCTACGAGGGTAAGATGTCCGATAACAAGGCTATTATGGACTCTAATAGTGGTTATATTGGTTCGGTAGCGATGATGGGGGGTAATGAGGCTATGGCTAACCTTATGGGTAATTGGAATGTAGATTCGGATGTAGAAGCCGAAAGCCTTATTGATGGCGAAATGTTTACTAATTTCGTAACTAACGACCCACAAGTGAATGGCGATAGGTGGATTACTGCCGACCTTGCCGATACGGGTACGGATAATTTTGTGGCTATCGTATGGAATGGTTTGCATATCATTGATATAAAGATAGTAATGCACTCTACCCCTCGCCAAAATGCCGATATTCTTAAAACTCTTGCGATAGAGCATAATATAGCAGATAGTCATATAATCTTTGATGCCATCCGTGCGGTATATATCAATGATTATCTTCCCGATGCTCTTCCTTTTATTTCTAATAGTTACCCAAGAGGTGTTTATGCAAGACAATTTGCTAAATTAAAAGATGAGTGTTTTATGCGTGTTGTGGAGGCGTTCAAGCGTAGATATTTATCAATAGAATCACATATTTTAGATTTAAAATACACTCATCAACTATTAAAGACCGATATAACGATAGAAAATGAGTTAAAAGAGGAAACTATGGTAGTTGCTTTTAAAGATATGCCAAGTGGCAAAAAAGCATTGCTTACCAAGAAAGAAATGAATGCAAAGTTAGGACAAGGTCGTTCTATGGACTTAATAGACCCTATTGCTATGAGATTTTTACCTTTATTAAACCACCCTTATGGTAGAGAGTTGTTAGGTGGAGGTTTTATTGAGGAGGAACCTGTGTATGAGGGTAATGATAGTGTAAATATTTTTGATGAAACTTTTTGGGCATAAAGATATGAGTAAAGTAAAATTAGATAGAAGCGAAATTTCAAATATAATTACCTCTTGTAGTAATAACAAACAACAAGCAAGGGTTCGTGATTTAATCTTTGTCTTACTACAAGATATGATTAAAGACGAGGAGTTGATATATAAGACTTTATTTAATGATAATAGGTTTTTGGAATACAAAAACACAAATAAAGATTTATTAAAGTCTATCAAAGATAAGTTGGAGGAGAATTTTTATCCAAAAGCACGTGTTTATACCTCTGATGATACTATTTCCTTTGATGAGAATAAGGCTGAAATGATTAAACTTATTAAGGAAACACAAGAATCGGAAAGAAATGGAGAGATAAGCAAAGAGTTTTCCCTCAAAACACAAGCAGATTTACGCACAAAGATTAACGATAAGTTTAAGGTTGGAGAGGAGGGACAATCTAATATTATCAT
>JAEIGA010004451.1_pt1 | contig 21698 bp, 9 predicted proteins | sample 9270691 | NCBI WGS metagenome assembly JAEIGA01 (sample SAMN17057246, study PRJNA624740) | gut metagenome | biome: biome; isolation source: fecal sample | host: Bos grunniens | place: China: Xizang | collected 2019 | reverse complement strand
CGGCAATACCTATTACATCAACAGATTTTAACCCTGCATATTCTAGATTGCTATGCCTTTGTATCATCGTTAAAGCTTTTATACGCTCTCGTAAAACTATAGCCTCTTCAAAATTTTCATTATCACTTGCTTGCTGCATCTTTTTAGATAGATTTTCTTGTATTGAAGTATCTTTTCCTTCTAAAAAATTAATCACATCTTTTACACTATCGCTATACTCTTCTTTATTAATTTTTTGCACACAGGGAGCGCTACATCTTTTTATTTGATACAACAAACATGGTCTTTTTCTAGTATTGAATACATTATCTCTGCAACTTCTTATCATAAATATTTTTTGTATTACATCTATAACCTCATTAACAGAGCTTGCACTTGCATATGGTCCGAAATATTTACAATTATTATCCCTATTTCCTCTGTATTTTCGCAACGCGGGATAATCTTCTGATAAATTTATCATAAGATGGGGGTACGTTTTATCATCTTTAAGCAATATGTTATATTTTGGATTATATTTTTTTATTAATTCGTTTTCTAGAATAAGTGCTCTATTTTCGTTTTCTACAACAATAAACTCCATTTTTCTTACTTCAGCAACCATTCTTTGAAGACGTGCTGTTAATTGCTCTATTCTTGTATATGCAATTATTCTTTTTTTTATATTTTTAGCTTTTCCTACATACAAAACCTCATCTTTATCATTCAACATTCGATATACACCAGGTTTTTCTGGAGCTAATTTTACATTTTCTTGTAAAACCTCAATGCCTTTTTTTAAATCAAACATCCTAGTCTATATACCTCCACTGTCTACCATATTTTGTGCATTTATGCTTTTGATATTCTGGTTTTAAGACATATAGATTTCCTATACTACTAGGATTATAGTATTTTTTTATGATATTTTTATCTGGAATATGAGCTGGAACTCTTTGCCCTCTTTGCTCCCAATATGTATCCCAATATATTTCTCCTGAAATAATTTTAGGCTTCTTTTCTTCTATTATTTTATTAATATTATCTCTAGGAGCAATACCTATTTTTTCTCCTAAAACATCTATCTGTCCTAACAAAATTGAATAATATCCTGGATTTTTTGCCTTTAAGTTATATACTGAATAGTATCCATTTATCGCATAATCACATGGATTTAACACATTAAAAGCTAATTCAAATCCTTTTTTATATCCTCCTTCTTCTAAATCTCGTTTATATGCCATTTGCAAATTGTAGCAAGATATTATCACCAGGTATGTTAAACCTATCATACCCATAATTTTATACTTTTTATCAAATTTCGATAAAAACATAACAGTTAAGATTATAGATATTATCAACCAAAACACTATATAGTGTAAGAATGCTGAGAAATAAAAAACTCTTAATAACAACTCCTCTATATATATGCAGCTAAAAAACTTTTCTACATATGTACTTTTTCTTGATAAAAAATATATCGATGCAATAGCACCTATTGGTATAAATAAATAAAACTCAAAATATTCTAATGGAGGCAAATGCACTCTATTCTTAAAAAATATTTCTGGTATTTTTGTATTAAAATAAAAATTTGACTTCCAATAAAGAGACAAAGCATCATTATTATACATGTAGCTTATATATAATAAAAACAGCATGATAGGCAAAATTATTGCGTAACCAAAATGATCTAACGGCATCTTCTTTTTTATCAAATCAATTAAAACAGCACATCCAGGAATCACCAAGCAAAGAATAGCTTTTTGTGTAAACATAAAACTTATAAAATAAAACATAAAACAGAGCAATAGCTCATATATTTGCTTGTTTTCTCTATATTTAAATTGATACAAAACACCCAAGAAAACAAATAAAAACATAAAAGTGTCTGGTCTATAATCTGTTGCCAATAGTATTGAATAAGAAGAGATGAGAATTGAAGCTCCAAACAACATCCAATTATTTTGCATCTTATTATGAAATAATATAATACATATGGTAGCAATTATTAAAATAAAAGCTATTACACTAATTATATTAAAAATAGAAAAAATATGAAAATTATTTATAAGCATCGCAACTATTGGAGAAAATATATACCACAATAAAGGATTATGATGCTGAAAAAAATCTTTATATGGCATATATCCTTGCCATATTAACCATGATGCATTTAAGTGCTCAATATTATCGCCATTTGGTGTAATTTTGATACCATATATGTATAAAACCACCAATGTAAAAACAAACAAATATGAAGTAAGAACTATTGATAGTAGATTATTCTTCATATAACCACTCTCCTTTTTGTTTGTTATATTTACAATTTCTCTTTCTATATTCATACTTTAATATTTTAAAATCTAGAAATGGTGTTGGTAAATAGTATTTATCAACTATTTCTGAAGATAGCTGTTGAATTGCAACATCTTTATTACGATTTCTAGAATAATTATCCCAATATACACCAGAAAAAACAAGTTTAGGCAAATACCTAACAACCAATTCATTTACATTTGGCTTAGGATAAATCCCAATTTCTTCTCCGGCAACATCTATATGCCCCAACATTGACCAATAATAATAAGGGTCTTTACTTATTATAGATTGATTTCCAAGAAAACTACTTAAAACATAATCACATGGAGTAACATTTTGAGATATGTATGTGGCAAATTCTCTATTTATCCCCCTCACTGATAAATATTTATTTTTTGATATAGCTGAGTAATACACTGCAACGGATAAAAACAAATAAATCAAAAAATGTTTTTTATTTATTATTTTTTCAATTAGAACACTATTTAAACAACACGAGCAAATCATCAATGGTAGCATATAATATGGAGATATAGAAAAGTAAAAACAGCGTAACAAAAGCTCAATTACAAACAATATAGATATAGTTTTAAAATACACCGAACCTTTGTAAAAAACAAACAGAATACACACCAATGATAGAGTAACTGCAAATATTAGCATATTATAGTCAACAACTGATATTTTATACAATCCGTAATATTTTTGCATAACTACATTGAAAGGATAATTTGATATCCAGTATAGACTTAATGCATCTTGATTATACAAATAAGCAATAAAAACCAATAGACTTAGCAATGGTAATACTAAAGAGTATAAGATATCGGTTATTGGTGTTCTTTTTTGATAAAAAACAAACAAACTAATCAACCCTAGCACACTTAAAATCATCAACACCTTTTGTGTAAACATAAAAGATATGAAAAATGACATAAAAGATATTGTTAGATTTACTATTTTGCCTTCTTCAAAGTACTTAAATAAAAAGTACACACCCAATGCAAAAAACATAGCCATGAATGTATCTGGATTGTAATTAAAACAATAAATATAAAAATACACTGGGCATAGTGTTATTATACTTATCAATGCTGCTGTTTTTGAAGCAAAAAAACGAATACAAATTCTATAAACAATATAGAATGTAAAAAATCCGGCCAATAGCGCTATGCCATGAGCTACATCCAACATTGTTAATACATTTGGCAACACCTTAAATAGCGGAGAAAATAAATACCATACTAACGGATTATGATGCTGAAAAAAATCTCTATATGGCACTTTACCTTGAGAGATTAGCCATGTTGAATGTATATGCTCAACATTATCGCCATTTGCTGTTTCAGTATAAAATATTGTCCATATACCAAAAGCTATAATATAAAATAGCACAGCATAAGTAATTATATTAGATAAAATACTTAGAAAATCTTTAGCATTATATTTACGTAACATTTTGCATCCCAATAAAACAATTCGTCATTTAAGTTTAGTGAACTAAAGTTAATAAGTCTATAATTTTAAATTATTTTATCTTTACTATAACAATATGCTGAAATAGGGCAATTCATACATTGTGGCTTTTGCGCTTTACAAATATATCTACCAAATAACACTAGCCAATGGTTAGCTTTTTTAACATAGTTTTCAGGTAAAATTTTCATCAAATCTTTTTCTATTGCTAATGGAGTAGTTCCCTTACTAAAATCCAATCGCGATGATATTCGCATAACGTGAGTATCCACCGCTAAAGTTGGCTTATCAAACCATACATTTAGCACAACATTTGCTGTTTTGCGACCAACTCCTGCTAGGTTTTCTAGTTCATCTCGATTAGATGGAACCTCCCCATTATATTTCTCAACAAGATCTTTACTCATTAACAGTATATTTTTAGCTTTATTATTATATAATCCGATTGTTTTTATATAAGATTTGAGAGTTTCTTCACCTAGTTCAAGCATTTTTTGAGGAGTATCTGCGACCTTAAATAGATTATCTGTAGCTTTATTTACACCTTTATCTGTTGATTGAGCCGATAAAACCACTGCAACTAGCAACGTATACGCATTTGTATAATTCAATTCACATATAGGATTAGGATTTTCTTTTTCAAAAATCTCCATTATTTCTAATATATCACTTTGCTTACGCATAGTTTTTTCCTTATGCTTTAACTCCACCAGCTCCTGCTGCTTTAGGAGCATTCATATCTAACGGCCATCTTGGTCTTGGTTTAAAATCTAAAGAATCTGTATATCCTTTTCTAAAACGCTCTAAACCTGCCCAAGCTATCATAACTCCATTATCTGTACAAAAACGAATTGGAGGAGCTGCAAATACTAAGCCATTTTTTTCTGCTAGGTTTTGTAATTTTGCTCTTAAATATGTATTTGAAGCAACCCCACCTGAAACCACTATGTTTTTTCCATTTGGATAATTTTTCTTAAAATAAGAAATAGCTCGTTCTAATTTTCTACATAAGCAATCTGTTGCCGTATATTGAAAACATGCACAAATATCTGCAATATCTTGCTTAGGTATGTCAGCATGATCTATATCTCCATCAGGAGAGTATGTTTCTATAATTTTACGAACTGCTGTTTTCAGCCCTGAAAAAGACAAGTTACAATCTGGATTAGATATGAGGGGACGAGGCAGTGTGAAACGATTTTCATCTCCTGATGCAGCTAACTTTTCTATGGCTGGACCACCAGGATATCCTAAACCTAACATTTTTGCAACCTTATCAAAAGCTTCACCTACAGCATCATCTATTGTTGTGCCTAATCTTTCATATTCACCCACATCTTTAACAACTAAAATCTGACAATGACCACCAGATACTAATAATAACAAGTAAGGAAAACTAACATCATTAGATATTCTTGCAGCCAATGCATGACCTTCCAAATGGTTTACCGCAACAAATGGTTTATTCAAAGCGATGGACAGAGCCTTACCTGTCATAACTCCAACCATTACGCCACCAATAAGCCCTGGTCCAGAAGCAGAAGCTATTGCATCAATATCAGATAAACTAATGTTGGCCTGTTTAAGACTTTGCTCTAAAATACTATCTATATGTTCCAAGTGTGAACGTGCTGCAATTTCTGGCACAACTCCGCCAAAGGCTTTATGTTCTGCCTGAGATAAAAGAGCTTCTCCCATAATTTCTTTTTTATTATTTACAATTGCAACCGCTGTTTCATCACAGCTACTTTCTATTCCTAAAACTATCATTATTATTATCCAAAAAGATTGAAGTTTATTTTTTTATTTTATAAACTATATTTTATAGAATGCAAACAACTATTGTATAGGGAGCCAATAAAATGTCTGTAAAACCAGTAAAACAAGAGAAAAAAAAGGATCTTTCAAAGTTCATTAAATGGATTTGGGTTGCATTATTTGTTATTATTTTAGAAGCAGGAGCTATTTTTTCTGCTGTTAAAATCTGCGAATCGAGAAATTACAAACAATCAGAACAACTTCAACAAACAGCTGGAGTTATAAATAATCAAAATTATCGCTTAGATGTTTTAGAAAAGTTACCTCTAATAATATCTGAAAACACAAAAAAGATTAATACCCTATCTAGCACACTTGGCTTATTCTCTGACAATTTAATAGCTATGCAGCAAACTATAAACAAAGAAACAATAGACAACATAAACAACTCATTGCTTGATATGGGTAAAAAAATTGAGGCTGTTGAAGAAACAAAAAACAATGAAGCTCTTATTCTTAGCCTTGCTCTTATCATAAAGGAAAATGCTTTATATAATCGTAGCTTTGCACAAGAAGTTGATATTCTTGTTGATTTAGCAAATGAACAACCTGGCATTCAAAATGACATCTCTACTATTGTTGGTATGAAAAATGATGTTATTGAAAATGACATATCTTTGATAAATAAATATAATGATTTTGTTGGAGATCTTGTTTTTGAAGAAAAAACTATTGAAGCTAATACAAATGAAAATAATAGCGCAGTTACAAAAAGCATCAAAATGATTAAAGATACTGTTGCGGGAATTAACTTTAATAAAGTTGTTATTTTAAAAAAGGATAAAAAGACAAACGAACAAAAAATTCTTTTATCTAAACTAAGTAATTTGGTTAATTCTTATAATTTCACAGAAGCTCTCAACTTAATTCGTAGCAATCCTCAATTTAATAACATAAAAAATGATGCTTTTATAAAATGGCAAGTAGAGGTTCAGAAAAATATCAGTTTTAACGAAGCGATTTCACATATAATTGCGTCAGAATTAAGTGCAATTCGTTCAAGTTTTAACAACAACTAAACTATTATAGAGGAAAGACTTATGATTAGAAACATATTAAGACAGGTATGCATTATCATATTGTGTACTTCTGTTTTTTATTTAATTGATAATAATAGTGCAATTTCCTTTACTTTCATGAATAAGATTTATTCTCTATCTCTTTTAAATACAATGTTCTATATTTTGTGTTTATATTTATTTGTTGAGCTTACATTGCTTGGATTTAGATATCTTATCGCTCTATTAAAAAATGATGTTCTTATATCTAATCATGCTTTTAATGGAGATAAAAAAAGCACATATATTTTGAACAATGATAGCACAAACAAGATTGTTTTAAGTCGCAATCAATTTGATGAAGCAGCTATACTAATTGTAAAAGCTATGAGTTCTGTTACTTCAGGATTAATGAATGATGCGAGACGACACCTTGTAAATTTGAGAAAAATTATCGGTGAAGATGCAATTATCGATATTTTGATGCTAAAAATATATAAAGGCGAAAAAAACTTTGATAAAATGGAACAATTATCTCAAAAGCTTATAAAAAACGAAGATATTCAGCTAGTTGGCATGAAGGCTGCTCTTGAAGCTCAAATGGAAAAGAAAGAATTTACCGAAGCACTCAAAACAGCAAACAAAGCTTTTGAAGTTAGACAAGATTTATATTGGGTTATAAGTAGTGCCTTTTTGTTGCGAGCAAAAAACAATGATTGGTTAGGTGCTTTAGAAATTTTAGAATCTGGAATTGATAAACAACTAACTCCAGAAATTAAAGCTTCTAGACTAAAAGCTATTGCTCTTTATGAACTTGCAAAACAATCTTTAGCTGAAAATGATAAAACAAACTTCTTCAAATTTATAACGCAGGCTCTTATTGAAAATAATAGACTAATACCTGCAGCATTAGATTTAGCTGATTATTACGTTAAAAATGATAAACAAATTAGAAAAGCTGAAAAAGTTTTGTGTAGTATGTGGCGCAATAATCCTTGTTATGATGTAGCCACCGCTTATCTTGATTTGTTTAAAAAAGACACAAAACAAGAAAGAATTCAACGTATGGAAAAATTAGCATTATTAAATAGCAAAAAACCTTCTTTGAATAATTTAATTCTTGCTGAACTATACACAGATGCAAAAAAATATGCTAAAGCTAAAATTGAATGCCAACTATTTTTGCTAAAAAATCCTGCAACAGAAAAGATTTCTGAGCTATTAAATACTTTGCAAGATAAGTCTCGTAAATCAAACAAACAAGCTAAAAATGTAAATACAGAAAATAAAAGCAATAAAAAGACTAAAAAAGATGAATATCCTAAGGATTTTCAATGGGTTTGTGCAAACTGCAACCATGTTAGTAATGAATGGAATGCTATTTGTCCTGAATGCGGAGAGATAGGAAGAAACTATTGGCATTTATATATAGATAAAAACCCTGCCACACATGATGAAGATTAGAATATAGGAGTTTGAACGTGGTTAATAATGAATTGATAAAAACATGGACTGAAAAATTTAAGATTGTTCCTCAACAAATAAATAAACTATCAGAAATTCCTTGTGTTGCTACAGCATTTAATTCAAATATTGATGCTATCATTAAAATTAACGGTCAACTTTTGGCTGAGTTAATTGAACAGAATAATATACCTCTTGAAGATATAGAAAATGTAAAAATATCATCATTTTCTAAGAAAACTGATGTAATATTAGGTATTGTTAAATGTTTTTCTAAGGGAATTGCCGAAGAATGGGTTACAGAGGATATAAACATATACAAATGGATGGAGAAAAATCTCGGTTATGATAGATTGCAGATGGGAGGACAAGCTGGAATTATTGCTAATGCTCTTGCACTATTAGGAGTGCAAAAAGTTATTGCGCACACAAACTCACATCCAAAACTTCAGGCTCAACAATTTCTTGATTTAGATAATCTTTATGCTTTTGACCAAAATAATAATTTAGATAAAGCTTTTAATATTTCAAAAGAATCTGATACACCTCTTATTCATTGGATTATTGAATTTGATATTGGAGATAGTTTTACGGTATATGGCAAAACATTCACATGTCCAAAATCAAACAGATTTATAGCAACATATGACCCACTAAATATGAATTTAGTTATGAACGAGGGCTTTGTTAAATACTTAGATAACAACAATGTAGATTATGTTATTTTATCTGGTTTTAATCCATTATTAGAAAGATGTAATGGTATTGCTTTAATTGATAGAGCGGTTAAAACTATTAACAAGTGGAAAGAAAATAATCCTAAAATGATTACTCATTTAGAGATTGCATCAACCCAAGATAAAGTAGTTCGTAAGGCTATTGTAGAAAAAATTGCTCCTCTTTCAGATTCAATTGGTTTAAATGAACGAGAAACAATTGATTTATTAGAAGTTTTAGAACAAGAAGATTTGGTAAAAGCTACAGAGCAAGAGACAAATAGTTGTAACTTGTTTAATGCTGTATTGTTTTTGAAAAATCATCTCAAACCAAAGAGAATTCAATTACACATGTTTGGATTGTATTTAACCATTCAAGATAAAGATTTTGTATATTCTTCAGAGCAAAATCTTAAAGGCATGATGACAGCATCTGTTGTGTCTTCCAGCAAAGCATTTTTAGGTGAGTTAACATCTATTGATAACGTTACAAAAACATTAGGTGTTTCTGTGTCTGAAAGAGGAATATCTGAGCTAGCAAATTTATCTAATTTAATCAACAAACCTGAGCTATTAGAAACTGGGTGTTGTGAATATGATGGGTTTTATGTAACAGCTGTTCCAACCATTTTAATAGACAAGCCTAAAACACTTGTTGGCATGGGTGATACCATTTCTTCTGTATCATTACTTGCTGGTAGATAATTATAAAATCTTTTCCCTTTGTATGATTATTTTTAAAATAAAAAAAGTAGGGTATTTCTATCCTACTATAAATATGAGAGTTAACTCTCAAAAAAAAGGGAAGCAGATCTATAAGTATTTTTTAGGGAGGGAGACTGATATTGAGATAAGGTAGATCTGCTTCTCAACGTATTCAGCTTTCCTGATTACATTGACAAAATGACACAAAAATTCATAAGAGTCAATAAAAAAAATGAAAAAAATTAAAGTTTTTTTAACTTTTCATTCTAATGCATTGTTTTTTCTTAAAATATTTTTTAATCCGCATATCTTTTATTATCGTTTTTTATGCTTATATAAGTATTATTACACCTTAAGGAGAGAAAAATGGATGAAAAACGTATAATAATTTTAATAGTTTTTGTGTTTGCAATCATTATTTCGCTGTTAATGTAAGCGATTCGCACAAAAAAAACACCGAATCAAGAGACTCGGTGTTTTAATAAGAAGTAGTAAGTTATTGTTTTACGTAAACAGTATCAACAACAGCGTAGTAGAAGTCACGACCAAGCCAAGTAACATCTGCTTCAAGCTTATGAAGTGCACAAGTTCCACGATTTGGTGTTTCTATTGTTTCTACACTCCAGCGATGAGTATGCTCCATTGGCTCACAAGTAAAGAGTTTGCCATCAATACAGAAGAAGCGGTCTTTATAAATAAGGTCGATTTTATAGGCTCGGAGAGCATAATACTCACTATCGTTGATGTATTCTGAAGTAACACGTGACCTATAACCGAACTGCTTACCATAAAAACCTTCTGTTTGCACAGCCTCATTATAAAGCTCTTCTGTGTCTTGATGACTATACTCTGTCCAAACTCCTACAGGACCTTTATATCCAGAGAGCTCATTGTATAGGTCATCTCCACCTGCAGCTTCATTAACAAGATGCTCTAGGTCAGGAACACCAGTTGCACTGGTTGCGATAGTTTCATCTACACCTTTGAATCTTTCGTATGTTGTATACTCTATCTCGCCAGATGTATCCTTTGTCTCATTACCCGTTACGCTCTGTATATAGTTCTTTGTGCTATAGAACTTAGTTTCGTTTACGGTGCCATCAGAATACTTCGCCTTTCTGGTAATAACAATCTGCGAGTTGGTATAGATGTTATCGTGTGCATCTTCCCAAATCACTTCCTGTACATACTCAACATCTACAAGGGCTACACTAACCTTACCCAAGAACTCCACAACATATGTAAACTCAAACTCTTCTCCGCCATCAAAGTTAACGGGAACAGCCTTTTGCTTATATGTTGCAGTAGCTTTGTAAATCTGAGTATTTCCATCATCAGAAACAGATTCCTCAGCAACAACAACCTCGCCATCAAGCACAACCTCGCCAAACTTATAATAAGGCATATTGTCCCCTAGTTCGTCTGACTTAGTTTCAATAGTAACAACGCTTAATTTCTCAACCAAAGCATCAGCATTTGCAATACTCATAACATTTGGTGTAGCAATCTTAGTATATGCGACAGGATTTGCCTCAATAACATTTCCATCTTTGTCTACATACATGGAGTGCTGTTTGATATTAAGTTCGAATGTACTATTTGGCTCAATAGTAAAGCTTCTTCCTTCAATAGCATTACCAACGCCATCAGTTAGCTGATAAGAGAACTCTGAACCACTCTCAACAACCTTACCCAAGTATTCTACAACATAAGTAAACTCAATCTCTTCCACGTCTGAAATATTGACAGGAGTAGCCTTTTGCTTATATGTTGCAGTAGCTTTATAAATCTTGACTTTGCCATTATTTTCAGAAGAAACTTCTGCAACAGTAACGTCTCCATCAAGAACAATTTCGCCAAGCTTGTAATAAGGAATGTTTTCCTCGGCCTCTTCAAACCAGGTATCAAAAGAAATCTTATCGGTCATACTAGCCAAAGCTTCAGCATTTTCGATGCTCAATACGTCAGGTGTATAAATTCTTGTCCAAGCAAGAGGAGTTGCTGTAACAGCACCATTCTTGTCGGTATAAGAACTAGACTGTTCCATATAAAGCTCAAATTTGCTATTAGGTGCAACTGTGAAGTTTGTACCCTCAAGAGTTTTACCTGTATCATCAGCTAGACGATACGAAATCTCTGGTCCTGGATAAGTGTTTGTTTCTGTAACAACACCAACATAAACAACCTCAAAAGAAATATTCTTCTTTGTAGTTGTAGCCAAATTTGCGGTTTCTGCATCAAGGTTAAATCTTGCTGTTACCTCATACTCGGTAGAGTCAGTAACTTCGATTGTTCTTGTTGCAGGCTTAAGAGGTCTAACAGAAATATTAGACAATCTAACAGCTCCGGCATTTCTGGTTTCTGTGGATTCAGCACTGCCAAAATTAGCATTATTCAATTTGATATAAGGCATTTCTACGTTTTGCTCTTTCGAGTTTTGGTAGGTATATACCTCATAAGCCAAATCAAACTCTACTGTTTGTCCGCCAATGCTAAATGTTTGCTTAGTTGAATGTGTAACAGGGTTTACGCCATTTACAGAATTTGTTACAACAGCATTACCACTAACAACAGTTAAAGATTGAATATCTTTGACGAATACAGTATCAACATCAGCTTTAAGCACAATTTCTGCTCTTGGCTCACATTCGTATACAGTACCATCAGGGTCAGTGTACGAGCTTGTCTGACTAATAGTCATCTCAAGCGGTTCACTGGTAGTCGCCACAGCGGGATTTGAAGCACTTTCGCCACTATCTCCGCCATTTTCGTTTGAAATTTCAAATTCAACCGAACCATCCTCGCCTGCGGGTATCGTGATTTCTACTGGAGGAACAGGAGGAATTGGATCATCCTCGTCACAACCAGAGCACGCACAAGCTACTAGGACAACAACAACTATTTGTGTTATCCACCAAAAAAATGAAAACCTTTTCATAATACGGATTTTTTAATTGTTTGTATTTTATTTGTTTTAATCTCAAAAAAAAAGGACTACTGCTAGATATTGAATCTAAAGTCAAAATTATAATCAGCATAATATTTGTGACAAAATAATCCTTTTCGTCATATATTATATAAAAATTTTTTTAATTTTCAACAAAAACATGATATTTTTTTATAAAAAGAAACAGGAGGCAATATTTTGCCTCCTGTTTACTTCTTCTGCAGTGTTTTACCATCCGCTAGGTACTTTGAAGTTAATTTTAACGTTATATGTATCTTTTCTACTTTCGGTACCATCGGTAATTGTAACGGACATAGTATCACCACCTGTTCCGTTGTAAACTTTACCTGTACTAGAAGTAATATATAAATCATATAGTGACATTTTACTACATGGGTGAAGGTTAGAATTATCGCCACAACAAATCGCTCCATCACCTACAAAGCCATAAACATCACTTGCCAACCTACTTGATCGAAGAGGGAATGTTGTTGCTAGACGGCCTAATACTGCTTCTTGTGTTCTTATTTGAACACCATAAGTAAGAGGCTCTACAATACTATAATCCCTATCTGTTATTATCTCATATCCTTCTGAACCTATAGTCACATATGTTCTACACTCTGCTACGTTACCTGTACAAGATTCAGATCCAAATGCATAAGTTGGCATGTTAGAACAATCTATAGTATAGTATATAGTAGTTGCCCAAGGATCTGAACAGCATGTAAGACCATTGTCTGTATAACAAGTACCGCTTGTTTGGGTATATCCTGTATTACAGGTTAATGCTTTGTAGCATGTTACACCCTCATCTGTAGTAATTGTTTCGTAGGTCATATATGTTGGGTAATTTTTTGTTTTATCATACCCATCAGGACATACAGGGGCTGTAGTTGAATTTGGTAGATAACATGTTAAACCATTCCATGTTTCTTGTTCGCAATCACCTACTACTGGAGTTAAATCAGCAACAGCTGAAGGAGAAATTGTTATATCTGTTTGAGAGTTGAGACTTAAATCTCCTCCTTCAATGAGTCCTAAACATCTAGCAGTCCAACCATTTGATGTATTACAAGATGCTTTATAGCAGTTTGGTTTGCTTTCGTGTGCTGTGAAGGTAAAGGCTAAACTGAGAGGTTTGCTTGCAGAATAGTAATAACCTTCGTCTTCTGGACAAGTAGTATCTTCTTCTTCAGCCTCGTAGCATGTTTCATCACCATATATATAGCATGCCCCGCCATCTTTTCTCTTAGAAGCATCATTTGTATATCCATCTTTACACTCACTATCTACATAGTAACATGTCTGACCATTTATAGTTTTAGAGCTATACTTAAATACCTTATTCAATATAGATGTGGAGATATCTTCAGCATAGTAGCCATATACATCTGTACCATTTTCATTTGAGCAAAGTGTATACATGTTACTATAACAGGTCATACCGCCTAAAGTTTGACTATCTGATGCAATTGTTATACAATCTGTTACATTTGCTAAATCATCATTACATCCTTCAATTGGATAACACTTTGTGCCACCTGATAATGTTTGTGCTGTTCCAAACTTAAAGTAGTTGTAGTTACTTGTATTTACATTATAGTAATTATCTGGACATTTTTCTTTATAACAGCTTACGCTACCACTTGTATATGCTGTTGTGCCGTTATTTACAGAAGTGTAACCTGTTGCACAACCTGTAGCTATACTACATGTTCTACCTGAAGCTTTTGATGAACTTGTTGTAAAGTATGTAGTACTTGGTGAATATTTACAAGATGTTGCCCTATAACATGTTGTTCCTGAAGCCTTAGAGGAATTAACATTGAAGTATGCTGTACTAGGTGATGAAGCATATGCAGCAGTTGCACAACCACTTGCTCTGTAACATGTTTTGCTAGAAGCTAAAGATGATACAGTTTTGAAGTATGTTGTATTTGGTGTTGTGCTATATGCACCTTTTGTTGTTGCACAACCATCAGCCTTATAACAACTTCCTGTTTGAGATACTGTGAAGAATGTTGTGTTTGGACTTGCTGAATAGTATCCACTTGCTCATGCTAAGCTATCACATGCATTCTTACAAGCTGTTTGCATATCTTTTTCACAGCTACCGCTACTGCATAAGCTATTGTTTTGCCAATCCCAACCTATGCTATTACATCCTTGGCAACTGCCTTCACATGATGCATAGTACTCTGCATATGCTTTACCTACACAACTTGCCAATTGATTACATCCTGATGCTTGACCTTCTTCACATTGATCCATGCTATAACCATAATCTTCACAATAACGAATAGCTGCATCTAAGTCATATGAACAGTTTGTTTCTTTTAAACATAAAATGCCATTTACTTCAGCGCCTTCACCGGTTCCTGAGCTTGAGTAACCACTTTGACAACCAGTTGCTCTGTAACATGTTGTTCCTGAAGCTTTTGATGAACTTGTTGTAAAGTATACAGTACCAGGATGATATCTACAAGCATATGCTCTATAACATGTTGAACCTGAAGCCTTAGAGGAATTAACATAGAAGTATGCTGTATTAGGTGATGAAGCATATGCACCAGCTTCTGTGTTACAGCTTGTACCGCGATAACATGTCTCGTAAGATGCATCTTTTCTAGCTACATTGAAGAATGATGTATTTGGAGACGTAGTATATGCACCAGTTGCACAACCATCTGCCTTGTAACAATTTCCTGTTTTAGATGTTGTAAAGAATGTTATATCTGGACTTGTTGAGTAGTATGGAGTTGTACATGATGTGCCTGTAGAACAACCTGAAGTACATCCACTTCTATAGTCAGAATAGCAGCTATCATATTCAAGATCATATGTGCCACATCCAGTTACAGATGTAGTTGCACTAGCACAATTATCACATGGAGTACCCTCGCATGCAAATCTTTCACCAAGTGCATAGCCCATACAATTTGCTAATGCTGTACAAGCATATGGGTCACCATAATCGCAAGCATGCATTGAAGCATCTTCACATGCAGTTAGTGCTGCATAGTATTCTATACTACAATCATCGTCTGCGCCGCCATCATAACATGTTGCTTGACCATATTTATATTCTTGGCCTGCTACAGTAGTGTTCTTACATTTAATATCAAAACACTCGTAGTTATCTGATAATTGTGTCCATTCGCTGCCATATTCCATTTGGCCGCCACCTACTTGTGCTAATAGGTCATTAGATATTTCTTTAATGTATCCCTCATCTTGTGTACATTGTACACCACCACAGTGATGTTCAATACATGATAAGAAGTCATAACATCCTATTCTAGAATTGTATTCACATACTTCTCTATAGCTATCTGTTACATTATCATTACAATCATCCAATGATGAGAAGAAACCTCTGTCTTCACAGCTTTCTTTCCAGCAGCTTATGCCACCCATAAGGGCTGGTAATGAGCCATCATTTGGATCTACATCTGTGTAGCCACTTGCACAACCTGTTACTTGCCAACAGTTCAAACCTGAAGCTAAACTAATTGCTGCTGTTGAGCTTATCTTATGTGTTGTAGATGTTGGTCTTGATGCATTTAGTCCGCCAACATAAGGGGCTTTACAAGAAGTTGGTCTGTAGCAAGAGCCTGATAGTTCACAACTACCTACATATCCAGCAACAGAATTATGGTTCAAACATGTAAATTGTTGGACGAAGTAACCTCTAGTTGTATCACAATCTGGTGGTGTTGGTATAGATGGATTGTCTCCCAAGAAGGTTCTTAATGGAATATTATTTATATCAATACTCAAATCAGTTGTTTGAAGCCTAAAGTTAAATACTTTTCCTTGATTTGTAGAATAAACGTCACCAACACCGCCAATACTTAAGTGATCAATAGATACGGCCTTTATTGGAGAATATGCTTTACTGGTATTACCTGGTCTCGCAGGGAAACCTGTATCATAGCTTCTACTTACTGTTAGCATGCTACTAAAGGTACCCTCTAATTCACTATATGCATAATGATTCCAGAATGTACCATATCCGTATGAAGATAGTTGCCAAGAATAACGGCTACATGGCATAGAATTACCACAAACAAAGTTAATTGAAGTATCATATTCCACCTGATTTATACCTATATTATTTTCTGATGTTGTGTAATTAAAGTATATTGCATCTGGGAAGATGTATTCATAACATGTTACGCCATTTGATGTATCTGTTGCAATACCATGTTGTGGTTGGCCATTTGCATCTAGTAGAGCATAGTATGAATTATCTGTGTAACCAAGTGCACAGCCTGTTGCTCTGCGACATGTTGTTCCTTCTAGCTCTTTTGAAGATGTGCTGAAGAAGCCACCTGGATTGTATTTACAACCTGTGAATCTGTAACATTCATTTGTTGCTTTTTCTGAACTGAAGTACAATGGATCTGGCTCTTCATCATAGTAGCCCATGTCACTACATGTCTTCTTCTTGTAGCATGTTGCCATGTTGCTAGATACACCAGATGTTGAAAGTGATGTTATAGCAAAGCCTGTGCTTGAACGAGTTGACAATGTGATTGGAGTTTGTGTGCCCATTGGAGAAACTCTCAAATCATTCAATGAAGATGTGCCCGCACCATCTAATGAATGGAATTTTTGAGATGTTACTTCGTATACTTCAGCATTTATATCGCCATCTTTTGCTGCTTCAGGTGTGTCAAACCATTGGTTGCCTGTGTTACATGAACATGCTACATAACATTGTAGGCCTCTACAAGCTGTTTCTAGTTCTGATGCTTTGATAGCTATAAATACATCACCATGTGATGATGCAGCATATGTATCACCTATTGCGGTTGATTCCAATGTGCTTGTAGAATAATCTAAGCTATATGACTTATTATCTGTGTTACATTCAGTTGCATATTTTACAGTTAAGTCTGAACATGTTTTTGATGTTGCCCAGGTGAAGAACTCTTGGCCATCAACTTGATTATTGTCTAAGTTATATTTTGATTGGTAGCAAGCACCTGCTGCTTCTATATTTATAGGTTTAGTTTTCAAACACTTGATGCTACTTGCCTCAGTATATGTTAGAGGCTCTTCATCAACATCCACAAAGTAGTTGCTATCTGCACAATCACTTGTCCATTCTTTATAATTGCTATTACAACTATCTGCACGGAAGCACTCACTGCTTGATGCTAATGAAGATGATGTTTTGAAATATGTTGTGTTTGGTGATGCTGTATATGCACCAGCTGCAAAGTTACAACTTGTACCACGATAACATTTATATGGTTTAGATGCTGAATCTACACTTCCTGATGTTACGAAGTATGATGTGTTTGGTGCTGATGTATATGCACCAGCTTCTACGTTACAGCTTGTACCACGATAACATTTACTACCTGATGATATTGAATGACCTTTGTAGAAGTATGATGTATTGATTACTGATTCTTCAACTTGACAGCCTGTTGCACGATAACATGTTTTGCTTGATGCAGTTGCTGAACTTCTTATAAAGTAGTAAGTGTTTACATTTGCTGCTGAATCATATGCACCAGCATCAAAGCGACAACTTAGCGCTCTGTAACATACTGAGCCTGATCCTTTAGATGCAGCTGTTATGAAGTATGAAGTATCTGGAGCTTCTGTGTATGCGCCTCTGCCTGCTGCACAACTTTCTGCACGATAACATGTTGCAGGATTTGAAGCTATATCTGTGCTTTCTGATGTGTTAAAGTAATCTGTATTTGGTTTTGAGCTATATGCACCAGCTTTTAAGTTACAGCTTGTACCACGGTAACAAGTGTGACCAGATGCTGTTGAACTTCCTTTATAGAAGTATGATGTATTGATTACTGCTTCATCTTTTTGACAGCCTGTTCCACGATAACACTTAGAACCAGATGCATATGAATGTACTGTTTGGAAGAATAATTCGTTTACTTCTTCCATTGTATCATATGAACCTGCAGTTTCATTACAGCTCTCACCACGATAACATGCTGTATTATTTGCAAACAGGTCTGTTTTGCTTGAAGTGATGAAGAATGTTGTGTTTGGAGCATTTACATATGCACCAGCTGCAGCATGACATACATTACCACGATAACATGTGCTACCAGATGCTTTTGATGCTTGTGTTGTGAAGTATGATGTATTTACTGTTATTCTACAGCTTGTTGCACGATAACATGTACTACCTGATGCTAATGAGCTTATTGTTACGAAGTATACAGTGTTTGGTGTTGATGTATATGCACCAGTTGATAGATTACAACTCTCGCCACGATAACATATTGATGCATTTGCATAAACATCTACACTGCTTATTGTTACGAAGAATGATGTATTTGGAGCTGTTGTATATACACCTGCTTCTACACGGCATGCATCACCACGATAACATGTGCTACCTGATGCTAATGATGCTTGAGTAATAAAGAATGATGTATTTGGTGTTACTCTACAGCTTGTACCACGGAAGCATTCTGAAATATTTGCATAAGCATCTGTGCTATTTGATGTTTTGAAGTATACAGTATTTGGTGATGATGTGTATGCACCAGCTTCTATACGGCATGTATCACCACGATAACATGTACTACCTGATGCTGATGAAGCTTGAGTAACGAAGAATGATGTATTTGGTGTTACTCTACAGCTTTCACCACGATAACATGTACTACCAGATGCTTCTGACTTAGATGTTACAAAGTATATAGTATTTGGAACAGATGTATACGCACCTGCAGCTATATAACATTCTTGACCACGGAAGCACTCGCTATTTGATGCTTGTGAACTTACTGTTACAAAGTATGATGTATTTGGTGATGTTGTATATGAACCAGCATTGGCATGACAACTTTTACCACGATAACATGTACTACCAGATGCTTCTGATTTAGTTGTTACGAAGAATGATGTGTTTGGTACAGATGTATATGCACCACAATCAAGACAACAGTTTTCTCCACGATAACATGTTCTTGGTGATCTGTCTGTGTTTTCTGTTGAGGATATAACATCAAAATATGCTGTATTTGGTGTTACTGAGTATGAACCACTATCCTTATTACAAGCTGTAGAACGATAGCATGTTGAACCTGTAGCTTCTTTTGATGCTGTATAGAAGAATGATGTATTTAATGTAATATCTGGATCACCTTCAATTACACAACCTTCTGTACGGAAACACTCACTATTTGATGCATGTGAACTTATTGTTACAAAGTATGATGTATTTGGTGATGTTGTATATGAACCAGCATCAGCATTACATCTTGTACCACGATAGCAGGTGCTACCTGATGATAATGATTTAGAGGTTATGAAGAATGATGTGTTTGGTACGGATGTATATGAACCAGCTACAATATGACAGCCCTCACCACGATAACATGTTGTTGGTGTTGCACCTGTATCAACACTATGTGATGTTAAGAAGAATGATGTATTTGGTGAAGTTTCATATGCACCTCTTGCTATTGCACATGATGTACCACGATAGCATATTGCTGCTGAAGCTAGAGAGTTTGATACATTGAAGTATTTTGTATCAATAGTGTCTTCGCTTAAAATCTTACAACTTGTACCACGATAACATGTACTACCAGATGCTAATGACAATGACACATCAAAGAATATTGTATTTGGTGATGATGTATATGCACCAGCATTAACATTACATTCTTCACCACGATAAGATGTGCTACCAGATGCTTTTGAGCTTATTGTTATAAAGAATGCTGTGTTTGGCATTGAGCTATATGCACCGCAGTCTAAACATACACCTTCACCACGATAAGCCGTACTACCTGATGCAAATGAGCTTATTACATTGAAGAATGATGTGTTTGGTGTTGAGCTATATGAACCACAGTCTAAACATACACTTTCACCACGATAAGCTATGCTACCAGATGCTTTTGAGCTTATTGTTACAAAGAATGATGTATTTGGTGATGTTGTATATGCACCAGATAATACATGACACTCTGTACCGCGGTAACAATGTGATCCAGAAGCTTCTCTTTCTGCAACTACAAAGAATGATGTGTTTGGTGTTGAACTATATGCACCAGCCTCAAAGTGGCAGTTTTGACCACGGTGACATATAAATTGTCCAGAACCTATTGAAGTTACAACTACGAAGAATGATGTATCAGGCTTATTTGCATCTGTATATGATCCAGAACCTTCATTACAATCTTCTGTACGATAACAGATTGAACTTGATGCTTCTTTTGAACTTGTAATAAAGAATGATGTATTTGGTGTTGAGCTATATGCGCCTGTGGCAAAATGACAGCTATCAGCACGATAACATTTATCTCCTGTTGCTAGAGAGCTACTTGTTATAAAGTATGATGTATCTGGTGATGAGTTGTATGCACCAGCTGCATCATGACAACCCTCACCTCTATAACAAATTGAGCCTGAAGCAAGTGATTGGCTTGTTTCAAAGTATGATGTATTTGGTGATACTCTATATGCGCCCTCTGTCAATGCACAATCATGACCACGATAACATGTTGAATCTGATAATGCATTTGTTGATGATATGGTTATAAAGAATCTTGTATTTGGATGTGAAGAATATGCACCACCTTCAAAATGACATCCACTTGTACGATAACATATGCTACCTGATGCTTGTGAATTTACATGAACGAAGAATGATGTATTTGTTTGAACAGCAGCTGTATCTGAACAAGATGTACCACGATATGATGTGCTACCTGATGTCATAGAAGTTGCAGTTCTAAAGAATACTGTATTTGGTGTTGAGCTATATGCACCAGCTGCAAAATGAGCACTTTCACCACGATAAGCTATGCTACCTGATGCCATTGAACTTATTGTTGTAAAGAATGATGTGTTTGGTGATGATGTATATGCACCAGCTGCTAAATGAGCGCTTTCACCTCGATATGCTGTACTACCTGATGCTATTGAAGTTATTACATTAAAGAATGATGTATTTGGTGATGAGCTATATGCACCAGCTGCTAAATGAGCACTTTCACCACGATAAGCTGCGCTACCAGATGCCAATGAGCTTATTACATTGAAGAATGATGTGTTTGGTGTTGAACTATATGAACCACAATCAAAACATATACTCTCACCACGATAAGCTGTACTACCAGATGCCAATGAGCTTATTACATTGAAGAATGATGTATTTGGTGTTGAGCTATATGCACCAGCTTCTATATGTGAGCTTTCACCACGATAAGCTGCGCTACCAGATGCCAATGAGCTTATTACATTGAAGAATGATGTGTTTGGTGT
>JAEIGA010004450.1_pt1 | contig 21698 bp, 19 predicted proteins | sample 9270691 | NCBI WGS metagenome assembly JAEIGA01 (sample SAMN17057246, study PRJNA624740) | gut metagenome | biome: biome; isolation source: fecal sample | host: Bos grunniens | place: China: Xizang | collected 2019 | reverse complement strand
GACCGGATATATTATTCCCCCCGCTTCGGTAAAGATGCTGAGTTTTCAAGACAAATATATTCAGCGTTTTACCCGCGAAAGTGCCCGCAACGTACAAATGGAGGTGGAACCTGGTACGATATTGTATATCGAGAGTTTTCAAAAGCGAAATACTATGGGTTATCGCAGTTCGTTAGAACATTTCGAAGGGAAACATTTGACGATGCGCATCACAGCCGACCGCATTGTATATGACTCCGCTTATCATTGGCATTTTGAACAATATGTTCGTCGCGATTTTGACGGTCTAAAGGAGACGCTATCTCGAGGCAGCAGATTAGACACCATTATTCCCATCATGCCAAAAGAGCTATTCTACACTGCCGAAAACGCCCAAATGATGACTAATCCAGAGTTGAAAGAGTATATCGATAAGCAACGAAAACGCGGGACGGGCAATGTACAGGCGTTTGAGATAGAATGGTGGAAACGTTGGGCAAGTCCGATTGGCGTGTTCATTATGACATTGCTGGGTGTGACGTTGAGTTCGAAAAAAGTTCGCGGTGGAATGGGCAAAAATCTAGGTTTTGGTATTGCATTGAGCGCATTATATATCCTCTTTTCGACAATATCTACGACGTTCTCAGTAAAGGGAATTATGTCGCCTTTTATGAGTGTGTGGCTACCCAATTTTATGTTTTTAGCTGTAGGAATAGTATTATATATCCGCGTTAGAAGATAACAGGCAAGGGCCAAATATCCGTAAGAAAACAATAAAAAACTGCAATAATTCCTTGAAAATACCGTTTAATTGGGATTTTTTAAAAAAAATACACCGAAAATTTGGTCAATCCAAATAATTGTTGTACCTTTGCAGCCGCTTTTGGGAAATTACATTCCTAGAAGTCAACCAAAATGGCGGGATAGCTCAGCTGGTTAGAGCGCATGATTCATAATCATGAGGTCCCCAGTTCAATCCTGGGTCCCGCTACAAAATAAGAATCAGACACTTAGATGAGTGTCTGATTTTTTTGTTTTTTATCCCAAGCACCAACAAAACCACCAACATTTTTGCAGAATTGCTTTCCTAGATGGGCTGGTTTTTGTACGCTTAGAAGTCCATTCATATACACCTTATAATATACGCGCGCGAGGAAGATCCCCCTATTAGCGTGTTTCGAATGATACTACAGAAGAATAGATTCTCCACATCTAAGATACCGAAGAGCACTATATAACTAATTTATCACTAATTAATAACTAACTTATCACTAATTAATAACTAATATCTTTTGAGTATTTTTCGAGGCAAGATTGTCCGCGAGAGGGAGTAAGAGAAACAGAGAAGTGGTAAGAAAAACAACAGAAGAAGAGAAAATATTAAAAATTAAGCTAAAATGCTTGCATATTATAAAAAAAAGTTGTACCTTTGCGGATTAGAATGATAGACACTCTAAAAAAACAACTTAATTATTATAATTAATTCAATTATTAAACAATTAACATTTAATTATTATTTATTATGAAAAAAATTCTTACTGTATTTGCAGCAGTAGCAATGATGGCAATGCCAATCTATGCGCAAAAGAAAGCTACTAAAGCTTATCAACGTCCATCGTTGCACACTGTGTTGATGACAACTGCAACTGCGTCAACCGAAGGTACTGCACAAATCGCTGATCCAGAGATTTTGGGTTATGCAGCAGATTCTTGGACCAACTACACCAAGCCAGCGTTGTACAACGATTTCCGTATTCCATTTGAGACCGTAGAGGTAGGTACTGTAAAAGGTAGTATCATGGACGTGCTCGCACAATTTAACAGTCCAGCATCTTTCCAAGGTTTGGGTATTGGTGAGTTGAAGAACATCGTAGAGATGCTTCAAGGTCAAAAATACCGTGAGGATTTGAAGAAAGAGGTAGATAAAGTAGCCGACAAAGTGGCTCACGAATTGGTAGCAAAATGGTGGGGTATCCAACCAGACGGTACTTGGTCAGACACCTTGCTTATGAACTTGGCTTGCTATTCAGCAACTCAAAACCAAGCAGCCAACGCAGCAGAGACCACCATGGGTGCAGCTAACCAATTGTACAACGATTTGGCAACTGTAACAATGGCTACTACTTTCGTAACCTTCACCAAGCTTGACTTCTATGAGAGCGAGCCAGTAGCAGCATTCGTTCGCAACATCATGAACTTGGTAGCAGATATGACTCCATCTCCAGGTGATTTGGCAGTACGTATTGCAGCAGTCGCTACTTACGAGGCAATGAAAGAGGGTTACACCGCATTTACCAACGCGCTCCTCTATCAATTGGAGTGGAACGACTCTATCGCAAATGAGTTCTACACCCTTTGGACTCCAGACAACAAGATCGATATGGAGAAATTCAACGCTATGAAGTTCAACATGAAGTTCGTAGGCGCAACCAAAGCTAGCCAAACCTGCTTGTTGAAGAAAGGCGACAAAGGAAAAGGCGCTCAACCATTGGTTCAACGTACTATCTTCAAGACTCTTGACAAGCAATTTGCTGATCTCCAAATGAAGTATGAGGACTTCCGTCCAATGGTTCCAATTTTGGGTATCGATGCTAAGGGTGGTATCATCGCAGATATGGGTACAAAAGAAGGTGTAAAAGTAGGTGATAAATTCAACATCTTGGAGCCTGTAACTAACGAAAAGGGTATTACCAAATATGTATTGAAAGGCACTGTAAAAGTAGTTAAGTGGAAAGGTGAGTCTCCAGTATTCGAGAACGGTGTATGGAACAACGCAGACGTAGATAACGCAACTGCAGCAACCAACGCAGATGGTTCAGAGGATGTAGTAGGTACTCACTTGAGCAAATTCAAAAATGCTTCTACCAGTATGTTCGTAAAACGTACTAAAAAATAAAATTAACAAACTAAAAATCAATTCATTATGAAAAAAGTGCTTATTGCCTTATTGGCTATGGTGATGTTTGTTCCTGCTTTTGCTGGAAAGAAAGCAGATAAACAGACAATGGCATGGCGCTATGAGGTACAAGACCTAGGTAAAGTAGCCAAAGACGGTAAGTCGGTTATTTTCAAGATTTGGTCTTACGACAAGAAAGAGGACAAGGCTATTTTGCAAGCTAGCAAGAATGCAGTTCACGCAGTAATCTTCAAGCAAATTGGATACAATCCAGCATTGGTAAGTACCGATCCAGTAGAGGAGACTCACAAGGATTTCTTCAAGGAATTTTTTGCAGATGGCGGTGCATACATGCGTTTTGTACAATTGGCAAACAATGGTGCTATTGCTCCTGGTGACAAAATTAAATTGAAAAAAGAATACAAGATTGGTATTCGTGTGACCGTAAACCGTGCTGATCTCCGCAAATACTTGGAGCAGAATGGTGTGATACAAGCAATGAATGCTATTTTCTAATTACTAAAAAAGCAGAATTATGAAAAGATTATTAGTATTTAGCAGCGCTATTTTCTTTGCTTTGGGTATGTTTGCTCAAGCAGTACAACCAAGTATGATGGTATTTCCATCTAATGCATGGTGCCACCAAAATGGTTTTGAGAAAATTGTAACAAAAGCTAACGGCAAAGAAGTTGCAGTACAGCTTTATGAAAAAGCATTCCGCGAGAACCAAGACTTAGGTCCAGCAGTTCGCACCATTGGTTCAATGATGCAAGAGCGTGGTTTTCAATTGGTTGACCTTGTACAACAATTGAGCAGCCAAAGTCTTGAGGACGCGTTGGATAATGCAAGTGATGCAGATATGGACATCTCAGAGTATGATCGTTTGTTGGAGACCGCAGGTCCAGACGTAGCGCTTCATATCAACTATTATACCGAGATGCAAGGTCCTCGCGTGACCATCTTCTACGATTTGACCGCTTATGACGCTTATACCAACAAGCAAGTAGCATCAACAGGATTGATTCCATATGGTCCAGTAATGAATGCTCCATTGCAAAACTTGATTCAAACCGCCTTGCTAGGTAGCATTGACAAATTCAATGCTCAATTGCAACAACACTTCACCGATATGAAGGAGAAAGGTCGTGAGATTAGCGTTCGCATAAACGTGATCAATGGCTGGGAAGACGGTTTGGAGACCGAAGTAGAAGGTATGGAATTGACCGAGTATATTGAGGAGTGGATGGCAGATAACTGCGTAGCAGGACGTAACCACCAAAAATCCTCATCTGAAACTTCCATGTACTATGACTCAGCTCGTATTCCACTCTACGACGAGGCAAAAGGTAGAGCAGTACAAGCAAAGCAATGGTTAGGTGGTTTGCGCAAGCAATTGAGAAGCCTTGACATTCCTTGCAAGGTTAAATCTCGTGGTCTTGGTCAAGCCCAATTGATTATTGGCGAATAAATAAAAACAATAAATTGCTATGAAGAAAAGTATTATTTTGGCATGCCTGATGATGATGAGCATGACTATCTTCGGACAAAACAACCTTGGTTCAGCAGATGATGCAGCCCGCATTGCGATTACTCCATATGTGGATCCAAGTTTGAATTTCAACAAGCAAGTAAGCAAGCAATTGACCAACAAAATGACAGGCATCCTTACCAAACAAGGTTTGGCAGGTTCATTTGGACAACGCTTCATCATTACTGCCAATGTTGATATCAATTCTGAAGATATCGTTGTAACTACCACAGAAATGTATCAATATGAATTGACTGTGAATTTCATTATCGGTGATGGCTTTGAGGGTACAAAATTTGCGATGGTATCTCAAGAAGTAAAAGGTCTTGGCGAGACACAAGCAGATGCATATCTTGCTGCTATCAAAAAGATCAAAACTACCGATCCTGCATTCCAAACATTCATAGAAGATGCGAAGGTGAAAATCATTGAGTATTATAACTCTAAATGTGATTTCATCATCTCTGAGGCACAAGCATTGGCAAAACAAAAGGAATATGATGCAGCGATTTTCAAGTTGACCTCCGTTCCAGATGTTTGCAAGGATTGCTTCAACAAATGTATGGCAACCGTACAATCCATTTATCAAGAAAAGATTGATGGCGAAGGTGCTAAATTGTTGGCACAAGCTAAAGCCGTTTGGGCCGCAGGTTTGGACGTAGCCGCAGCAGAAGCCGCAGCTGATATTTTGTCTCAAATCGATCCATCTTCAAAAGCATATGCTGGCGCAGGTGTATTGACCGCAGAGATTAGCAAACGCGTTAAAGAGCTTGATAAGCGCGAGTGGGATTTCCAACTCAAACAACATCAAGACGATGTGGATTTGCAGAAAGCAAGTATCAAAGCTGTACGTGATATTGGTGTTGCTTATGGTAAGAACCAACAACCAACATACCACGTTCACACATGGTGGTAATCATCCGCATCTAACAATAAAAAGAAATGCTGCAAGAGAAATCTTGCAGCATTTTTTAATATAGTAAAAGAATTATCGTTTAGCCCAATCTAGATATTCTGAAAGAGAAAAATGCGTACCAATTAAGTTAAGATTGTCTTGTGTAATACAGATGATTTGTACGTTCTTCTCTGCAAAAAGCTTTTGCATCTCTGGGTTCTTCATCAATACCCCACGATACCATTCAGCTTCATCCAATTTCTCAAACCCTACCACTTGCAAGGCACTCAAGTCTTTTGTAAAAGCAGGAATTTGAACGAGATCGAAATCCTTTATCATAAATTGTGAGAAATTAAACAATGCTACTTCATAAAGCAAATCATTCAGGAGTTGCTCATCCTTTGGTACAATGAGCATTACATAAGATGGCATATTGCGTTCAGGATTGAATTGAATCTCAACCGAATCTTGCGTGGTTTGCTCAACAGTTTGTTCTGCTCTACGCGATTGCAAAGAAGATATTTCGCCTGTTTGGCTAACAGCTCCCTGTCCCATCAAGGCTAACATATCCTTTGCCATAGCCGCCAATTCGCTCTCAGGATATCTACCCACCATGTCTTGCAACTGAGTGGCAAAAGCAGTTTGACCTTCCGTTTTAGCTACAGCCACAGCATTCAGGAATAAGAATCGGGGCATTAGAGGGGTTAATGGATACTTCTTCTCTGCATATAGTTTGTTGCTCTTAACCGTTGCAAAATCATTGGTGCTAAATGCCTTATATGTATTCTCATACAAAGAATCTTGCTCCTGCAACATACGGCCTAGTTTAGCAAAATAGTCAGGTTGGCGCACAACATCTGCCTCTTTGGAATTTGGGAAATGGAGTAAAATATCTTGGCGATATTGCTCTGCTTCTGCGTTTCTATGTTCTTTTAACGCTGTGAGATACTGCATATAATACAAGTCGACCAATAATTCGTGATTAGGGAATCGCTGGCAGAAAGTGCGGAAAGTCTCATCACTTAGGGCTTGGTCTTCTACTCTATCGCGATATATATATACCATATTATATAACGCGCGGGCTATGAGCTCGTTGGACTGGGCTATATCTGCCTCGGTTTTCGGAATCTGCTGCAAATAATACTCTGGCTGGTGGATATCTGTGACCATAGTTTTATTGGTATCTCCATTAATAGAATCAGATGCCACAGAATCGGTATCTAGCTCGTTATCAGCGAATTCGTCATCATCGAAAGTAGAGCCACTCATAGCCTTGCTTAATCTACGCCAGTTATCTTCGAGAACTCGATTTCCCCATTTGGTTCGAAATTCTTGTGTTCCCGAGCGCAACAATTGCGGATTGTAGAAATACCATGCTCCACTTCCACCTCCTCCACCAAGCATATTGGAAGTGTTTACACTACGTGGTCCTCCTCCATTTTCTAACTCTCGAGCAGCCTGCGCTTCTTTTTCTTCGGCTTCTTTCTCAGCACGAATGAGGCGAGCAATAATAGAATCCACTACAACCCTCTGCTCTTGCTCCGACAATGTGGCAAGGTGCTGTAAAGAGTCTTGCAACTGTACTGTAGAATATTCTACTACTAATTCATCTAGCGTCTCGGAACGATGCAAGATGCGATCATATTGTTCTGCCTCCGCAGAGATAATTTGTGTGGCTTCTTTGTAACAAGGACTCGCTTTGACATAATTACGTTGTTCATAATAAATATCTCCCGCTACCACTAGCACGTTAGCCTTTGCCATACCATTTTTGGTGCTCTTTTCGATCGCTAATTCATAGTTTTGCAAAGCTTTAGCAGTATCATTTTGCGCTAAATATATATCACCAATCGCACCATAAATTTGATCAAGCACATCTTTGTTCTTATCTAGCTTGGCCATTTTTGTAAGTTGTTTCACTCCATCAGCAGCAGATTTAGTAAGTTGTGCCAAGCGCAAACGCGCATTAAAATCCATCTCGTTGGATGGTTGCATTTTCAAGACTTTGGTATATGCCATGCGAGCTGCTTCACGCTCCCCAAGGTGCTGATAAAGTTGGGCTAAGACATATTGAAAACGAGGTCTATTACCTTTCTTACTTTCCTCTGGAAGGGCAATCTTAATGAAAGGAATCGCTTCTTTATAGTGTTTGGTTTTCAACAGGATATCTGCACTAACCGATGAATACAATGGGGCATGTTTTCGGCTCAAGTTGTCCACTTGGACTTTGTTGAGCGCATCTTCAGCCTCATAGAGCCATCCCATTTCAGCATATGCTCTAGCCGTCCATAATTGGCAACGAGCCACCATATCTACATCATTGGCGTAATGGCGTGCAATGTAATTAAATGTGCTCACACTACCAAGAAAATCACCCTTGTGAAACTCAGCCATACCTAATAACAACCAAGCTTTGCCCATTTGGTTATTGAACTCTTCTTGCTCTAACCATGCGGCATACTTAGGGTCTCTACGCTTTTTATCGTAATTCACTTTCGGACGGGCTTTGATACTATGTAGTTTGATACATTTACGACATTTCTCAATGGTGCGATCCATTTGTGATTTAGCTGCTTCAGCCGCCTTGTGGTTGGATACCGGATAGAGATTCAAGATGGCAGAATAATCATCCTCGTTAGCTTCTCGAATAGCATCTTCGCCTTCTTTGAAAGCAATAGAACCATTGAAGTAAATATTATACCTCGTTTTTGTTTGATGAAAGCTACGTGTTGCCCATGTATTTTTCTTAGTAGAACATGAGAACAATGTAGTCATTCCAATCCATAACAGTGTTGCAATATATATTTTATTCTTCATACCTATGAGAAATTATTTTAATCCTTTTATATGACTAGGTGCAGGAACGAAATCCTTGAGATAAAACGGTTCGTAATATGCCATTTGCTTAGCATCCAACGAGGGAGCATTTTTCAGCAACATGCCCATATATATCGCACGAGGTACAATATCATCTATAAAATGGGCATGGGGAGACAATATAACTTCTTTACATTTAGACGCTCCATTGCCAAAGAAATAAATTTCATGGTTGCCTAAATGCTCTTCAAAAGCGGTATTATCAATAATTTTGGATTCGATTTCATTCAAGCGCTCTAATGTATTAGCATTATAGAATGCAGTATAAACCTCCATACGACGTGCATCAATCATAGGACATAGCCAACTATTACGCTCTATCATAGGAAAATCTTGCGCCGCAGCAGAAAGTATCCGCAACGTATCAATAGGAATTAATGGAATATTCATTCCATAGCAAATTCCTTTGGCAATGCTAGTCCCAATGCGCAATCCGGTATAACTACCTGGTCCCTGCGAAAGAGCCACTGCATCTATACACCATTGATTTGCTCTAGCCTCAGCTAGCAATTGTTCTACAAAGAGAGGTAATTCACTCGCATGATTTGCTGCCAATAAATTTTCTCTATTTGCTAAAACAATTCCATCTTTGCATATTGCAGCAGAGCAGCAAGAGGTAGATGTTTCGATACACAATGTCGTCATAGTGATTCTCCTTTCATTCTTTTGAATGTACGCATATCTCGGTTCAATATGATTGCAGCTAAAATTGCCGCCATCGCATCGCAAATGGGTAAACTCCACCAAACGCCCCAAATAGGAGTGAGTTTAAACATTTGAAAAAGCAAAGGCATAAGTAATATACTTGGGATAAGTAAAATTACTTGACGTGTTAAGCTCAAAAAAATCGCTTTTCCCGACATACCAATAGAGGTATAGAAATTACCCACTACCATTGGGAATCCAACCATCACCATCGTAGATAGCATAACTCTAGCAGGTTGAATAGATTGGGCTATCAATAGTTCGTCGTGAGTAAATAAGCGAATGAATCCTTCAGGCCAAATTAATCCAAATAACCACAACATACCCATCACATACGTAGCACATATTGCTGTCAATTTCAGCGCACGTGTCATGCGCTCATAGAGTTTCGCTCCATAGTTATATCCCACAATCGGTTGCATTCCTTGGTTTAGTCCCATCACAATCATCGAGAAGAAGAACATAAATCGGTTGGTCATGCCAAAAGTAGCAATGGCCATATCACCTCCGTAGCGTTTGAGTTGGTTGTTAAGGACAATTACCACAAAGCATGCAGCCAAGTGCATTAGGAAGGGCGCAGTGCCAATGCCTAAAGCACGCAACGTGATGTCACGTTTTAAACGCCATATGCCACGGTGAAAATAGATTACTTCTTTGGGATTAAGGAAAATAACCATTTGCCCCACTACCGCTACCGCTTGCGAAAGTACCGTAGCCAAGGCAGCCCCTCGAACACCCATGTCTAAGACAAAAATAAATATCGGATCAAGAATAATGTTTGCCACTACAGCCACAATGGTAGAATACATGGCTACTTTAGGGTGTCCTATCGAACGCAACATACTATTTAATCCGTAGTAGATATGCGTCAAAATATTTGCCCACAAAATTACCTCCATATACTCATGCGCATATGTGATCGTCACATCGCTCGCACCAAAGGCATAGAGAATAGGGTCTAACCAAAATAATCCTACGACCATTACCAACGCTCCTAATAAGACATTTAGCAATATCACATTTGCTAATACATCATTGGCAGAACGGTAATCCTTCTCGCCCAACTTAATTGCCACTAGCGAACTAGCACCTACACCCACCAAACTACCAAACGCAGCACATATATCCATAAAGGGTTTTGCTACTGTCAAGCCCGACAATGCCATCGCCCCTACACCATGACCAATAAAGATGGAATCCACCATGTTGTATAGCGAAGTTGCTGTCATCGCAATGATGCCAGGCAGTGCATACTTGAGTAGTAGGCCACGTATTGATTGGGTACCGAGTTCTGTTATCTTAGGTGCTGACATATATCTTCAAACATTTGTGCCGCGGGGTGTCCATCTTGCAAGGTGATAGGTGTGCCTTCATCTCCTCCTTCTCGGATGGACTGTACGAGTGGCACTTGCCCAAGCAATGGAATATTCAATTCTTCGGCTAGTAACTTTCCACCATCTTTACCGAAGATATAATAACGATTATTTGGCAATTCTGCTGGGGTAAACCACGCCATATTCTCTATCAATCCCAGCACGGGCACATTAATTTTCTCGTTCATAAACATATCCACTCCCTTTCTTGCGTCCACCAATGCAACAGGTTGAGGAGTTGTGACCACGATGGCGCCTGTGAGATGAAGATGCTGCACCAAAGTGAGGTGAATATCACTAGTACCAGGAGGAAGATCAATTAGGAAGAAGTCGAGTTCTCCCCAGTTGGCATCCTGAATGAGTTGCTTTATTGCATTGCTAGCCATACCACCACGCCAGACTACAGCTTGCTGTGGATCAACGAAGAAACCAATAGACAACATCTTGACACCATACTGCTCAATTGGCTCGATTAAATTTCTACCATTAACTGGCGTAGAAATAGGTCGACAGCCCTCAGTATGAAACATTTTAGGTATGGAAGGTCCATGAATATCTGCGTCAAGCAACCCAACTTTATAACCTTGTTTGGCAAGAGTAATAGCAAGATTAGCTGATATCGTAGATTTACCTACTCCACCCTTACCAGAGTGAATGGCAATCACTTGTGCAGCACGCAGATTCTCAACAGAATCTGACTTTGGAGTCAAGTTTTGCTTGATAAACTTAGTATGAATATGCACCGCCACGTTTTCATCCACATATGTATGAATCGCCGTTTCAGCTGCTTTTACAACTGATTTTCGGAATGGATCATTATCTTTTTCGAAGATCAATGAGAACGATACTTCCATACCCGAAATGCGGATATCATCTTCCAACATTCCACTTTCTATCAAGTTTTTGCCCGTACCAGGGTAGCGAACATGCTGTAACGCATCAATTATTTGTTGTGGATACATAATTTCTTCCGTATGAACGATAAGTGTCCTTTTCTATTTCAATCTCTGGTTCGATGAGCATCTCGCGATGTTCTAGTTGCCAGCGTAAATATTTGATTGTCAATCCTCTATCAAGCCATTGATGCTCATAATGGGTTTGCAGACTACGTGCTTCTTCGATATCAGCATTAGCTTCCGCAGCATACAAATCGTTGGTATCAACTAATAGTGTATAATTATTTTCCTTTACCATCGCCTGGGTATAGGTGTAGAGGAATGGACTATCCGTTTTGAGGTGAATCAAGCCATTTTCTTGCATCAAGAGGGCATAGCGCTGCATGAAATAAGTGGAAGTGAGACGCTTGGTGGCTTTTTTCATTTGTGGATCAGGAAAAGTGATCCAAATCTCTGCCACTTCATTAGGTGCAAAAAAATGGGTAAGCATCTCAATATTAGTACGTAGAAAAGCCACATTCTTCATGCCCGCTAATTCCGCTTGTTTAGCTCCAGCCCACATGCGCGCTCCCTTGATATCAATACCAATATAATTTTTATTTGGATATCGCGCAGCTAATCCCACAGTATATTCTCCATGACCACAACCCAATTCAAGAACAATTGGATTATCGTTGTGAAAATACTCCTCATGCCATTTGCCTCGCATAGCAACTACGGGACTATCATCCACCATTTCACGTGCTCCACATTGAAACACATTATGAAAGGTTTCCATCTCCGCAAATTTCTTCAATTTATTTTTTCCCATAGTAGTTCAATTATTCAATTTTCGTTATCTGTAATCCCACATCGATAATTCCTGGCAAAGTATCCTCGCGCATTCCATGTTGCATAACAACCTCATAGTCATCACCTTGCGTCAGATTCAGTTTATCTAGATAAAGTATTGGTAATTCATATAATCGCATACCATATCCTAACCATTGTCCACGGTCATCCGCCAAGAAACTTTCTATCGTATCTCTTCTCAAGATGGTAGAATCCTTTTTCACATCAACGAATAACCATAAATTTTGGTATGGATATTTGTCCGTATGTCGAATAATGATTTGCAATTCATATTTAGACGTGGTATCAACAATCTGCGGAGCATATACTAGCACAGAGTCCGCTTCCCATCCTCTCATAGGAAGCGATTGAAATTCAGAAAACACTAGATTTCTATTGCAACTCAGCAAAGAAACGTTAATCAGTATTAGAAGAATTATTTTTTTCATTCGTATGTCGTTTAGCATTTCTTCGATCATGATTCCGATTTCCTCGACGTGCTCCTTCGTTTTTGTTCTTTTTCTTATCAAATCGTGTTAGGTCATCCTGTCCAACCACATTTTGATAATCCACTTCGACAACTGCCACAGAAGAAGATTGCTTTCCGCCCAGATTAAGCGGTTTTTCTCCCCTTCTATTCATTTCAATAATTTCCTTCGCCTTCGCAGGGGTAATAACCTCCAAGTTTGCAGGATGTCGTGAGTCGGTAGAATAAGTGAGTTCTCCCTTTAAAGGATCAGAAGAGAAGAAATAATAAGTAGCATCTTTCGTTTCTAGAGGAATATTTCTTGGTGGCATTTTCTTGGCAGCCTCCTCGTAGACAGGTACTTCATAATTCAAGCAGCACTTTAGTTTTGCACATTGTCCAGCCAATTTTTGAGGATTGAGGGAGATATTCTGCACACGCGCTGCATTTGTTCCGACGGATGTAAATTGCGTCATCCAAGTAGAGCAACACAATTCTCTGCCACAAGGTCCAGTACCTCCAATACGACCAGCTTCTTGTCGTGCACCAATTTGCTTCATCTCAATGCGAATGCGGAAAGTCTCGGCATAAACTTTGATTAATTGTCGAAAATCGACTCTTCCATCAGCTATGTAGTAGAATATGGCTTTTGAACCATCTCCCTGGTATTCCACGTCGCCAATTTTCATTTCAAGGCCGAGTGATTTGGCAAGTTGACGCGCTTTAATCATTGTATCTTGCTCTCTAGCATACGCTTCTTTAGCACGTGCTAAATCTTCTTCAGTAGCAAAGCGGAGTACATTACGGATTTCGTATCTCTCGGTATTGATTCGATTTTTTTTCATTTGTAGCGACACTAATTCTCCCGTTAGCGTAACTTCTCCTAAGTCAATACCAGGATTCGCCTCGACCATAACAGACATTCCTTTTTCTAAAGGTAGATTCAAGTTATTATGGTAGTATCCTTTTCTGGTATTCTTGAATTGAACCTCCACCAAATCACCTTCTTCACCCGTTTTAGGCACATCGCTCAACCAATCTACCACAGGCAACATGTGTTTTGGATTATGGTTGACAGCTTTTTTCGTGATATGGCAAGAGCCATTGTCTATTGTAAAATCTTCTTTCATAATTACTTAACTAATACTATCATTTGCAGGCAAAGGTCAAAGAAAATAATCTTGGCATTGCCATTTTGTGCTATTTGTTGTTCGGCTTTTCCGAGTTGTTCCATCATCTTTTCTACATTTCCCTCATGGATGAAAGGTGCAAATTTGGTAGAAAATTGTTTTTCACTTTCGGTTTGGTAATTCATTTCATTTTGCCCGAAATTATAGATATAATTTTCTCTTATTTGCCTCTGTACGTATTGCAAAAATGCTTTCTGCTTTTCTCTACCGACTTTGCTATCTGCCATATCCATGCTCCATTGACGGAGTTTGAGTAGTGCGCTATAGTCTTTCTTTTGTCCAACCAACCAAGCATTACGCATAAGAGCGACAAAGTCATCAAAATAACTTTTGTTGTCAGCACTTTCATCCATTACGCGCAAGGCGGTCAAGTAGCTTCCATTCGCCATGTGTGCAATGTTAATGGCATCGGATTCGCTCAAGTTATCGTATTTTTCTTGTAAAGCAACAGCTAATTCCGAATCAGACAAGCGTGGGACCCTCACCTCTTGTACGCGTGAAATTATGGTAGCGAGGAGTTGATCAGGATGTTCTGAAACCAAAAGGAACAACGTTTTTTGCGGAGGTTCTTCTAGTAATTTGAGCAGTTTGTTTGCACATGATGCATTCATTTTTTCAGGTTGCCAAATGACCATAGTCTTATATCCGCCAGCAAAACTCTTGAGTGATAATTTACGTAGGATTTCGCTACTTTCTTTATCGTAGATCATAGCTTGCTTCGTTTCTACATCTAAAGCGCGATATAGGTCCTCAATATCGAAGTAAGTGTTTTCTAGAATTAAATTACGGAATTGCTCTACAAAGTCATCGCAGACGTCTCCGGCATCCCCTTTCACAATAGGGAAGACAAAATGCAAATCAGGGTGCTGCAATTTTTGATATTGCAAACAAGATGGGCATACGCCACAAGAGTCGGTATCCGTTCTATTTGGGCAAGCAATATATTGGGCATATGCCAAAGCAAGTGGTAGTTTTCCCACCCCTGAAATACCAGTAAATAGTTGCGCATGCGCAATACGCCCCTCTTGGACAGCTTGACACAATTGCATTTTTACCGCATTTTGCCCTATGATTTCGCAAAAACGCATAATAACACAAATTAGCGTGCAAAGGTACAAAAAAAAATGGAGATTTCCAACAACTCTAGTTAAATATACTATTTAAAAATCACAAAGTCATATCAATAACTAATTTATCACTAATTTATCACTAACTTATAACTAATTTATAACTAATAACTATTGAGTACATTTTAACGAAAAAATGAAAGAATTTATATTTTTTTTTGCGTATATGCAATTTTTGTTGTACCTTTGCACGCTTTTTCGTGAAAAGAGCATACCATTATTATTAACCCGAGCATGCAACTCGTGTAGTTGTAGTTCACAAAACAACAAAAACAAATGGCAACAAAAATTCGTTTGGCTCGTCATGGTCACAAAGACTACGCTTACTACCACATTGTAGTAGCTGACAGCCGTTCGCCACGTGATGGCAAAGTCATTGAGCGCATTGGTTCTTACAACCCAAACAACAACCCTGCAAAGGTAGATTTGAAATTTGATCGCGCTTTGTATTGGGTAAATGTAGGTGCTCAACCAACAGACACCGTTCGCAACATTCTCTCAGGTGAGGGTGTTATGTTGATGAAGCACTTGAATGGTGGTGTAGCAAAGGGTGCATTCAGCGCAGAAGAGGCTCAAAAACGTTTCGATGCATGGAAGGCACAAAAGGATGCTAAGAATGGTAAGATCAGCCAAGCAGAGGCAGACAAGAAAGCTGCAGCTGCAAAAGCATTGCTCGCTCAAGAAGTAGAGACCAACAAAGCAAAGGCTGCTGAGGTTGCTAAAAAGCGCCAAGAAGCTGCAGATGCACTCGCAGCAGCAGCAGTTGAAGCTGCTCAAGAGGCAGCTGCCGCAGAGGCAGAGGCAACAGAAGCTGCAGAGTAATCGCTATCGGATAATAATCCGAAAACAAAAAAGAGTCCAAAAAATGGACTCTTTTTTTATATCAAATTGATTACGAATTAATTACGAGTAAATTTCAAAGTAGTAAGATATGTTCTTGAGCCCACCTTGTCAGCTTCTGAATAACTTGCTGTTAGCACCATGTTTTTCTCCTCAAGGGTTTCTACCACGAAGTTTTTAGCTTTGTAGAGTTCTGCATAAGGAGTTTCCAACACGCTGCCAGACAATTTATATGTATATAGAACCTCCTGATCGCCAACTGTTAAATTGCCCTCTTCGTTAAAAATCCACACTAGACCTATCTCCTCAGGCAATTGATTATTTGCTCCCTCACTATTGGTAAGAGTAGCTTCAACTACCTTCCAAGTACCAACGATTGAAACAGGTTTGTTATCGGGTTTGTTGTCAGGCCCATTATTGTCGCCACAAGAAATAAACAAACATGAGACAAGTGCCATCAAAAAGTAAACTGTCGAGAAATTAAATCTTTTCATATGTATTTCGTTTTTATTGTTATTCCTAAATTTTAATCAAAACCTTTGCAAAGATAGAACATTTTTTTTAATTGACCAAATTTTTATGGACTTTTTTATTCATTTGGTAGAGATGGAATTTTTTTATATGGAAAAAAAGTAGTATCTTTGCAAGCGATTTTATTATATTTATCGATAAATCCATGTTGAACGTATCCATCGTATTATATCATCCAGATTGGTCACAAGTAGCTGATTTGACACGAGTTATATTGAATAGTAGTTCAGTAAACATGGTTTATTGGATAGACAACTCTCCAAAATCGCAAGCTCATTTACCTCTAGAATCGCCCAAAATCACCTATCAGCATACAGGAAAAAATCTTGGATATGGCGCAGCACATAACATTGCCATACGCGAAAGTATTTATGACGACATTCCTTTTCATCTAGTAATTAATTCAGATATTGTCTTGCCAGAAGGAGGACTGGATGAGATGTTGCGCTTCCTGTCCCGCAATCCTGAAGTAGGGGCAATGATGCCTAAAGTAATATATCCTAATGGGGAGATTCAATATCTATGTAAATTATTGCCTACCCCATTCGATGTTTTTGGTAGGCGCTTTTTGCCAAAGAGATGGATCAAAAAGCGAAATTACAGATATGAGATGCGTGCATCTGGATATGATCAAATGATGAATATCCCCTATCTGAGCGGATGTTGTATGTTGCTGCGAACTAAAGCAGTACAGCAAGCAAGATTATTTGATGAGCGATTTTTTATGTACCCAGAAGATATGGATTTGACTCGTCGGATTCATCGCAATTATCTGACAGTATTTTTTCCATATGTGACCATCATTCATAATCATGAGCAAGCCTCATATAAGTCATTGAAGATGTTATGGATACATGTGATAAACATGTGTAAGTATTTTAACAAATGGGGATGGTTTTGCGATAAGGAGCGGGATTTATTCAACGAGGTAGCTATCAAAGAATATTTATAACAACCAGACGAGTAGATATAAGACGCACAAAAGGGGCTACCAAACGGTAGCCCCACTATATTGTGGTTGATTGAATACGCTTAGAGGGCGTTAGTATGCAAAGCCAAGCTAGACTTCAAGTTAGCTGCTTTGTTGCGGTGGATAATATTGCGTTTAGCCAACTTATCCAACATAGAACTTACCTTTGGCAAGAGTGCTTCAGCAGCAGCCTTGTCAGTAGTAGCACGCAAAACGCGTACAGCGTTGCGAGTAGTCTTTGCATAGTAATGGTTGTGAGCCTTACGGGCAGCCGTTTGGCGAATGCGCTTCAAAGATGATTTATGATTTGCCATCTCTTAAATGTAATGTAATTTAGTTGTTATACTTTTCGTTATTTGTAGTGCCACGGGGAATCGAACCCCGCTTTAGAGAATGAAAATCTCTTGTCCTAACCGATAGACGATGGCACCATTATGGAATTCGCTTATCGCAATGACTGCCGCGCCAAGGCGCACTTTGAGCGAAATCGGGTGCAAAGGTACTACCTTTTTTTTAATTGTGCAAATATTTTGCTAGAAAAAGCATATTTTTTCAAAAAAAATTGCATATTTCGCAATAAAGTAGTACCTTTGCAGCGTTAAAACAACTCAAACTGATGAAATTACGTGTTTTTCACACCATATTATTCATTTGCGCAATACATACTTTGTCTATTGCTCAAGAGAACAAACTCTCTTTGCCAGATTTACAGACAACAGAGCAGTTAGATTTCTTTGATCCCACCCGCAAAGTACAAGAGGAATATAAGTTCTCTACTCCATGGAGATTTGAAGTGGGATACGCTCAATTAGGTCACCGCACACAAGATACCACAGCTTATTACCTACATGGTCTTCGAATAGGTGCGACAGTGGATTTTGTGCTTCCTCATCATTTTAGTATTCAAACAGGTATGTTTGCAACCTTCACATATGGTCAGAACAAACAGCATTGGCCTTCTATGGATGATGAAAATGCCCAAGTGAACATTTTGCAACATAATCTTCTCCAGCTTCAATTGACTATTCCCGTGCGCGCGTATTACTATGTTAATATATGGAGGAAGTTGAATCTCTTCTTCTACGCAGGCCCACAATTGCACATAGGTTTGACCCATTATGACATTGTAAAAAACAACATGTCAGAATTGACTACTCAATGGCTTGAGCAACAAGGAATTACAACCACCAACCATGATCAATATGTGGATAAGCAACTTTATCGCACAAACATTCAATTTGGTTTAGGCGGCGGTGTAGAATGGGAACGCTACCGTTTGCAAGCAGGATATGACTTCGGTCTTAACAATATTCTCCGAACATCTCTTTTGCCTAATCAAAAGATGAATGAGTGGGGGTGGATGTGTACCTTCTCCTACAAATTATAAATTCCCAAATGGCATAATACGCCCTAAGTACAAGCCGAGTGCTTATGGGATATTAGCTAACAATATTATTAACAACAGGGGTGCCTCTCACGGCTGAGATTATACCCTTTGAACCTGGGCAGGTAATGCTGCTAAGGAAGTATGAAAAAATTCTCTTTTCTTTTGTCCGCCACATTGGCGGCAAGTGTCGTTGCACATGCGCAAACAGACACCACCCTCTTTCAAGAGTTGGAAGAGGTGACTATCAACGCGCCAGTAGCGCAAGTTACTAACAATCACAGCGAGCTCACTAAAGAGCAACTCAATCAGAGCAACACAGGACAAAACCTTCCATTCTTGCTCTCATCCACACCGGCTCTAGTAGCTACTAGTGATGATGGATTAGGAATTGGTTATACCTATTTCCGTATTCGTGGTACAGATCACACTCGTATCAACATGACACTCAACGACGTACCACTCAATGATAGCGAGAGCCAAACGGTCTTTTGGGTCAATATGACCGATATGGCTAGCAGTATGTCCTCTCTGAATGTTCAACGCGGTGTAGGCACATCCACCAACGGAAGCGCCTCGTTTGGTGCTAGTATAAATATGCAGACAGGTAACGGATATGAGGTATTATCTGAAGTCGGAGAGGATACAAGTAGATATGAGTTATCCTTTAACGGCGGTATGTACAACACATTCCGAGAGATGGTTAATGCCCATATCGTACTGCCTAACCAATGGCGTGCCAATGCTCGATTCTCTAAAGTAAACTCCGATGGTTTTCTTTATCGTACAGCCTCCGACCTCTACTCCTACTATGGTGATCTTGGTTGGTATGGTGCAAAAACAGAGGTAGTAGCTCGCTTCTTTGGCGGTAGCGAGAAGACAGGCATGGGTTGGGATGGTGTAGACTATAATACCGCATATGGTATTGATGGAGCAGACCGCCGCTACAACCCAGCAGGAGAATATACAACGACCGCAGCGGATGGATCGGATTCTACGGTTTACTACTCCAATCAAACCGACAACTATGCACAACAACACGCACAATTGTCTATCAATCATCAATTTACTCCTCAATGGTCGCTTTCTGCTACTGCCCACTACACCCATGGTGCAGGTTACTACGAGCAATACAAACGCAAAAAGTTATCCTACTGGGGATTGCCTTATTCGCACAAGGCATATGGTATGTATCGCAAACAACTGGACAACCATTTCTTTGGTGGAGTGCTAGCAGCGAAATACATCTCAGAGCCCGTTGATCTTCAGTTTGGTGGCGCTGCCAACTACTATATGGGCGAACATTTTGGCACGCTCCATTACTTGGAAGATTCGCTCATCTTGCCCATCAACCATGAATACTACCGCAACAATGCTCGCAAGACAGATGCGAACATCTACGCCAAAGCTAATTGGCGCATCATCAACCGTGCACAAGAAAAGCTCTCGCTCTATGCAGACCTTCAATATCGGTATGTTCGCTACGAGCGTAATGGCATGAATGACGAAGATATGACCGATCTCCCGCTTGATGTGGACTTCCATTTCTTTAACCCTAAAGCAGGTTTGACTTACCAAAATCACGGGCATATGCTCTCTGCTTCTTTTGCTATCGCTAACCGCGAACCTAGTCGCAACAACTACAAGGAGAATGTAGTGTATGATATTACCACAGGCGAATACACAGGCTTGCCTCACGCAGAACGTCTTTATGATTACGAATTAGGCTATACCTATTCCCATCCACGTTTTACAGTTGGTGCCAACCTCTATTTTATGGACTATGACAACCAACTTGTTCTCACAGGCGAGTACAATGATGTGGGGGCATACAAAACCAAGAATGTAAAGGACTCCTACCGTATGGGAGCCGAAATTACAGCGGGCGTAAAGATTACGAATTGGTTGCGCTGGGATGCTAACCTCGTGGCTTCACGCAATAAGATTCTCAATTACCACCAGTATATAGACCTCTACGATGACCAAGACAATTGGAATTGGGTAGGTCTGGATTCTGTTGTGGGCACTACTACGATTGCTTTCTCGCCCACCCTTACCGCTTCGTCACTCTTTACATTTGATGTAGCAGGCTTCACAGCTACCGTGCAAACCAATGTGGTGAGCAAGCAATATCTAGACAATACCGAAGACTCGAATGCCATGCTTCGTGCTTACTCAACGACAAACTTGAATTTGCAATATCAATTACCTATGCAACAATGGTGCAAAAAGGATAACGCTCCTGATATTCGCCTTTTATGCCAGATCAACAATATCTTCAACGCCAAGTATGCCAACAATGGTGGTGCAGAGGCAAGTAGGTTTATGGATGGTAGTCGTTGTTGTTGGTACTATGCTCAAGCAGGCATTAATGTGCACGGCGGATTCTCCATTATATTTTAAAAAGATAAATAACCTATTCCAATAAGTTCGGAATAGGTTATTTAGATAGGTTCACGATGGGCTTACGATGTGCTCACGATGTCCATACATGGTCGCGAAACTGCCCAGTAATTTCTAACCATGTATCAGTTATAAAAAAACTGCCTAACCGAAATGGTTAGGCAGTTGATTAGATATTTCAATCTAGATTAGTAGGAAGTACGTTGGGTAGCAGCATAGTTGATCTTCAACGCATAAGCGCGACGAAGTTCTTGCTTGATGTCTGCAATGATACCCATCTTGGTTTCCTTGTCTGCTTTGATAGATACAGTCATCAAACCTTGGTCAGACTCTTTCATAGAAGAACGCTCGTTGATGATATACTCACCAATCTCTTTAGCATCTGCGAAAGCGTCATCCAATTGGATACGTGTCTCAGCACCGTATTGCTTACGGAACTCAGCAGTAGGAGTACCTACATAGATGTAACGAACTAATGATTTCTTCTCCAACTTAGTCAACTCAGTAGCTTGTGGATTCTGGATTGATACCTTGTAGGTAACCTCTTTCATAGAAGTTACAGACATGAAGAAGAACAAGAGCATGAAGATGATATCAGGCAAAGAACTAGTGTTCAATGCAGGCATCTCACGTTTATCGTTTCTACGAATTTTTGCCATACTTATTTTCCTCCATAATTTTTAGGTTCAGCCTCAGAAATCTTTTGAGGATAGATCTTAGCGATCGTCTTTTGGAACTCCTCATCCAATTCGCTGTATGACTTGTGGAAATACTGTTGCGCGCACTCTTCGCGCAATTCATTGTAGG
>JAEIGA010004449.1_pt1 | contig 21699 bp, 9 predicted proteins | sample 9270691 | NCBI WGS metagenome assembly JAEIGA01 (sample SAMN17057246, study PRJNA624740) | gut metagenome | biome: biome; isolation source: fecal sample | host: Bos grunniens | place: China: Xizang | collected 2019 | reverse complement strand
TCTAAATACGGCGAACTTTCTAAGGGTGTTGACACTTTTGGTAAAAATTTATCATTAACTGCTGATGAGTATGCCGAATACCAGAATATAGTATCTACAATAGCTGACCAGATACCGTCTCTTGTTTCTGGATATGACTCTCAGGGTAATGCGATTCTTAGTTGTGCTGGCAACGTTGGAGAACTAACAAAAGCATATGATGAGTTAATTCGTGCTCAAAACAATGATGTTCTGACAAAAGCTGGAGATATTAATAAAGATTTTGAAAATACTGTTAAAGACGCAGAACATAATACAAAAGGCTGGTTTGGCTGGAATTGGACAAAAGAAATTGATTTAGGTGGCGCTAAGCTGTCGTCTGACGCTGCAAAAATATACGAAGATATTGTAAATAGCACAGACGCAGTTTCTGAATTTAAGAAAGCTATAACAGCAGACGAATATGGTTCAGAAACGTTCTTAGAGGGTTTAGATGTAAAAGCAATGTCCGATTTGCTTGAAACTGCTGGTTTTGATAAAAAAGGAGGCTTGTTTGATAAAGAATCAAATCAAGCCCATGTCGAAAGAGCACTAAAAGAAAATAGAGCTATCGTTAGTAAAGTTTTAGACCAATATTATTCTGGTCTTGAACCTGAAATTGAGGGCAAAAAATCTCTCGCAGAGGCTACTTTAAGTGATGCATTTGACCTTAGTGATTCTGCATATCGTGGTATGAGTGATACCATGAAAAACATTGCTAAACAAACTGTTAGCGGTTTTGATTTTGAATTCTTTGAAGGTCTTAAAGACCAAGGTATAAGTGTTGAATCATATGTTAATAATATGCTCAGACAGCTTAATGAGCTTAGCGATAGCGACGAAGCGTCTATCGAGGCAGCGTTTAATCTTAGAACTCAGTTTAATGGCGGAGAAATTTCTTATGGCGAGTATGTAAACAGTCTCCAAGAAACAGGAAGTCTAGTAGATAATCTTGTTTCAAATGGAAAATTAGACCAAGAAATCGGAACACAAATTAAACTAAATCTTGGCTTAAATGAAAGCGGTCTTGTAGAAAATTATCAGACTTCATTAAATCGTTTGACAGATGAAATTGGTCTTGCTGGAACAGAAGCACAAAAACTTCTTGATAGTCTTTCTGTAGAAGAACTTTCAGTGTTAACTAAAATTATTCCAGAAATTGACGCTGGGGCTACAAGTGAACAAATTCAAGCTGCGATAGATAGAGAAATGACTCTGAGCGGTCTAGTATTCGACTTAAATCTTGAAGTCGAAGCTGCTGGTATTGAATCCTTAAATACGGCTTTAGCAGAGTCTGTTACTGCATCTGGTCTGTCTTCTGAATCCATTTCTGCTCTGAAAAGTCGTTACGCAGACCTTGAATCACAAGGTTGGGATTTGTCTTCTATGTTTGAGGAAACATCTCATGGCGTTCGTCTTAACAGACAAGAATTTAGCAAGTTTGAAAACGAACTTTCCAAACAAAAATTAGCGGAAGTTGATAGCGACTTAGCCAAGATGAAAGCTGAGTACGACAAGCTTGGAGATGCGATTAAGAATGCTGGTTCTGACGCAGATAAATCAAAGCTGTTTAACGAAAGACAGTCTCTAGCACAAAAGATTAGTGAAGCTGCAACGTTGGCTTCTCAATATAAGGGTTTAACGTCTGCATATAATGACTGGATAGCTGCTGAAGAAGCTGGTAATGAACGAGATATGTATGAAAATGTCATTAGCGGTTTCGAAACTGTTAAAGACGAGCTGTCTCGTGGATGGGCAGATGACAGTACTGTAGAGTTCCTTGAAATGATTACTGGCCGAACAGATTTGGCTGGTAAAAAGGGAAAAGAATTAAAAGAAATTTATGATGGTTTAGATAAAACTATCAAGAATACAACTCATAGCGTCAAAGATTTCTTTACTGCTGATAAAGATGGTAATTCTACCAGTGAAGGCGTTTATAATTTCTTGGACGCCGTTGGTCAATTAGAAGAAGAAAAATTTGGCGGAAAAGATGTCGTTAAGAGAGACGGCAAGGGAAATGTTATTGGTTTTGACTTTGAACTTGCTGGTGGTGACGCTGCTGTTGCAGAAGCCTTGGGTGTTAGCGAAGAACTTGTTCAAATAATGGTTCGTGCTGCTGACGACGCTGGTTTTGTTGTTAGCATGGACGGAACTTATAAACAGTTGGCCGATTTGCAAAATGAGGCTAAAGCTTCTGCCGATATATTAAAAGAGCTTGGTAAAACCGATTTTGATTTTGACTTTAATACTTCTAGCATTAAAGACCTGACAAAGCAATTAGGTGAAGCTAAGAAGATATTAAAAGACGAGTCTTTTTGGAATGAAGATGGAACTTTTAATTTTAATGCTAGTGGTGCTACCGAGGCAATGCAGGTTGTCAGTACTCTTCAGGCGAAAATTGATAATTTAACCAAAGAAAAATACGGCATTGGTCTTACTGTTGAAGATAAAGAATTTAAAGAACCTCTAGAAAATCTTCAGAATTACGGAGAAAAGGTAGCTGAATTAAATCAGCTTGAATTGAATCCTAAAGCAAACTCTGAAGAAATAAAGAAGTTAAACGGTGAACTTACAGATATAGCTGAGTATTTTGCAAATCTTGATGGAGATACAAAAGTTAAGCTTGGATTCAAGGCGGAAGACGGTATCGAAGAAGTCAAGAGTAAAATTGAGTCTGGAGAGGTAAAGATACCTACCACTCTCGATATCCAGACCAATATGGATAAGAATATTTCAGACCTGAAAGATTTAGCCTTACTCAATTCTGGATTATTAAGCGAAGAACAGGAAGCGGCAATCAAGCTTAGGTTGGGCATTGAAGTTGAAACCGATGATAATACCAAAGTTCAAGAATCTATTGATGCTGTTGTCAACGGTGTTAATAAAGGTACTACTACAGTAGAACCAGAAATAAAAGTTAACCCAAATATAGATAAATCAGAAACAGACTCTAAAGTTCAAGAATCTATTGATGCTGTTGTCAACGGTGTTAATAAAGGCGCAAACGGCAACAAGAAATACAGAATTGGTTTGCCAGTAGAATTCGATGCCAACGTAGACTCATCTAAAGCCGAACAAAAGGTTTCTGAGAAAACAAAAGAAACTGTAGAGAATCAAAGTGGAGAAACAACTACTCTTGAACAAAATGTTCAGCTTGAGTTTAATATTAGTGAATATACAAATGAACTATCTAAGTTTAAAGATGTTGCTAAAGAACTAGAAGGTCTTGAAGATGTTAGTGTCAAGATTGGAATAGAATTAGACGGAAAAGTAGATAGTGGAGACGTTTCTAATCTTGCAGCATTTGCATCTGGAGCGAAAGAGTTGCAAGGTGTTTGGAACAAGGACAATACGGTTTCTGTCGGTGTTACTTTCACTAGCTCAATTGAAGGCGATTTGCCGATTGAACAACTGGCTACTTTTGCAGAAGGCGCAAATGCATTAAAGAACACTAAGGGTTCTACTAGTGTAACTGTTACCGCTAACTTAAGTAGTAATTTAGGAGACTTTAGTGGCGATATTAGTGATTTGATAACATTTGCAGAGGGTGCTAATGCATTAAGTGGCACAAAGGGAGATATTAGCGTCTCTGTTAGTGCAAGCATAGGAGACGGATTCCCAGATAGTTCTGCTATTGCAGACTTGCAAAAATTTGCTGCTGCTGCTAGTGCTCTACCAAAGGGTGCAGTTACTGTTAGTGTTAAGGCAAACGTACAAACTAGCGATATTAATAGTGCTATTACAACGCTAGAAAAGGTTTCTGGTAGCGGATTATTTAAGGATTATAATGCATCGGTTACTGTTACTGCCACTCCAAAAACTACGATACTTAGCGATGAGTTCACTGGAAATGGCACAATAACTGTAAGTCCAGACAAACTAGACCTTGGTTCTAACTTTACTGGAACAGGTACTATTTCTGTGACTCCAAATAAATATGACTTTGGACATGTGTTCTCAGGCTCTGGTACAGTTACCCTTACTTATAACACTAGTGGTACTGGCCCAGCCGCTGGTACAGCACATATAAGCGGTTCCGCATTTTCGCAAGGTTCTTCTGGTCGTGCATTTGCTCGTGGTGATTGGGGAATTAATGGCAACGGAGTAGCACTTGGCGGAGAGCTTGGACAAGAACTTGTTGTAAGAGATGGAAAATTCTTTACCATTGGAGATAATGGTGCAGAGTTCTTCCGATATAAGAAAAATGACATTGTATTTAATGCGGCGCAAACCGAATCTCTTTTTAAATATGGCGGTATAAAAGGCGCTAATCCAAGAGGAAAAATGCTTGCATCTGGAACCGCTTTTGCAGAGGGCAACGCATTTTCCAAGGGTTCTGGCGGGTCTTGGATAAATGATGTTACAGGAAAAACTTATAAAAAGTCTTCTAAGAGTAGTTCTAAAAATAGCTCTGGCGAAGTAATCGACTGGATTGAAATTGCTATTGACCGAATTGAACGTGCGATTGACCAGCTTGATACAAAAGCAAACTCTGTTTATCGTTCCTGGTCTGAAAGAAACAAGAATTTGGCTGATGAAATTTCCAAAGTCAGAGATGAAATTGCTCTTCAGCAACAAGCGTATGATAAGTATATAGAAGCGGCTAATGGTATAAACTTAGATGAAGAATATGCCAAAAAAGTTCGTGAGGGCAAAATCGATATTGAAGATATCAAGGATAAATCTTTAAAAGAAAAAATAACAGATTATCAGGAATACTACGAGAAAGCCCTTGATTGTAAAGATGCAATCCTTGAACTTCAAGAAACCGAAAGTGAACTTTATGCGCAACGATTTGAGCATGTTCAGACACAATATGAAAGTATTCTTCAAGGATATGAGCATACAAAAACAATGCTTGAAGAATATATTTCTCAGGCAGAAGAACAGGGTTATATTGTAAGCAAAAAATATTATCAAGCTTTAATTGATAATGAAAAGTCCAATATAAATGAATTGAAACAAGAGCAAGCAGACTTAATTGCTGCTCGTGATGAAGCTGTTGATAGCGGAGCAATTGCCGAGGGTTCTGAAGAATGGTACGACATGTGCAATGAAATTGATTCTGTTACTCAGGCAATAGAAGAATCAAATACCGCTATTATTGAGTTTGATAATGCTATACGAGAAATAGACTGGTCTATCTTCGACTTAATTCAAGAGCGTATTTCTGGTGTCGCTGACGAAGCAGACTTCTTGATTGAATTAATGAGTAATGAAAAACTCTTTGATGACAACGGAAAGTTGACAAGTCAAGGTCTTGCAACTATGGCTCTTCATGCTCAGAATTACAACTCTAAAATGTATGCCGCAGATGAATATGGTGCTGAAGTCGCTAAGCTCGATAAACAGATAGCGAACGACCCATACGACCAAGAACTTATTAATCGTAGAAACGAGTTGCTTGAATTGCAGAGAGAGTCAATACTTGCTGCTGAAGACGAGAAAAATTCTATCCGTGATTTAGTTGAAGAAGGTATTAATTTAGAACTTGATGCTCTGCAAGAGAGAATTGATAAATATAATGAAAGCATTGAAGCAGCAAAAGACCTTTATGATTATCAAAAAGATGTGAAGGAACAATCCGAGGAAATTGCATCTTTGGAGAAACAACGTGCGTCTTACTTAAATGATAGTTCTGAAGAAGGTAAGAGAAAACTGCAAGAAATTGAAGTTTCTCTTAAGGAAGCTAAAGAGAATTTGCAAGAAACCGAATACGAACGTTATATTGATGACCAACAAAAACTACTTGATGAGTTATATAATGAGTACGAATTAACATTAAATACCCGTCTTGATAATGTTGATTATCTTCTGGAAAGTGTGATTGATAGCATCAATTCCACTTCTGGTGTCGATGGCGTTATTGCAGATGCCCTTGGTTCCGACGGTGCTATAGCAATTGCTGTAAGTAATAATGCTACTTCCATCAAATCTACACTAGAGTCTGAGGCAAAGAATGTTGGTACAACTTTATCTTCTGCAATGAATAGCATTTGGAATACTGGTGAGGGTAATGCTAAGTCTGTGCTGATAATGTATGGTGAAGATTTTAGAACAAAATCTACCACTATAATCAATACATTGAACGGTATAAAGTCTGGTGTCAATAGTATGTTGTCATCTATTAATAGTGAGGCAGAGAAGAAAGTTACTGCAAATAAGACTTCTACCTCTGCTAAGAAGAATCCTACTGTTTCTTCTACAACAACTAAAAGCAAGACCACGACTCAAAAATCTTCTGGTGACGGCACTCCTAAGATTGGAGATAGGGTTAAGTATGTAAGCGGACAGTACTATTATGATTCTCAAGGTGCAAAACCATTGGGTTCTCATAATCAAGGACAGTATGTTTATATTACCAATATTAATACAAAAGACTGGGCAACTCACGGTTATCATATTAGCACTGGTAATAAGCTTGGTGATGGAGACCTTGGTTGGTTAAAATTGAATCAGCTTAGCGGTTATTCAACTGGTAAGAAAAAAATCATTGACGATGAAGTTGCATGGACTCAGGAAGACGGTAGAGAATTTATCGTTCGTCCCTCTGACGGTGCCATCCTTACTCCTGTTGCTAAGAGTGATAGTATCCTTACATCTGCTGCAAGCAATAATATTTGGAGTATGGCTAACTCTCCTGCTGAGTTTATTAGAGATAATTTGAATTTAGGCTCTGCTAGTGTGCCTAATAATTCTAATGTTCAAACTAATTATACGCAGCATCTTGATAAAGTCATATTTAATTTACCGAATGTTAAGAATTATGAGCAGTTCTTGTCTGCTATGCAGAAGGATAAAAATTTTGAACGTTTGGTTCGGTCTATGACTATTGACCAAATTGCTGGCAAAAGTTCTTTGGGAAAAGGCAAAGCAATTAAATAACTTAAATTTTGGGAGGTAGATATATATCTACCTCCCTTCTCTTCTATTTTAAGGTGGAAAGTAAAATGAATGAAAAGAGATATGAAAAGAAAATTGAGTTTCAAAATAAACTAATCTCAAGACAGTCTGAGCAGATTGAAACTTTGAAATCGGAAGTTGAAGCTCTTAAAATTGAATGCGCAGAAAAAGATGAAATCATTAATTCTGTTTCTGTTTTAAAAAAAGAATTAACTGACAGCATTGAAAAGGTTAAGAAACATGAAAATGAATATGAAGGGTTAATTCAAGAACTTAGAAAAATGAAGGACATAATGAATCAGAATATCTACAAAGGTAGATGGAAGATTATTAAGTTTCTTATAAAATAAATAAAAAAATATATATAAAGCGAGGTGATTAACATGAAGGCATATGATTTCGAATTTGACGGACGTTGTTTGCGTGAATTTGGCATGGTTATTTGTAACTTTGATTCTAAGGGGTTAAATACTGTGTCTAATGGTTCTGTAATTAAGTTTAATACGGTGTCAACTCGTGGAGGTTCAAAGCATGATTTAATAAGCACTGAATATGATGAATGTTTGGAAACAACAATTCAGATTTGCAAGAATTATTGTTCTAGTGATGTCAAAGAAATTACTCCAGTAGAATTTCGCCAATTAACAAAATGGCTTAGTCGTAAAAAATTTCTAAAGTTTAAAATTCTTGAAGACGCATATATTGATTTATATTTTGAAGCATCATTTAATATAAATCGAATTGAATTCGATGGAACGTTATATGGACTAGAACTTGAGATTGTTACAAATAGACCTTTTGCACTCAAAGAGCCAAGAACAGTTGTTATTAAGAATCTCTTGCAGAATGGAAAATATTCTTTAAACGATACTTCTCATGAAGAAGGTTATATATATCCTTATACGGAGATTGTAATTAATGAAAGTGGCGATTTAAATATTTATAACGCCATCGAAAATAGAAATACTTTTATTGCTAATTGCGTTGCCGGAGAAATCATTACTATGGATTATCCTGTAATCAAGTCTTCTGTTTCATCTCATAACATACAAAATGATTTTAACTGGGACTTTTTTAGAGTTGCGAATACATATATGAATAGCAGGAATGACCTGACAATTTCTATTCCTTGCACAATAAAAGTAAAGTACTCTCCTGTTGTTAAGGTTGGATTATAAGGTGGTGGCATTATGGCTATAAATATTAAATTTGATTTAATAGGCAATCCAGAACCGCCAACTATAATACTTGCTACTCGTAATGGAAATAAATTAGGACAGTTAAATGTTGATTGTGGCAGCATTGAATTAGGTGATAAGTTTAACGACGCTTCAGAGTTCAGTTTTATATTAAACAAATATATAAACGGAGAGATAAATAATCTTTGGGATAAAGTAGTTGATTTTAAACTTGTATATTGTAAAGAATGGGATATGTGGTTTGAAATTTCTGTTGAACTTGATGAATCAACAAAGACTATTAAAACGGTTCTTTGTACTCAATTAGGCCAAGCTGAACTATCTCAAATTATGCTTTATGATATCGAAATTAATACAGAAGATGACATAGCTAGAGATGACTATAAAATAAGTATTTTATATAACGAGAATGACCCTGAAGCGTCTATCTTAAATAGAATATTAAAAGATAAAGCTCCTCATTATACTATTGCATATGTCTCTCCTACAATTGCAAAAATACAAAGAAGTTTTTCTTTTGATGGAAAATCTATATATGATGCATTTAAAGAAATTGCCGAGGAGATTGGATGTTTATTCGTATATAATTCTAACTCTGATAAAAACGGTAGAATTCAAAGAACAATTTCAGTGTATGATTTGCAGCAATGTTGTAATAGCTGTGGACACAGAGGTGAGTTCACAGATAAATGTCCTAAGTGCGATAGTACAGATATAACGAATGGTTATGGCGAAGATACTTTAATTTTCGTTACTTCAGATGAATTAGCTACAGAGGGAATTCAATTGACTACCGACGTTGCCTCTGTCAAAAACTGTTTCAAGCTTGAAGCTGGCGACGATTTAATGACTGCCACTATTCGTAATTGCAATCCTAATGGAACAGATTATATTTGGTATTTTTCTGATTCACTCAAAGAAGATATGTCTGATGAGTTAGTTGAGAAATTGGAAAAATACGATAATGAATACAAATATTATTCTGATGAATATGAGATAAATATTAATCCAGAATTATTAGAGCGATTCAATAGTCTTGTAGACAAATATGATGCTTACAATGAAAACTTACAAAAAATAAATGCACTAATTACAGGTTATGCAAACTTAATGAATGCTTATTATAATACTGTTGATTTAGCTTTATTTTTGAAGTCTTCTCTTATGCCGAGCATTAAAATGAGTGAAACAAATGCGGAAGAGCAAGCAAAACTATTAACATCGTCTTCGCTTTCTCCAGTTGCTGTTGCGAATATAAATAGTGCTTCTTTAGCAACTATGAGTAGTGCTGTTTTAGCAATGGCAAAAATAATTGTTAAACCAACTTTTAAAGTTCAAGTAAATGCATCGGAACTAGTTGAAGAAAGTGGTAAAAAATTCTGGAAAGGTAATTTTGTTATTACTAATTATTCTGATGAGGAAGATACTTTTGTTAGTAACATTGTGTCTGTAGAAGTAAATGATGATTTAGAAATATTTGTAAAACAAAAAATAGAAAAGTCATTAAACAAAGAAAATACAGACGACTTAAGTATTTCTGGATTATTTGAAAAAGAATATGACGATTTTTGTAATGAATTAAAAAAATACGCATTGAATCCATTGACTAGTTTCCGTGACGCTTGTCAGGCTTGCATTGATATTCTAATAGAACAGGGTGTTTCTACTGGTTCTACTTGGTCTGATACAGGAGAAAATTCTGACGGTAATTTATATGAGAATTTGTATACTCCATACTACAATAAGCTAAAGGCGATTGAAGCTGAAATGACAATTAGAGAAAATGAAATTGCTATTATATCTGGTGTATATGATTTGGATGGCAATTTGGTTTCTAAAGGTTTGCAAACAATTATTGACGAGTATAGAGTTCAAATTCAAAATGCTATTAATTTTGAAAAATATTTGGGAACGGAATTATGGTTAGAGTTCTGTGCTTATCGTAGAGAAGATAAATATTCGAACGACAATTATATATCCGATGGATTGAATAATGCAGAATTATTTAAGAAAGCAATAGAGTTTTTTGAAATAGCAAAGAACGAAATTTATAAATCTGCTGAATTACAACACTCAATTTCTACTACATTAAACAACTTATTAGCTATTCCAAAGTTTAAATCACTTGTTGATTCTTTTGAAGTTGGAAATTGGATAAGAGTTCGAATTGATGACAAGATATATAAATTAAGATTGCTAGAATACAAAATTGATTTTGGTGATTTTGATAATATCTCAGTTGAGTTTTCAGATGTTACCAAGATAAAAAATGGAATCACAGATGTAAAAAGTATTCTAGAACAAGCATCTTCTATGGCTACATCTTATAGTTCTGTACAGAGGCAAGCAAGTCAAGGAGAAAAAGGCAATTCCATTTTAAATAATTGGATTGAAAGTGGATTAAATGCAACTAATACAAAGATTGTTGCTACAGATAATCAGAATCAAGTATGGGATAAAAACGGAATTTTATGTAGAGAATATGACCCAATTACTGACACATATAGTGACGAGCAGTTGAAAATTATAAACTCTACTATTGCAATCACAGACGACAACTGGAAGAATACGAAAACAGCAATCGGCAAATATTACTATATAGACCCAAACACAAAAGAGTTAAAAAGTACTTATGGAGTGAATGGCGAAACTATAGTTGGTAAGTTGATTATTGGCGAACGTCTTGGAATGTATAATGAGTCTAACAGACTTTCTTTTGACGATTCTGGTCTTGTCGCAGAAAATGCAGCTTATACAAATAAAGTTATAATTAATCCTAATGATGATGATTCTGTGTTTACAATTCAAAGCAAAACAGACAACGAAGAATACGACAGTGTTTTCTCTTTTGCTGACGGAAACTTAAAAGTTGTTGGAGATATAGAAGCTAGAAGTCTTAAGCTTGGTGACGGTGTAAAGATTAATGCAAATGAAAACATTGATAATTTGTCTACTGTTGCTATTAGCGGAAGACACAGTGACTTAATAGGTGCGCCAACAAAATTAAGTGAGTTTGAGAATGACGGTGTATTTATTACAAAAGATGTAGACAATCTAAGTAATTATTATAAGAAAAATGAAGTTTATACGAAAACTGAGGAAAACAATTTACTATCGTTAAAAGCGAATATAAGTGATTTGGCTGCTGTTGCAACATCTGGTTCTTATAACGATTTAGTAGATATAAACGAATTAAAGAACTGGGTCTTGCAGCAAATACAAAATGCAATATACCCAATCAATTAATTCAAAGGTTGGTGGTTAAAATGACTTATATGACTGAGAATCAATATAATTCTGAATTAGCAAAAATAAAGAAAAGAAACGAAGGCATTAAGCGTCGTCGTAAGTTACACGAGGAACGTATGAGATATTGGCCTAAGTTCGTATTGCCATCTACAAGCAAAATTGTTCTTGTTGTATCTGGAATATTATGCTTGGAAATTCTGATTTTTTGTCAGTATATGATTATAAAGACTGGTGATACAAATGCTCTGTACGCTATGGTAGGAGCATTATTTACTTTTATGGCGGTAGTTCTTGGATACTTTGTTAAATCAACAAAAGAGAATACTGTTGGTGGTATAAAATATGATTCTGTTATGTCTCAAATACAAACACCAACACAAGACTATACAAACGAAGAATCTGTAGGTTAAGGAGATATATTATGAACGTTGTATTAGATGGTATTTATAATTTTCTTACATTTGTTAATGATAACTGGACAATGATTTTTGCAATCATTGTTGTTCTTTTGGCAATCGTAAGAAAGATTAAAGAATATTTTGGTAAATCTAAAGAAGAACAGATTGAAATTGCAAAATCTCAGATTAGAGAAATTATGTTGCGTTTAGTTACTGAAGCCGAGTGTGATTATTACGAATGGCTTAAGGCTGGAGAAATTAAACGTGCGCAGGTTATTGCAGAAGTTTTTGCAATGTACCCAATTCTTTCTAAGGTAACAAATCAGTCTGAAGTCGTTGCTTGGATTGATGAAGCAATTGACGAAGCTTTACAGGCTATGAGAAAGATTTTTGAAGAGAATAAAGTGGTCGAAACAGCTTAATAAAATATAGATTTTAAATGTTGAGGGTGGCTAGTCCACCCTCTTTTCTATGTGCAAAGGAGGTTGGTGGCTTATGTTAATTGGTGGTTCAAATGAAGAAAAAATTTGGAATTTTCTTAAATCAAAAGGACTTAATGATTATGGTTGCGCTGGTTTGTTAGGGAACTTAAGTTGCGAAAGTGGATTAAAGCCAAACAATCTTCAAGATATTTATAATAGAAGTCTTGGTATGACTGATGACGAATATGTTAGAGCAGTTGACAATGGAACTTATACAAAGAATCAATTTGTAAAAGATTGCGGTGGATTCGGTTTAGCGCAATGGACTTGGCACACAAGAAAGAAAGCTCTTTATGAATATGTGAAATCTAAAGGTGTTTCAATAGGAAATCTTGAGGCACAGTTGGAATTTTTAATAAATGAATTAACTAGAAGTTATTCTCCTGTATTAAACACTCTTAAAACTGCAACTTCTGTTCTTGAAGCTTCTAATGCAGTGTTATTAAAATTTGAATGTCCAGCAGACCAAAGCGTGTCAATGCAAAACAAACGTGCCGCTTATGGTCAGAGCTATTATAATAAATATGTAAAGAAAGGAAGCAATGCGACGATGGGTGTAAAAACATATCAAGAAAGCAGTAGAGTTCAATTAAGTAAAAATTTTAATTCTTATGAATTTAGATGTGGATTAGGACGCTCATGTTCTTGCTCCACTATTTTAATCGACGACAAACTTATTGAATATTTACAAAAAATTAGAGACCATTTTGGAAAACCTATAACTATTACAAGTGCATATAGATGTCCTTCTTACAACAGGTCAATCGGTTCCAGCACTGGTTCATACCATTCAAAAGGTATGGCTGTTGATTTTGTTGTTGAAGGTGTTTCACCTAGAGAAGTTGCAAAATATGCCGAAAGTATTGGAATCAAGGGCATCGGATTGTATGAAACTGAAGATGACGGCTTCTTCGTTCATATTGACACAAGAACAACAAAAGCTTTCTGGTACGGTCAAGCGCAATCACCTAGAACTACTTTTGGCGGAAGCAATTATTCAGCTTCATCTTCTAATAAGACAAACTCTACAGCAACAACTTCTACCGTATTAAGCTGTGGTATGAGCGGAAGCAAGGTCAAGGACTTACAAGAGAAACTTATTTCTTTAGGTTATTCTTGCGGAGGTCATGGCGCAGACGGAGATTACGGAGCACAAACCGAAGATGCAGTTAGAAAGTTTCAGAGAAAAAATGGACTAACAATAGATGGAATTGCTGGCCCAAAAACATTAGAAGTTATTAATAACCTGATTAAGTCTAATAATAACGAAATTAAGGTAACGGCAAATTTACTTAATGTTCGTTCTGGAGCAGGTACTAATTATGATGTTGTTACAACAGTAAAAAAAGATTCTATTCATAAACTATTGGAAGAGAAAAATGGTTGGGGAAAAATTTCAAAAGGTTGGATTAAATCAACGTATTATAAAAAAATATAACTATTAAATTTATAAGGCATCTCACTATTTGATGCCTTTTTCTATTTGAAAGGTATGGTGTTAGATGCATAACTATATTAAATTTTTTAGTGATATGCCAATACCAACAAAAGTCGTTGGTAGTTTAATAATTTTATTTGGTATATTACAAGGTATTGGTGAAATTCTGGAATTTAAAGGCAAAATTGTTCCAGAAGCTATGAAGGTAAGAAAATATTTTAAAAGAAAAAAAGAAGAGCGCATTGCTATTAGTTTGATGCCAGAAGTTGTAAGAGAACATAAACAATTAATGGAAGATACTCAAAGCATGATGACTGATTACAAGCAGTTGATTGAATGTAATAAAAAATTAACGCAAGAAAATAACAATATGTCAGAACTAATTATTGAAACCAATCGTTTATTAAAAGATATTGACAAGCATTATAGTGCCGATAATATTGCAATGCGTGATGGATGGATGAGAGAAGTTAACGAACATATTGCTGAAAGCGAACAAAGAAGAAATAAGCAAAATGAACTGATAAATGCTTTGACTAAAAAAATAGACAAGAACAATGCCGATACTCTCTCTATTTTAATTGACAATAAACGTAATTATATTATTGATTTCGCCACTAAGAAATCTGACATTAGTGTGCCAGCAACAAGAGAAGAATACAAACGTTTCTTTAAGGTCTACTCTGAATACGAAGAGATAATTAAAGAAAACAAGTTAACAAATGGCGAAGTAGAAATTGCTCATCGTATGGGCATTGAATCTTATGAAGAAAGAACCAAACACCACGCCTTTATAGAAGATGCTCGTGGATATAATATTTAAGGCGGTGATTTAATGGCTTTAGAAGTTTTAAAAAATATAAACGTTGATTTTTATGATACAAAGTACATAATGATTAACGCAAAACAGTATGACGACCGCTCAAGATGGATTTCAATCACTTGCTATAACCAAGGAAGCCTAGTTAATATTAGTGCAAGCAAACATTCTGCGTATGTTAGATATAGGAAAGCTGACGGATATGGAGTTTTAAATTACTGTAGAATAAACCATAGGGGCGAGATTCTAGTAGAGCTTACTGAGCAAATGCTTGCTGCTGGTGGCGTATGCTATGTTGATTTGATTATTGTAAATAAAGGAGCAGCTATAGCAAATGTTGATACTGGCGAAATTATTACAATAGATGGCTCTCAAATTTTGTCTACAATGGCGTTCTGTGTGAATGTATATGAATCAACCATTGAAAATCCAGAAATCGAATCTTCATATGAATATGATGCGCTTAACGAGATGTTGAAGAAGGCAGAGGCTGATTATACTGAGGTTATTAGATTATCTAAGTCTTATGCAGTTGGTGACGCAGACGACATAAGAGAAAATGAAAATTTTGATAATTCTAAATACTATTGCGAACAGGCTGGTATAAGTGCAAGTAATGCTAAAACAAGTGAAGGTAAGGCGCTTGTTAGTGAAACAAATGCTGCAACAAGCGAAACTAACGCAAAGACTAGTGAGACAAATGCGTCTGTTAGTGAAACAAATGCGTCTGTTAGTGAAACAAATGCTGCAACAAGTGAAGCTAATGCGAAGACTAGTGAGACAAATGCGGCAACAAGTGAAGCTAATGCTTATGACTATTCCATTATTGTTCAAAGATACGCTGTTGGCGGTACTGGCACAGCATCAGACGAAGATACCGATAACGTAAAATATTACTATCAGCAAGTAAAAGGAATTCGGGATAGTTTGAGCGGAACTCTTTCTCCTCAAGGAACTATTTCATTTGATGAGTTGGCAACTGCTGAGAAATTTACTGGATATCTATATCTTATTGACGAAAGTTTTACAACAGATGAAACATTCGCTGAAGGTGAAGATATCCAGTATCCTGCTGGTACGCTTGTTTATTATACTGCCGATGGTTATTGGGATTGTATTGATACTTTTGGTACGAGCGTAGCCACGGTTGACGAAGTTAAAAGTTATTTAGGTATTTAAGTGAGGTGATACATATGTCTTATATAATCCTTGTTAATGATGATGATACATTGTACGGTTCTAAAAAAGAAAGAATTATGCAAAGACAAAAGCTTGTAAATGACTTGGTCTTTATAGTTGACCCTATTTATAGAAATACACACGATATGACTAATGCGTCTGTAATGATGGAGTATGTTCTTCCTGTTTCTCGTAAATATAAGTCTATTTCGCTTGTTCTTTCTGACGAAAGATACAATGATTGTTACTTACAATATAAGCTACCTTTCGATACCGACTTGACTTCAGAAGCAGGTAGTTTAGAATTACAGCTGACTTTTGCTTATGTGGAAATGACACATGATGGTTTTGGTATTCAACGTGTTAGAAAAACATCTCCGACCACCATCGAAATTATTCCTATAACTGCTTGGAGCGACATTATTCCTGATGGAGCATTATCAGCACTAGACCAGCGCCTAATTAAACTAGACGCTCAGACTAGAGCTTTAAATGACTATATGAACGTTATTGAAAATAATAAAGTGGATAATATCGTTTTCAATGAAGCAGAAGATACGTTGCAATTAACATCTAATGGTATTGGTATCGGCAATAAAGTTTCTATTAAAAATATGCTTGATGAAGGCATACCTGTTGTTAGATTAGACTTTAATGACAACAATGACTCTAAACCCAATGACGGTTGTAATTGTGGATGTGAAGATAACATTGTTGAATTTGGAGACAGCTTAAATAATACCGATGATGACATCGTGGATAATAATGTTATTGAATTTTAATTTAAAAGAACAAGAGGATGATAAATCCATCCTCTTTTTTTAGAAAGGAGGAAAACCTATGGCTTTATCATTCGAAGATTCTCTTAAGAATTATACAAAACCTATGACTATGAAATCTAAACCAGTCGTAGCAGATAGCTCTATAATGACTCTCGAAGAAAATTATGAGTTAGCAGCTTATTCTGGAGATGATGGAAATTGGAATCAGCACCCTAATTATGTGCATTTTTCAACTTTCTCAGATGATGATATTTCAGTTATTAGTGCTGAAAAGGATATAAATCTTAGTAGTAAGCAATTTAATATAACCCAAGAAGAAAACTCTCAATATATTCCTTTTGAAATGCCGAGATATTATGACGGCTTTGATTTGTCCGACGCTATTATTTCAATCCATTACGAAACAAAAACTGGTCGTCATGGTGCATCCAAACCTATTAATGTCAGGTATAATAATAATAAAATTAGATTTGGTTGGTTGGTAGATGCTAATGCTACAATTGATGCTGGCATGCTTGAATTTGAAATTCATGCCAATGGCAGTGTGACTGGTAGTGATAGAATTCCAAGAGCTTACACTTGGAAAACCAAAACAAATAAAAACTTGAATGTGTTGCAGTCCATATGTGATTGCGAAGAAGTGATTAACAATATAGACGATTCTTGGATGCAGGAATTAGTTACTGATATAGCCAAGAAAATAGCAGAACAAATCAAAAATGTTGCTATTGGCGAACAAGTTGCGGCTGCTGAAAATGCTGCTGAAAGAGCGGAGACTGCCGCAAATAATGCAGAACAAACTGTGGCCAATGCTCTTTCTGGTTATGCAACAGAAACTTATGTTGACGAGAAGGTTGCAAGCGTTGATGTGTCAGAACAGTTAAAAGATTATGCTAAAACTTCTTATGTGGAAGAGCAGTTGACTGCTGCTGATAATAATTTAGAAACCAATTATTATACAAAAACTGATACGGAGCAGAGAGTTTCTACTATTCTTGAAGGTTATGCAACCAAAGAATATGTGTCAACTGCAATTGCTGAAGCTGATATTTCCAGTAAGTTAAACGATTATTATACAAAGTCTGAAACATATAATCAGACTGAGATTGACGCAAAACTTGAAAACGTTAATGTTGATTTAACTGGTTATGCTACAGAAAAATATGTAGATGATAAAACTGGTATTTTGAATGCCGATGTTGCTACCAATAAAGAAAATATTTCTTCAATTAGCAAGACTCTTGGTGAGTTACAAGAAGATATTGGTGCAATAGATAATTCTCCTAAATTTACATATGATGTTGCATATAACGATATAGAAGACGAAGAAGTTGGAGAAAATGTTTTTGTACTGTATGAAATTACTGGCGAGGGTACAGAAAACGAAGTAAGAGAAGCAAAGAGAAAGTTTACAATTGTTGGCGGCTCTGGTGGCGGCTCTTCTAGTTCGCTTAAAATTTCATATGTTACAACATCTCCTGTCGTCGCAACAGTAAACGACAGGGTGCTGATTACATATAACTTCTCTGGCACTGACTCTTCTGGTGATATTGTGCCAGAAGGTAATTACACATGGAAAATTGGCTCAAAGATTATTGCGTCTGGTATTGCCACATATGGTGAAAATACATTTGATGCTACTGACTTTGCAACAACTACAAGTCAGAAATTTACACTGACAATTACCGATGATGCTGGTAGCTTGACTACAAAATCTTGGACTGTACAAAAAGTAGATTTGCGACTAGAATCTACTTTTAGTGATGCTTACGGATATCAAAACGATGTTACTTTTAATTATACTCCATATGGTGCAATTCAAAAGGATGTATATTTTATTTTGGATGGTAAAGAGTTAGGAACTGTAAAAACATCTACATCTGGTATTCCTACTTCTTATACTATTCCAGCACAAAGTCATGGTTCACATTTATTGGAAGTATATATGACTGCCACTATTAACAATACTTTAATAGAATCTAATCATGTATACAAAGATATTTTGTGGCAAGACAATGCAAGTAACATCCCCATTATTGGTTGTGCTACACAAACCATAGATGCTATGCAGTATAATACGGTCAACATTAAGTACACAGTGTTAGACCCAAATACTGAAACACCAAAAGTTATTTGGAGTATTGGCGATAAGGTTGTAAGCGAAGAAACTTTGACCGAAAAGGATGCTTATGGTTATTATACATTCTCTTATAAAGCGAATGAAGCTGGCACTTTTGAGCTTACTATTTCTTGTGGCGAAGCAGAACAAAAGAAAATCACAGTAAAGGTAGAAGAATTAAATATTAATGTTTCTCCTGTGACTGCTGGCTTGGAATTTGATTTTAATCCTGTGGGTTATTCTAATAGTTCAGCAGATAGATTATGGTCACATAATAATGTGACAATGACGGTTTCTGATAACTTTGACTGGGTAAATGGCGGTTATCAAATTGATGAAAATGGCGACCAGTATTTCTGTGTTAAGGCAGGAACTAGCGCTGTTATCAATTATAATCTGTTTGCAGATGACCCTAAGAAGACTGGTAAAGAATTCAAGGTTATTTTCAGAACAAAAAATATTAGAAAGCGTGACACCTCTTTCTTGACATGTATTGATAGTAATATTGGTCTTGATATGAAGGTTGAATATGCTAATGTATACAATAGCGGCGGCGCATTAAAGTCTGACTATTGTGAAGATACAATTATTGAATATGAATTTAATATAAATAAAGACACTGATATGCCGATAGTTATGTCTTATGAAGATGGCGCTCCTGGCAAGCCTTACGAATATACAGAAACTTCGTCATTTAAGCAGTCTTCTCCTAAGCCAATTACGATTGGTAGCGAAGATTGCGATATCTTTATTTATAGAATGAAGGCTTATTCAATTTCTTTGACTGATACAGACATTAAGAATAACTTTATTGCTGACGCAAGAAATGCTGATGAAATAATTGCAAGATACAACAGAAATAAAATTTATAATGACGATGGTAAATTGATTTCTACATCTGCAAGCGGCGATTTCTCTGTTGACGCATTGATGAAGGCTGCGCCCGATTTAAGATATATATTCCTTGAAGTGCCTCAGTTTACAAACGACAAGGACAATAAGATTGATGATTGTACTGTTTATTTCAGATATCCTTCTGGCACAAGACCGCAGGATAACTGGACTTGTACTGGTGTAAGACATAGAGGTCAGGGCACTTCTAGTAACCTATACGGTTATTCAGGTAGAAATATTGACCTTTGTATGGACAGGGATGAATCTTTGTTCACATGGGTGGACGAGGAAGGAAATACCGTAGAGTCCTCTACTATTACCCTAACAGACACATCTATTCCTACTGATTATCTGAATATCAAGGTAAATATCGCATCTTCTGAAAATGCAAATAACGCACAAATGGCTCGTAGATTTAATGAATATCAGCCATTCTTACGTTATGCAAGAAAGAAAGATAGTAGAGTTAAGGATACTATGGAGTTCTATAACTGTGTTGTGTTTATTAGAGAAACGAGCACAGACCTTTCTAATACTCCCCATAGAGAATTTAATGATACTGATTGGCACTTCTACGCAATCGGAAATGTGGGCGACAGCAAAAAAAGTGACGACACTCGTGTTAATAATGCTAATGACCCAAAGGAACACGTTATTGAAATTACTGACGCTGATAAGCCTCTGTCTGCTTTCCCCACTGGTAAAGAAAATAATGCTATTTGCACGATTAGTGAATGGCGTGAGGGAAATACCGCATATGACATCTTGCATTCTACCGAATATGTATATGATGAAGAAGGCGCATTCGAATCATTCGGCGGAACAACATATGAGTTCAGATATGAAATGGAAGACATTACTGAAGAACAAAGAGAAGTTAATATTAATGCATGGAGAGACTTGTATAAGTTCATAGTAACTTCAACTGACGAAGAATTCTATGCTAACTTAAAGAATTACTTTGTTGTAGATTCTGCATTGTATTTCTATTTGTTTACGGAAAGATATACAATGGTCGATAATCGTGCAAAGAACTCTTTCTGGCATTATGGCAAAGTGTATATTTCCACAAGTGAAGCCGCTGAATTGGGCGAAACCGAAGCAAGTTATTACATTATTGATGATGATGCTGCTGCTATCAATGGTGGATATCGCTATGACCTTACCTTCGCCTATGATATGGATACATCTTTGGGTATTGATAATACTGGTGATTATGTGTTCTCTTACGGCAAAGAAGATACTGACTATTATGTAGACGGAGACCCGACTTCTGACTACGTATTTAGAGTTGCAAATAGTGTATTCTTCTGTAGACTTCGTGACCTGTTCCCGTCAGAAATGCAAGCAATGTTTAAGGATAGAGAAGAAAAGAACGCTTGGAGTTCTACTTCTCTTATTGACCAATGGGATAACTCTCAGGCTCAATTCCCAGAAGAACTTTGGAGATTGGACTATGAGAGAAAATACTATAGAACCTATTTAGGATTGTCTATTGACAATAGTATATCTCAGGGTGTTGACAAAACTTTCTTAATTGGTAAATTCTTCGGACGCAAGAAATATGCTAGAAGAGCATTTGAAATCAATCAGGAAATTTATTTTGCAACAAAGTATTTTGGCAACAAGGCTCTTGAAGATGTGTTCTGGATTAGAGGCAATGTTCCTATTGGTGGTAACATAAAACCCAACTACTCTCTTACCTTAGTTCCTTATTCTGATATGTATGTTTGTGTAAGATATAGTAGTACTGGCACACCTATTCATCAAAAGGTGAAGGCTGGCGAAACATGCTATTTCGAAAGCAACGCAGAAAGAATGGACTTTATTTATGTTTATGCTGCAAGCTTTATTCAGGAAGTTGGCGACTTGTCAAGATGCTTTGTTGGCGACAACAACTTCTCAAGTGCAACTCGTTTGCAGAAGCTTGTAATTGGTAGTACCGATGATGGCTATGAAAACACATTCATGAAAGAAGTATTGGTTGATAACAATCCGTTGCTTGAGCATTTAGACCTTAGAAATATTTCTGGTATTAATACAGTGATTAATGTAAGTAGCTGTAACAATCTGAAGGAATTATATGCAGAAGGTACAAATGCAACTGGTGTAATCTTTGCAAATGGCGGTTTGTTGCAGACTGCACATTTGCCAAGTTTGACTTCTCTGTCAATGAAGAATTTAAACTATGTTGAAGATTTTGTAGTTGATAGTT
>JAEIGA010004448.1_pt1 | contig 21705 bp, 49 predicted proteins | sample 9270691 | NCBI WGS metagenome assembly JAEIGA01 (sample SAMN17057246, study PRJNA624740) | gut metagenome | biome: biome; isolation source: fecal sample | host: Bos grunniens | place: China: Xizang | collected 2019 | reverse complement strand
CTGCCATATCATTCAGTAGATTATCATGTGTAGTCTTAATATTTCTGGACATATAACTTACATTATGCCACTTACAATCTCTTACATCATAAGCAAGAAGATCACCAACCTGATAGGTCTTTTCGATTCTATCACACTCGGACCCCATGTTGCCATAAAGCTTAGCAAACTCCCACGCCTCCGTCCACTCCGCAGAACAAGGGTGCACGTTAACCACGATATAGCCACACTCCGTTCTAAGTCTGTTGAGTAGCCAATCAAGGTATGCAGTATCATTAGCAAAAGTATAATCAACCAAATCAAGATTTATATACTTTGAATAATGATTCCAAAACATCACGTCGCCCTTATACAAGAGGGCCTTGTACTTATGACAAAGATCTTCATAAATCTTACAAGCGTCCTTATTCTGCTCGAATGGGGTGCCATCATCAGCAAAATAGCTTACAATCGTTTCTTCTCTCATTTCTCATTCTCCATAATAAGTCTGTATTCATGCACTGTATCAGCCATCTCATCTACCCAATCCCAAGGGCTAGATTCATGATGATGGCATGTCTGAGACCAGATAAATACAGCTTCTGTTCTAGTAAAATGTCTACCATAAACAGACTCATCCATAATATATTTATAAATAGCCTCATTCAGAACCTCACCGCTCTTAGCATGCATTTCTCTTGCTTGCTTTTGAAGCTCTATCTGCTGTGCATTCCTACGAGCTACCTCTTCACGATTCCACTTTACGCTTTTGTCCTCATCAAAAACGTGATCATCTCGAAACCGCTTAACCGGTACATAAAAATCATGATCAAGTCTGAGCAGAGCAGCTCGAATATCATCACCACAGTGAATATCAAAATTAGCAATAACTTCCATAATTTCCTCCTACTATTTATAAACGCTTAGTCCACAGCAAAGGGCTGAATTGCAGTGTAAATATCCTTATCAGACTCGCACCAAAGCTCGTCAAACTCACGAGCTGCTACAAGCCCAAGAAAAGACTTTGCATTAATGCAACAACGCCCGCCGTCAGTGACATATACCTGATCCTGCTTGCTAGTAGCATGAGTTACTGCGACTACAAAGTTGCCAATATCTGTAATAGTATCCAAACAAATTTTAACTTTCATTATTATATCTCCTTTACTCAAATTAAATATCTTATTTTCTTCTCATCCAAGTACGCTTACCACATTTCTCACACTTCAGGTATATTCTGCTGCCAAAGTGCGGAACGAAAAACCAACCCCAGAAAGAAGGAATAAATTGGTGTTCGCAACTACGACAAGTAAAAACAAACTTATTAATTACTTTTGGTGAACGCTCCCACCATACTGAAACCGCATGTAAAAACACAAAAGCGTTCCACAAACCGGCTACAATACAAAAACAAGCCATTACAATATTAATAGGCTGACCTGCACAAAAGCCAATAATAGCGGCTACAAAATCAAGGCATGCAACAACAAGGTTAAGCCAATTAACAAGTCTAATTTTCATTATATTATTTCCTTCCTACAGTACAAAGCTTAGCTAGCCAAAAAATAGGAGCTCCAACAGGTACCAATAAATGACCTAAAAGCATAAGCAGAAAACACCCAAAAATATTAACGTTATATCTCTTATAAATTACAAACGGATTATAAAGCTCATTCCAGACATCAGCTTCACCTGTACTCCAAAGGCGAGTTGAATAAAATGTAAGCATAGCTGAAATAATTATATATACTAAAATAATACAAAAAAGCAAGTCAGCCATTATAGATCTCCTTCCAGCCATTATCTTGAAGAATATACCGCATGTTCTGAACACCGACCGGATTAGCACTATGAAGTCGAAACTTAATATGACTAAAATCCATCTTGTGAACTCTGGTAAGTCGGTTCATCTCTCTCAAAACATTAATATAATCTCCACCATCTTTAGCACAATCACCCGCGTCATGGTCAAGGTCAATAACCTCAATATAATCGCTATTCCATCTAATATAACGCAAAGCATCATTAACAGTTCTAAAAGGCAAATAGCCCTCAGGCGCAGGTCTAATGTCATCAATCCACAGTTTCATTCTCCACCTCCGAATAAGGAATATCATCTGAAATATACATACGTAGGGCAAAGCATTTATTACAGTAAGTTGAACCAGCGATCAAGTATTTAACAGACTGGCTCGTACCACAACGTGCACAAATAAGGTCCTCTCGCATCTTTGGATCAATCAGTTCAAACTTTGCCATAATAAACCCCCAAATAATTATTACATTATATTATACAATACAACTAGGTATAAATTAACAAAGAAGGCAAGAGTTTTGTCCTGCCTTCTCAAAATTTTTAATCAATGTAATCTAGTTTTGTCTTGATATCAGAAGGAATATTATCTTCCCAGACGTAGCTATTCTCAAGAATGTAGTTATTATAAGAAGCGGCTGTATCATTAGCTCTCATCTTAGCATTCTCGGCCCAAGATTGCTTTTCCTCATTATCACTATCCTTATACTGTTCATACTTCAGCTTATCAGCCTCATACTGAGCAACCATAGCACGGCAAGTATCTTCTACTCTCTTTTTGGTTTCGTAATTAGTCTTGTCGTCTGCTTCCTGTACCGCATGGAACCAATTATTCCAAGCAGCTTTACCGGAGGGGGTGCAGCCAAAATAAATACCGGCAATGATACCCGCAAGTACAATTACGCACAGCAAAGTAAGAAACACAGTTCCAAGCTTACTCATTCTCAGTTCCTCCTTGTTCAGGTTCAGTAGGCGTAATATTCACTACCGGGTTATCAACAATAAAGGGAATGTCAGAGTAAAGGTAGGTACCAGTCCACTCAATATACTTGCCGTCAGGCGTAAAGAAGAAAATACCGTTGTCATTAGCCCCATAAGAACCGTCTACATCCGCGAGCCAATGGCTGGTGCCTGAGCTAACAGAATAATAATCACTATCAGGTGTAAGGAAGCTGTTCAAGCTACTAACCTTGCCATCTACTTCAAAGCGACCTACAACGGTATTACCGCTGATAAGAATAATATAACCAAGCGGGCGCTGAATTTCACAAGGGAGCGAGATAGCCTTTTCACGCTGACCGTTTACCCAATAAGCTCTGCGAATCAAGTTATAACGCTCAAGAGAATACTCAATATCAGTGGGTGTCGGCTGATTACTCTGCAAGGTCCTAGCGGCGTCTTTTGTGTTAATACGGTCCTGAGTAGTACCGTCAACCTCAAAATCACATCCAACAAAACAAAAACAAGAGCACAAAAGCAAAATAGCGAGCAAGCAAACAAAAATCTTAGTCTTCATAATTAAAATCCTTTCTTATTTACATGTTTTTAATTTTTTCAATCAAAGTTTCTTTAAAAGCTTCAACAGCCTTCTTTGCAGTATAGTCAACAGCACCGGCAAAAATAACCTTCTGGTCTTCAAGCCACTTCAGGTGGTCAACCTGTTCTTCTTCCATAGCCTTATCACATTCCTCAAGCTGTGCCTTGAGTTCTGCATTTTCTTCCTCAAGCTTTTTCTGACATTTAATATAAGCTTCAGCCTGACGATTATACTCCTGAAATATAGTCTGAGTATCTTCAAGAAGCTCAATTAGAGTCTTATGCATAAAAGCAAGATCAAAGCCACACCCACCGTAGAGTTTTAGATCATTATGCCGCTCTGAACCGTAAAGCTTCAGCATATCAATGCCAGTCTCAACTCGATGATCAAACTGTCTAATGTCCATTACTTCTTCTCCTTTATATATTCTTCCGCATAGTATCGAGCAAGATTAGCAATATCTACACTCGACATGGGATCACGCAGACAAGCTCGAATCTGTTCCTCGAGTGGATGTTCAGCTCGCCAAACTTCAGCGATCTCATACTGTTTCTCATTATAGGCTCTTACCTCAGCAGTTGGCGCCGCCCAAAGCTCTTCCCCATGATCTTTATGATACTGCTGAAATACGGAATGCGCTTCATGTTCCTTGGGCCAGCAAACAGCATTAGCAAAAACAAATCCGCCTACAAAAAGAATGCCACCGACTGCAGCACCAATATAAAACAAAGAACTAGAAAGACTTCCAAGTGTGCCAAAAGTAATCATAAAAATCAATCCAATCAAACAGCCCCAGCCTATGCAATGAAAGCCTACGCTAGACCACCTTGCAGCCTTATCCCAGAGCTCCAACTCTTCTGAAGTTTCCTCTCTAGACACCTTGACCTTCTCGACCGAAAAGTAGTTCTTCTCAGGCTCAAAAGTTTCTTTATCAACGTAATGATAAACAATAGACATAAAATCCTCCATAATTAATAAGACTTCCTATATTTATAATACAATATAGAAAGTCTTATTTTTATAATATTTTAAAAAATTTTATATACCAAGTATAGTAAATAGCCCTGTAAGCTCGAAGAAACTACCTACTACAAGACCAACACTAAAAATAAATAAAGTAATAAATAAATTCTGCTTCCAAGATTTATTTGTCTTATACAAAACAATAAAGCCAGTTCCAGCAGAAGTAAATAAACCGGCCAGAAAAGCTGCAGTAGAAATAACTCCAGAACCGTATAAACTAAGAAGCATAACCAATGGAGCACACCCAGGGATAAGCCCAACAACTGCGGCAAAAATAACTCCAAGTGCAGGAAAAGCTTTAATAAACTTGCTAAGAACCTCAATAGCTCCAAAAGATTCTGCTACTCCAAATGCTACACTAAAAACTACGACATAGCCAAAAACTGGCAGAGTATGTGCTAAAGCGGACATCCAGATATTAGTATCGTCACAATGACAATGTTCTTCCTCACAAAGGTCATGAATATGAATATCTGCTTGTTTACTTCTCAAGCAAAGATCAATAGTAAATCCACAAATACAAGCAATTACGAACTTAATTAGTAATAAGAATACTATTGAAAGAATTTTATTTGGATAGCTGGTGGCTAAGAAGAGGGTTTCACCAGAATTAGCCAAGAATAACGCAATCAAAGTACCTACTGAAATAACTCTACCAGAATAAAGCCCGGCGGCGAGGTCAGTAGTGCCACAAAAAGGTATAAAACCTACAGTAGCTCCTGCGATCGGTCCAGTTCTTCGATCTTCTTGCAAAGCTGCCTTAAACCGATCTACGGCTTTGTGCTCAATCCACTCCATAATGAGATATGCCACGTAAAGTAGCGGAAGTATTAAGACTGAGTGATAAACAGCGTGCCAAATAGGATTAGTATGTAATAACTCGTGCATAGTTACTCCTTAATCAACTTTAAAATTTTACTAATACAGACTAGCTGATACTTTATTAAAAATTAATATTTATTCTATTATTTTAGCATATAATATATTATACGATGTATTTTATATAAATAAATTATATAATAAGAAGGGCACTTAAAATCAAGCACCCTCTTAAAAATTATTTATCTTCATCGTCGTATCTCTCGCCAGTTTTACAATACGCATCAGGCCCTGTAGAGCAAGCAACTTCCTCAGGTTTTGCTTCCCCAAAAAGACTTACATACCAAGTAGGATAAGTAGCTTTAATATATGCAGGATCATGAATACAATCCATATAACCGTGAGCACAAGTAGGCTTATAAGACACGTGCTTAAATTGGTCTGGACCTTCCATACAAAGAGTTTCTACTAAATCAGGATCTGGCTCAATATAGTCAGGGTCTTTCTCAAAAAACTTGCACTTTGAAGTACAGTAATGTAGGACAGCTGGAGTCGCTTTTAGGTCACTGATCAGAAAACAAGTTCCCGTTGTTTTGGATCGATGAATACAGCTTTTCAATTCTTGCTACCTCCTCAGGGATCTTGGCCTCAGCCTCTTCTTTAGTCTTATAAAAATATTTTCCAAGCTCTTCTATAGTATAGTCTGCGACAGTACTCATTCGGGTAATACGAATCTTAAAAGACCCGTCTGCTTTAACAGTAAGCCCTGAGACCTTGCACTCATATACTCCATGGCAATCTCGTCTAGCATAAGGTTGATAGAAAATATCCCCAATATTACAAGGCAAAGGATGCACTTTATTGAGCAGTAAATGATCTACAAAACGCTCAATAGCTTCAGGCATCCACTGGTCCTCAAGTGTTCTGCCACCAAAGGTCTGAAATGACTTAACAACATCAGTTAAAGTTCTTTTCAGCGTATACATTCAGCTTTGCTCCTTCCTGCATCCACGCCGCGTGATAAGTATTTTTCATAAGCATTGCAATCGTCATGGGACCGCAACCGCCAGGTACTGGAGTGATATACTTTACCATATCCTTAACAGCCTCAAAGTCGACGTCCCCACAGAGCTTACCGTTTTCGTCTCGGTTGATTCCGACATCAATTACTACACTATTAAATTTGACGTAGTCCTCGTTAAAGAACTTAGGCTTTCCGATAGCACAAATCAAAATATCGGCTCTTTTACATACTTCCTCAAGATTTTTGGTCTTAGAGTGGCAAATAGTCACAGTACCATTAGCCTGTAAAAGAAGATGAGCAATAGGCTTTCCTACAATATTTGATCTGCCAACTACCACACACTCTTTGCCGGCCGGGTCAACATCATAAGCCTTCAAGAGTTCAATAATACCAGCAGGTGTACAAGGAACAAACTCGGGTTCTCCTTCAAACAAAAGACCGGTATTAAAGGGATGGAAGGCGTCGACGTCCTTCTTAGGATGAATTGCCTCAAGAACATACTTCTCGTTAATATGTTCAGGTAAAGGAAGCTGCACCAAAATACCATGAACTTCAGGATCGGAGTTAAGCTCAGAAATCTTTTCAATCAAATCAGTCTCAGCAATGTCAAGAAAATGATAAAGCTTAGACTTAATTCCACACTCGGCACATGCTTTTATCTTGTTATTAACGTAAGTAGTAGATGCGGGGTTATTTCCAACTTGAATTACAGCTAAACAAGGAGTAGAATTGTTATTCAACTGCTTGAAAGCATCAATAGACTCTTTAAGATTCGCTCTAATTTTAGCAGCTAGGGCTTTTCCGTCCATAATCATTTTTCAGTCTCCTCCAGTATTACTTGCTCAAAGCCGCGCTCTGCCAAAACGGCAATCCAACGCAGCCACATAAATTTATTTGAATAAATCTTCCGAAGCCCAGAATTAGGAGCATGATCTGCCATATAAACCGCATAATTAAGCTCTTCTTCAAGCTTTTTCATAGCTTTAGTATAAATCTCAGGTGTCATTCGTAGTCCTTTGCATAAAGAAATTTGTCAATGTCTCTCTTCTTATTTTTAATATTTTCCTCGCTATACTTTTCTGCAGCTTCAGCCTGTTTTGTACGGCAAGCATCATAAGAAAGAAAAACAAACTCTCCAATATCTGCCAGAGTAAAAGAACCTTCAAAAGTCCAACCGCCATCTTTACCGGTCTTGTAATGAAAAGGCTTATCTACTTTACACTGAATAATTCCCCACATAGCATCTTCAACCCAGACAGTAGTTCCGACTGGAGGATAAACCGAAGTCTTCTTGAACTCTTCAATCTGCTTAATGAGCATTTCATTTTCATCAGAGCTACGCTGAAGCTCTTTGACAAGCAGCTCTACCTTCTTTTGCAGGGACTTAATCTGCTTCTCTGGAGAAGTCTGATACAGAGCGCACTCGTGGTTATCACAAATAGAAATCATGGACTCTACTGTACAAAAACCCTGATCATTGTTAACACAATTCTCTGCTGCGCAATGCATTACTGATAGTCCTCGACTTTCTCAAACTTAGTGATATTCTTATCAAGGCTTACCACGAGTGCCTTAAGAACTGTAATGTCAGTATCATCAAGCTGTGTATTCTCTCTGGCCTCAGCAAGCTCTTCTTTAAGAATATCAAGAGCTCTACGAATAGAAGAAGTCTGATCGTACTTCTTAAAAGCGATCATGTCGTCGATAACAAACAGCTCAAGAGGATCGTTTTCCTTGATGCCCAGGGTTCTACGCACTTCCTTGGGAATAACCACTCTCCCAAGGTCATCAATTCTTCTTACAATTCCAGTTGATTTCATAATTTATTCTCCTCAAAAAATACCATTAGTCTCTTCAAGACGGACTTCCTTAATATGATAAATAGGAAGTGCAATAAGCTTCTGCTTAAATCTGTCTACTCTTTCACCCATACGGCCAATAAGCGGGCCGGGGCGGTCGGTATACACAGTAAGGACTCCGTCTCTCAGCTTATAAAGCATAAGGTGAGTCACTTTAGCATCATCTTTCCACTCTTTAAGCACATCACGAACCATAGTATCAAACATAATTTTCCTCCTGTAAAAATCTTATTTACGTGTATTCCAAAGTTTCAGAGCCGCAGCCTTCAAGGTTTCATCTTTCTCTATTGTTGATCGATGAACATCTTCAGCAGGTTTATAAAGCACCCTCGGACCATATGTATTGCAATCCCAACAGTACCAGCAAGCATGATAAATACGCTTAAAGTACTGCGTGCCTGTCTTTAAAGAATATCTTATATCATTTCCACCACAAAAAGGACAAGGTTCCATTCTCAATTCTCCTTTATTTATAAATAGGTACCACACGACGTTCGATTTTGCAATAGCAATAAGTTCCTGTTTCTGCAATATACCGACCAATTTCTTCCTGAGCTCTAGCAATAGCATCGTCTTCAAAAAGATAATCGGCTACTTCAAATTCTCCACCACCAAGATCATAACGAATAACAGTATAAACTTCCTGAGATTCGGTAGTTAACGTTGACATTTGTCTTCCTCCAATCCTTTAATATAAACCGGACATTTCATACAATATTTTTCAATAGCATACTCATAGCCGAAATCATCAGTTTCCCACATAGCAAGCCATACCGGGCATTCACCACAATGATTATTAGGATATTTCATTCTCAGCCTCCAAAAATTTTCTATAATATTATACAATACAATAAAACAATTTTTAGCATTTTAATAAAAAGAAGGCATATATTTCAATGCCTTCTATAAGATTAAATTTAGCCTATATTAAGTCTTAACATTTCCACAGGAAGAACACTTGCCGTTTTTAACCTGTCCGCCACAAGCAGAGCACCGCTCAGCCTTAAGGTCAGTAAGAGTGGTACCACAAGACTTACACTTACAATCTTTGTCCGGCTCTATATCGCCACCACATTTTACGCAGAAAAGCCGTTGTTTTCCTTGATAATATTCATTTCCACAATAAGTGCATTTATGCATTTCATTTTTACCGGTGGCTTCCAACTCGCCGCCACAGGCCGCGCATTCACCTGCTTTTTTAACCTTATTCTTAGTCATTAATTGGGGGTTCTTTTGTATAAATGGAAGAAATTCTGCAATATTCTCTTTAACCACATCAGTCAAAGAGCTATTTCCTGATTGTTCATAAAGTTTATCAAGTTCAGCAAAAGCATTAAAAAAATTCATTTTATAAATCTCCTATGAATTAAATTATTTAGTAAAAATTTCTTTACTAAATAATTTAGCACTTATTTCTTACTAGACTTATTAGACTTATTTAATTTGTTTATAGGTTCAAAATAAAGCCTTCTGATGGCCTTTAGCCTTCATTAGTATATTTGCATGTGCACTTATGTTCCGACTCCGCGTGGGCTGAATTTTCGCAACACGCGCTGGTGCAGCTGTCAGAGCAACAGGCCTGAACAGTCTTCCATACGTCACCATTGCACAAGCAGTCGACAGGCGTGGTTACTTTATCGTGTTCTTTTGAAGTTGTGCAGCAACTATCGGCATTAGAAGCAGTTGTGATAGTACCCGATGTACCAGAACATTTACTACATACTGCATTTGGCCCACAATTACAGTCAGTGAGATGAGCCTCAGGATAAGAACCTGACTGCAAAATCGAGCCGCCAGAAGTATTACAGCTAAACTTATTCTTATTACACCAAGTACAAGGTGTATCGCCTACATAGGTTCCATTCTTTAGAAGAGTCTTCATCCAGTCACATTCTGCACAAGGATCCTTATTCTGGTCTATACAGGGGATGGGCTCCGCACCCTGAGGCCAGTTAAGATAATCAATACCATATCCGCCTCCGTTCTGCGCCTTGTGATAATAGTCCTTTCCGCAGGTTGGGCAAGCCACTTTATTGAGTGAACAGCTCAACTTAAGATCACTAAGCTCATATGTAAATTCACAACCGCACATATCACATGTAGCATAAAATTCTTTTTGTCCGGATTTAACAATTTTAATCATTTTTATTCTCCTTATTTACTGGAAATTCTCGTTTAAATTCATAGGTAGGTACCAGATCTACGGCAAAAAGTAAAAACAAAAGCCATAAACAATGTAAGCTGCCTGTAAATATCACCATATGAAATACAAAGCCGAGAACGGCTACTAGACCAAGAAGTCTACAAATAATAGACGCAATAATACAAACTACCCAATTTTTATTCATAAATTAACCTACCTTATTTTTACCTATAATAATATACAATATATAAAATAAAAAATAGGGCATACTATAAGTACACCCTATTTAAAATATTAATAATTACTCATCAGTTTCTTCAAGCTCAGGAGTAGCCACTTCTTCACCAGCGGTTTCTGCGGCCTCATCAGCTACTTCTACGGCTTCATAAGGGACTACAGAACCAACAATCTTGTAACCTTCTTTTTCTTCGCAGAACTTGCACTCATCCTTCATGTTTACAAGGTCAGATTCCTCATCTACCTCAACCTCATCTACAATTGCAAGCGCTCCGCACTTTGAACATTCAATAATAGTCTGCTTAGGCTCCTCTTCAGCTACAGGTCCTTCAGAAACGGGTATATCTGCAGGAGTCTCATCAGCCATGACTTCGATCTCATCTTCCACAATTTCGATCTCTTCGTCATCAGCTGCTTCCTTCAAAGACTCGTCAAGCCAATCTGCTATATCTACTTCGCCATAATCTGTATAGTCCTCACCTTCAATAGTATTGAAGGTACTACTAGACATCCGCTTAATTTCATCTTCAGTAGCAGGGCGTTCATCATGCACATAAATACCAATAAAGCCAGCGTTATAAGAGAGATAAACAACTAAGTCACCCTTAGTCTGACCAGGCTTTAGAAGAAACTCTTCATTTTCCTGCGAGTAACCATCATCATCCTCATAGTCAGCAAGAGCTACACGATAGCTGCTTAAATCAACTGACTCTGTAAGAGCTTCTGCGACGGTAGTTTCTTTTGTTTTAATTAAATAGTATCTAAAGTTGCCGTGATCTTCTACGTCGATTTCAAGATTATTATCAACGAGCTCCTTAGTATTCAATACTAGGTCGTCAATTGTATCTTTCTCAGCTTTAGCCTTGCCATCAAATTGGTCACACTCAACCTTTACCTTATAGCCATCCACAAGAGATACTGTACAGTCTACACTATTCTTGATTAGATTATCATGAATATTTTTTGCAAAGTTCACAATAGAAAAATGACCATCAGATTTTTTAACATTAAAGGTCTCTTTGATAGGCTCCTTGTCATAGAGTCTGCTAAGCTCATCAAAAGCACTAATAAAATTCATTTATAAATCTCCTTATTAATTTTTATATATATAAGTACTTTACGTACCAAATAATTTAGCAGTTAATTACAAAGCACTCTTAATATTTATTTTTCACGTTCTACTTTTTCAAAATAAAACTCAATTTTTCTTGGATGTTCTTCTATTAAATTATATTTTTTACCAATTCTGTATATATAATTATCTCTGTCTAGCTTTGCTGGGATCTCTTCTATATATCTTCTAAACGTCTCTAAAGAATGTGCCCTCTTGTAATGGTTGCAAACCCTGCAAGAAGGTACATAATTTTCAAACCGTTCGATCTGGTCTTCAGTGTATCTGCCAAAGCGTTCTCTTTGAATAGGAATAAGATGATCTACCTGAAATTCTTTATATGTTAATTCTTTTCCACAGTAAGCGCAATGGCCATCATATTTGTAATAAACAGCCTCACGTACTTTTGGTGATAGTGACTTTCTTTTTGGCATAAATTAAGTATCCTTTAAAATAATAATATATAATATTATACAGTATTTATAAAATAAAAGAAAATATCAGTTATAACTGATATTTTCTTTTATTTGTATTAAAGCTATTACCACTCACCATTCAAAAGAGTACGTTCCATATACTCCTGTATTGTGGTTTCATCAATGCCACTTCCTCCAGAATGCGCATCTACATAAGCTTTAGTTGCTACATCAAAATCATTAGTAGGTGCTTTACCAACAGTTGCACGCCCATCCTTGTGAACAACAAAGCCATTCTTAGAAGTTCCACCAAGTCCACCAACACCAACAATAAATGCAGCGTTAGCTACTTCAGCATTGTTAGAACCTATTACAAGTTGATAAGAACTTGAAGTTTTTAGCTCACGTCCTAAAACATAAGTGTAAACATGAGAAGCTACATTATTTGCACCTGTTATAAATGAAAAGTTTACATTAGCACCTTCAGCACCAGCTTTATTGTTAGTTCCACCGACAATATTGCCAATACCGTAAACGCTGTTACCAGAAGAGCTTCCATCATATGCACCACCTATAACAGTGTTACTATTACCACTAATAATATTTTTACGTCCTGAAATAAAGTTGCAACTACCAGAAATAATTTCATGACCAAGTCCAAAGATAGCTTGGTTATTACCCTTGACTACATGACTATCACCAATTGCAATAGAAGACTGAAAATCTGTAGCGGTAGTCTTTGTACCTGTAATAAGAGAATTATAACCTGCACTTAAAGTATTACTACTACCACCGACGATATTTCTATGTCCACTAACAGTGTTATCAGAACCACCAATGTTATTGTGCGAACTAGGATCTTTTCCTGCAATATTATTGATAGTATTAGTACGACCTGATAACAAGTTGTAGTCACCATTATTAACTAGGTCTCTACCTAGTACAGCACTGTGCCAACCATAGTTCTTATTCCAACCACCAACAGTTATTCCACAGAAACCACCAACATTATCACGGCCTGCTGTAACACCAAAGTTACCTGCTTGCCAGTTATTAAAACCAGCTACAAGAGCACCAGAGCCTGTAACAAGGTTTTCTACACCAAAAGCAGTACCAGCCCAACCGAGTTCTACTACACCATTACGAGGATACCAACGCTTATTTACAATAGAAACATTAAGTGCACTAATAGTGAAATTAGCTTCTTCTTTTTGATAGCAAGCAAAGATAGTACGGTCATCAGGTGACACATAAGTATAAACTGATAATTTAGAGTCGTAACTAATACTTGTAAAAGGAAGTTGATCAACAGTAATCTTATTACCACTAATTGCAGTAATCTTTGCACAAGCAGCATACTGATTGTTATTTACTAGAGAAATAGTATCACCAACCTGCCAGTCTAAACTACTAGCAGCAGTTGGTTTACTATATGTAGAAGCTCTGCGTGTACTGGTGATTGTAATAGTTTTATTAGTAAAGTCAATTTCATCCCAGTAGTAACCTTTTACACCACTTGTATTAAGAACACCTAGTGCTTGACCACCGGTTGACTTAGTTTCAGCACCACCACCGAAAGCGATACTACCCACCGCATCTGCAAGAGGTTTATTAACAGTAATTTGATTAGCAGCTATATCACCTAAGATACCCTTAATAGGAGTTTTATCATTAGTACCAATAGCTATAGCATATTTAGCATTTGTGTTTGTTACTTTACCATCAAACACTTCAACGCTGCTTTCGGCTGAACCTGGCGTAATATACTTAGTTCCAATAGTTTTACCATTGATAGTAATTAATGAGTCAGTCGCCGCAGTATAGTCAACAACATTAATATTAGAGAGTTCTTCTTCAAGCTCCGCTAATTCTATCTTTGTTGCATAAGAAGATAAGTCCTCTTTGACAAACGGCAGCTCAGATACTGTTGTTAAACCATCTCCAAATTTAAATCTCGCATGCAAAATTGGTGAGGTTCTGCCAAAAGTCTTTTTCTGCTCATCAGTTAATTTTTTGTATGCTTCGTTAAATGTTTCTTGTGTTTCAGCATCATAAATAATAAGCTCACCTGCCATTGGCACAAAATTTATTGCTTTTAGCCAGTTAGCTTCAATACCATGTTTTTGCTGAATTCTTGTTTGAACCGTTTTAGTTTGTGACATGTTTTTACTCCTTTAATTTTAATCAATTTTCAAAAATTTAGAAGTTATTAGAAAGTCATCTTTTCAGACTTTCTTTTAATCAACTACATAATTTAGCATATAGAAAAAGCACTACTTTATTACAAAGCAGTGCTCTATTGATTTATATATTTTAGCTTAAATATTCTTAATGCGCTCTAGGATCTGTTCGATAGCTTTCTGGTAACCTTCCTCGTCACCGGTGATTTCGGTATAAGGAATATTTAATCTCTGATATAGTTCCTTAATTTCAAGACTCAGGGCATCACTTTCTTCAGCAGTTTGATTACGGCCTTTAGGATTATAAGGCTTTGTTCTATTTATAAAGAAGTTAATATTATCATAGGAATCATAGATAGTCATAACGAGCTGAGTAAGCGGCTCTTTAATCTTTTCATCTTTAGTATAAATAATAGTAAGCGGAAGAGGACTGTCGGTAACAATAACGTCTACTTCGTCTCTACATCTTGCTAATCTGTAAGACTGCTTACCAAAGACATACTCCTGACAATTAAGAGCAGTAAGATTATGCTCCCAAGTCTTATCCTTTGCAAACTCTCCAACAAGTTCACAATTAATACCAAGCATTTTAAGCTCACAAAAAAGTTTTGCAGCACCGGTAGACTTACCAGCTCCAGGCGCTCCTGTTAAATTAATAACAATAGGTTTCGGCATATAAACACCCCTTAATATTTCTTAATAAAGTATCTAGTAAACACAGACACCTGTCCCCACTGCATACAACTTCCAGGCTCAAGATTCTTCTTAGCCCACTTAAGAGCGGAGCCAGCAGTCAAAAACTTAGACTTTACAGGCTGATGATTGTTTTGAGTATCAATAATTTGAAACATTATTCTTCCTCCATAATTATTTTACATATAGGTCATGAATAGCAATACCGTTTCTTTCAGAGAGCTCGATCTCGCCAGTCTCAAACTGCATTAGATATTTATTATTAGCTTCCTCATTTTCAAACTGATAAAGATCAGGATAATCCATAATCAAAATTGAACCAAATAACCTATCATCTGTGCTACAGTGGAACATACCACCACACATTCTATTATGTACAGCTTCCTCAGATGCCCAAGGCAACTTAGAACATACTGAGTAATAGCGCTTTCCACGGGCAGTTTGTGTCATAACGAAATAGTTATTTGATACAGCTTTTACAGTCATAGGGCTTCTCCAGTTATTCACTTTAACTAAGTCACCTACTTTAATAGCATCCAAGATAGCTCTTGTTATATTAGTATAATGTGTATACTGTTTTCTCATTCTTCTTCCTCTTCTTCAGGCCAAGCGCAGTAAACGGTAATTCCGTATTCATCAGTATAAGCATTACAAAAGTCAACATCTTCTGCTGCTCTTTCTTTTGCAATTCTTTCTGCTTCTTCTCTGCTGTCTGCCTCGATATCATCATAATCAATATTAAGTCTAATGCCTACACTAACATTCCAAATCATTTATTATCATCCTTATTCTTAAAGTTTTCGCATGCTTCAGTATCTTCATAACACAAGAAACCAAGCCAGCTTTCTTTCGCTCTCGCAGGCGGGTTAGAACAACAAAGATCCCAGTCTCCTGCACCGATAAAATATTTACAATCCTTACAAGTTAACATACTTTATAGCAGCCTCTTTCTCAGTAAATAGCTTCAATTTTATAACCAACATACAGAAGGTCAGTACCAAGGTGAAGTAGCTCAAGATCATAGCCGCAGACAGTGTGAGCGGTCTGATTCTTATCCATCCTATATACTACCACATCCTTTAGACTGGCAACCAAGATTGCAAACAAGTCATAAGACATAAAAACCGTAGGGGCAAGGCCTGTGCGCATTTCAAATAAATCTGCTTGCTGCTGTATAGTCCAAAGAAGTATCTCAGCTTTATGAAGCTGCTCTCTGTCATTATTAATCATTTCAATATCTAACATATTTCTCCTTAGCCTGCGTCAAAAATACTTACCTGTCTAAAAACTTCTCGCAAGGAAGCTTTAGTTTTATCATACTCTGTCTGGATATTAAAACTTGGCCTAAAGTCGCCGTCACCATCTGAATAAATACCAACTACACCACTATGTCCTTGCTCGCCGAAATACTGCATCTGAGAAAGCATTGCACAAAAGTCGTTAACCCATCTTTCCGGAATTTCACATTCTATAGTAAATTTTCTTGTATCCATCTCAATCTCCTACCACTTCAGGTATAGGTCTCTGCACAAAGCAGTTATCCTTATGCTTCTGAAGTTCCTTAAATATTTCTACGTCTTTTGCAATAAGAATACAGCCATGACCACACAGGTTAATAGCAAGAAGTCTAGGACCGCCGGAAGAATAAGGATAGCCGGCTACAGCTCCGCATATTTCAGTTACTTCTTCTAGTGCTCCACATGGAACAGGTCTAGTAGTCCGAACCATTATAGTATCAGGAATATCCGTAGTATCTACATAGCAGTGAGCATGAAGCATGTAGTTAGCCCAAGGAAAAAGCTCATAAAGTCTGAGCTGAATAGGCGTATCTACAGAAGGTTTATTATTTCCAAAGTACATAGTAGTATTATTGCACCCACCAAGATATGTAGGCACAAAGCTTGCAGCGTTAATCTCTGACTTATCTACATTTCTTCTACTTACATAGATAATACCGTTCTCACCTCTAAAAGAAGGAAAACCATTCTGACATCTAAAGCTCATATTACCAAGAAATCTTTCTGTGCCTTTCGCAGGTCGAATAAGATTATGAAAAATATCTGCGCAGTCACGAGCGAACTCAAAAAACTCAAGGTCTCCGAATATACTAGGAGCTTCATTTTCGGTGTCCTGTACAGAAGGAACTCTTGTAAAAAGACATAGTTGCTTAGTTCTATTAATAAGCTTACTACATAGTTCTTGTACATCGAAGCCGTCGTAGAAGACATTACCAAGAGGATCGAAGAGCATCATATTAAACTTATCTTCGTGCTTAGAAAACTCTACAGTAAGGTTAGCTTTAATAGCAAGGGCTCTACTAATAAGTTCTGCAAAAGTATATTTGTTATTATCATTTCGTTTAGAGGTAATAAGAATAGCCTTAGGATTAATAGCCTTTACATCTCTAAGCTTGTCCTCGTCGTTAGAGACATTGGCAAACCAAAGAACTACATTATAATCTATTACTGACCAAAAAATATCATTTTGTAGCTCATATACCAAGCCACCGTTAAAACATGTTACTTCAAAAGAAGTTTCTTTGCTCAATTCAATATTAATACTGTTAATAAGCTTAGAAGGTCTACCACCTTCAGTATCAAAGGTGCCTCCCACAATAAGTACTTTAGTCATTAAAACACCCCCACTTTATAACCAACATAGAGCACTCCGTTGCTATGAGCGATCAACTCACAATCATAACCACAAACTTTATGAGCCGTCTGATATTTATCTATTTGATGAGCTACTACATCATCTCTAAAATTTCCTACCACTAGATGGAACAAGTCCATCGACATAAAAATAGTAGGTTCCATACCGGTTCTCATTTCAAAAAGATCTGCCTGCTGCTTAATAGTCCAAAGCAAGGCGTCAGCTTTAAGAAAGTTCTCTCTACTCTTATCAACCATTTCTATAATCTCTTTCATCTCTGCTCCTTTACAAGCTGTCTAGCAAGAAGTCTCTCATATGTTTCTTTTGCTTCCTGAACCTCCGAGGCAGGGTAAGCTCTTTCATAACCTTCTGCTTCGATCTTGTCTATATAATCATTCATCTCGTCACCTTGCCAGACTTTATGTTTCTCCATAACAGAGCCATCTCTATAGGTAGTGATCCAATATCTAAAGGTAGCACCAGGACTAATTGTATACTGTTTTCTCATTTTGACTCCTTCTTAGTAGCCCACCATGTTTTAATTTCTTCGGCACGGGCCAAGGCTTCTCTGTGATATTCAATGTCTGCTATATCATAAGTACAGTATTCACAAGGCCATTCCTGCTCAACTTTACCTAAAACTACCGGACAATCTTTATCACCATATTTACAACCATGCCACTTACAACAATGTGCTGCGTGTACTCCAATTTTACTCATAGTTTAGTTTTCAACAACCTGTACGGTAATAGTAGCAACTACATCAGTAAACAACTTTGCCTTAATCTTATAAGTACCGAAGGCTTTAATAGGCGTATCCATAGAAAGCTTTTTCTTATCTACCTCAATACCGTATTCTTGCTTAAGCTGCTGTACAATTTCTTTTGTAGTAATTGTTCCATAAAGCTTATTATCTTTACCCGCCTTGTGATGAAGCACAAGAGTGATTGCTTCCAGCTGTTTTGCAGTTTCTACTGCTGCCGCCTTTTCTACTTCATACTTATGTTGTCTAGAAGCTTCTCTGCCAGCCAGCTCATTCAAAGCTTTAGCGTCTGCTTCAATAGCTAGCTTATTCTTTAAAAGATAATTTCTAGCATAGCCGTCTGCTACTTCTAGTACCTGATCCTTCTTACCTTTTCCTTTAATATCTGCAAGTAAAATAACTTTCATATCAATATCACCTTTCACGTTTTATTTTTGGAACCACAATGCGGACAAAAAGTATACCTATGATAAGGAACATGCTTCTTACAGTTTGAGCACTCCATCATCGTAGAAGAATAATTAGACCAGGTTCCAGTCTTCTGCTTCTCAAAGTGTCTACACTCAAGGCAATCACCAGCATTCATGGCTTCATTTGTTGAGTCAATAATTTCTTTAGAACACCAGCTACAACAACAATTATAATGAATACATACTTTACAATCGATCATAACTTTACTCATTAATCATCTTTGCTCCGCAGTTAAAACAATAGTAAGCTCCGTCATAATGCGGAAGATCTGTTTCCTTGCCACATGCTGTGCACTTCCAGCGATGATTATCCACTTTAATCCACTTACCAGTCCTGGAAGTAATATCCGGAACTTGCTCGCTGGGAAGCTGCGTATACGAAACTAATTCATCTATTAATTCCTTAAGACTTTCTACCCTATTACAGCCGTCGTAGTCTACTCCAATAGCCCAAATCAGATGAGGTCTATTTCTTAGGTCAGCGACTTCTTTCTTAAGCTCATCAAGTTCTTTTAGGTTTTTCTTATCATCAGTCGTCATAGTCACTACCTCCACACCCAAAGGTTATATCTGAAAATTCATCATCAAGAGAGTAGTTATACTTTTCCTCGAGCTTCTTACAAACTGTCATAGCTGCATTAACAACTTCCTCAGAAGTCATCTTCTCATAATCACAAGCTCGGGTCCAGTCAGCAAAATAGAAACCAGTAAGGACGTCATAAAGAACATTATGCTCAATCTGCTTTCTGTACTCTTCAAATACTTTCTTAAATTTATCCTCAATATGGAGCTCTTCAAAAGGTACCTTATTCTTCATCGCAATTCTCCAGACCAACAAAGTCTTCAAATTCTGCTATACCACTAATAGAAGCATTAAGAGGATCACAACCCTCTTCATAAGCTTCAGTTATTGTACACTGAGCAGCTCCTCCCGCGGCGTAATAAAATTCCTTATCTGACATTTCGCCTTTTCTTTTTAAAATATATCTTTCAAGTATGTCAGTATTAGTCTCTTCACTAAATTCTTTTGCCAAGCTAGAATTAATATCATAAGCTAAAGCATGCGCTAACATCTGAAGGGCTCTAATATAATAAATATGTGGACAACCCATAATTACTCCTTACCATAGATTTCAATCATCTTTTCATAAAGACTTCCGTCAACATCAAGTCTCGAACCAAACCAGCCTAAAGAGAACCAACCACCATCTTTAGTTCTTACAAAATAAGCTGTCTCATCATCATATTCGGCTTTAACAAAGTAGTCAGTCTCTTGCGCATAAAGCCAATAGCACTCAGTTACTTCTTCGGTCCAATTACTAAGTAGCGCAAAGTCCCAGCACTCCTTAAAAGGAATAACCTCAAGGATCTTAACAACCTCAAGTCTGCTAGGTCTAATTTTACCGTCGTCAAAAGCATGATATTCTTTTCCAACTTCAGGAACCGGCTGAAGCTTATAAGGTGTTGGATTAATAATCGTTACTGTTCCTGACATTTTTCGTCCTCCTTAATACTATCTAGCCAATCTTCCATTACAGCTAACTTACCTTTATAGTACCCAAGGTCCCAGTAGCCGTGAATAGAAAGCTTGTCTTTACGATCCTCTAGATCTTGTATTCTTTTCTTTATTCTTTCTATTTGTCTCCTAAGCTGACGCTCCGTCATTCTGTGTCCTCCTTAAGAAGTTCAGCTTTAATCGCTACACTACGATACTTCTTACACCAGTAGCAGAACATAATAGCCTCTACATCTTCTTTCTTAAACCGGCTGTCAAAAATAATTTCAAGATCTGTATTGTCATCAGACGGGCCATCATAGTCATTCTGACCCCTATACCCGGTTATTCTCCAAGTATTAGCTTTCATATTAATCCCCTCCATACCAATCAAAATCTTTAGTTTCAGGGCAGTAATTAAATTCAGCAGGAAGATCAGTTATACTTTCAAATATAAGTTTGTTATACGCCCAAAATTCGTCAGCAAGCTTTTCGGTATACCTTACTCCCCACTTATCTGCCCAAGCTTTAAGTTCTTCATACATGTTCATAATAAGTCCTCCATAAAGTTTTACTCATTATATAATACAATAAGGGATAGCCTAAAATTAAAGCTATCCCTTAAAATTTGTTTTATTAAATTATATTAGCCCTCGTAGCTTAAATAGATAATTACATCATAACCGCTTCTGTTGCTCGAATTGATAGAAGCCTCTACACCACGAGTTTCACTATACCTTGGGATATCAGAGACCGCCTCTTCAAAGTCGAATTTTGCATTATCGATATCACACTTAAGTGTCATGGAATATTCATCATCTTGTTGACAATCAATTATTTCCCAATTATGAATATTCTCTATATATCTTTGAACCCGCATTAACTCGCTATAAGCTTTCTTGGTATTCTCACTTAAGTTAATATCTTCCCACAAAGTCTCATATTCTTTAAATTCTTCATGAAGTTTCATATTAATAATTCCTTTACTAAAGTTATTTGTCTATCAAATAATTTAGCTAATTAAAATTTTTATTTCTCACAAGGATTATCTACTTTAAGCTGTTTAGCAAGTCTGCAGATAATATCATAAGCACTCTCTGCACGAGCAAGCTTCTCGGCATCTTGAGCATCTTGAACTGCTTTATAGGCACCCATCAAAAATCCTTTAATAATAGCTTCTTCGCCTCTAGTCATATTTATATCTCCTTATAATGAATCCTCTGACATCTGCTCCATTGCTTGTTCAACAGCTTCTTGGAAAGTAATGTCTGGGTTCTTAGTTTCCGGTACGTTCTGATACTCAGGATAAAGTTCTGACTCATAAACGTTTTCTACAAGTTCGCCTGTAGGCATCTTAACCGTATAAGTAAACTCTCTGAATATAAATCCACTCTTCTTTGTGGATACACCAGTAATCTCGCATTCAACGCAGAACTTCTGTAACTTTCTTTTACCGAGTTCTGGCGGAATAACAAGTAGTTTATATACCTT
>JAEIGA010004447.1_pt1 | contig 21708 bp, 17 predicted proteins | sample 9270691 | NCBI WGS metagenome assembly JAEIGA01 (sample SAMN17057246, study PRJNA624740) | gut metagenome | biome: biome; isolation source: fecal sample | host: Bos grunniens | place: China: Xizang | collected 2019 | reverse complement strand
GAACCCCCGACCCTCTGCTTGTAAGGCAGATGCTCTAAACCAACTGAGCTATGCTCCCTTTGGCGGTGCGGACGGGACTCGAACCCGCGACCCCCGGCGTGACAGGCCGGTATTCTAACCAGCTGAACTACCGCACCAATTTGTTCAGACTTATGCGTTTTTCTCGAACGCGGATGCAAAGGTACGCATTTTTTTGAAACCTCCAAATATTTTTTGACTTTTTTGATGAAAAAGTGCAAAAAAAGTGGCAACGAGCCTGTTTTTGCCCGTTGCCAACCCTTATTTGACCTCAATGATGCGTTTTTCTTCTTCAACCTTTTCCTTGGTTGTTTTCGGAATCATGATGTAGAGGATGCCGTTGTTGACATGTGCCTCGATTGCGTCCTTGTCTGCGTTCTCCGGGAGAAGGAGAGTCTGGCTGAATTTAGAGTATGAAAATTCCTTTCTGAGGTACTTGCATTCCTTCTTCTCGCCGTCTTTCTCCTTGTTCTTGCAGCCACAGTCGGTCTTCTCCATGTCTATGACGAGGTTTCCTTCCTTGTTGAGGTGGATCTTGAAGTCATCCTTGCACATTCCTGGTGCGGCGACCTCGATCTTGTAGCCCATGTCGTTTTCCTTGACATTGATGGCTGGTGATGTGATTCCGATTTTCTCCATGCTTCTGTTGTCGAAGAAGTCGTTGAAGAAATCCGTAAGGCCGTACTGACCGTTGAATCTTCTTGCTGGTAACATATTGTGTTCTCCTATCCGTTAAATTGTTTATATACTAACCTGTTAAAGGTGACTCCATATTTGTCAATATCTGTACCATTTGTGAGGTATCTAGATAAAAAGAGTTATATTTGCAGATTATATATATAAGTAGATGGAAAAGAGATTATATCCCTTAAGATTTATACCGATTGCTTCCAGGAGACCTTGGGGAGGAAATGCCCTTGTGACTAAGCTGGGAAAGACCTTTGTGGAGTGCGATGAGGAAGGAAACGAGACTGTCATTGGAGCTGACGAGAAGGTCGGTGAGAGCTGGGAGGTGGCCGATATGGGCTTTGAGGATTCTGTAGTGGCGGAAGGCTGGCTTGCCGGAAATACCATCAGTGAGGTCATGGAGACCTATCTTGAGCGTATTGTCGGAGAGAAGGTCTATAACTATTATGGCAGACAGTTCCCGCTTCTTGTGAAGTTCCTTGACATCAGCGGCAAACTTTCGGTACAGGTCCATCCGGATGACGAGATTGCGGCTGAGAGATATGATGCTCTTGGAAAGGATGAGATATGGTATGTCCTTGAGGCGGATGAAAATGCCAAGGTATACGCTGGCTTCAACAGGAAGATGACAGCTCAGGAACTTTATGACAGATGCCACGACGGATCTGTGGCGGAGACATTGAATGAACTCCACCCAAGGAAGGGCGATGTCATCTACATCAAGCCAGGTACCGTGCATGCGGCGGAGGGAAAAATACTTGTGGCTGAGATCCAGGAGTCTTCCGACATGACATTCCGTCTGTATGACTGGGGAAGGGAGTTCGATCCAAGGACGGCCCGTCCTCTCCATCTCGAAGAGGCCATCGACTTCATAGATTATGGTCCGTTCGATCAGAATCAGTTCAAGAAGGGACCTGCGTGGGGTGCGGAGGAATCACATGAGCCTTGTGGAAACGAGTGCCAGTGCGGCTCACACCACCATCACCATCATGATGACGTAAAGGTCGTTGAGCATCTTCTTGAAGGACATCCGTTCAATCTTTCAAAGATCAACCTTACAGACCCTCTGCATATTTATACCGAGAAGTTCGAAAGCTTCATCCTCTATGTGTGCGTGGAAGGAGCTGCTTCGATACAGGTGCCGTCAGTGAAGGAGAACGGAGAAACATGCATGGAGAATTATGATTTCAAGAAAGGCGAGACCATATTGGTTCCTGCTGATATGCCTGATTTCTTCCTTGTCCCACGTGACAGGTCCACAGTGCTTCTTGAGGCTGTGTGCTGCCCGGAGGTGGATTTCGATGCATATATCGATCCGGATACGGAGGCTTTCCTCGAGGGTGAGGACTATGAGGGACTTGAAGACGGAGCATTTGATGATGACGAACCGTCGGTACCTGCAGGTGCAAGTCCGTTGAATTTCTTCAGCTGATGATATGGAAGAGGTTAGGATAGACAAATATCTCTGGTCCATCAGGGTGTACAAGACCAGGACAGATGCGACGGACGCATGCAAGGGTGGCAAGGTGCGTGTCAACGGCTCTGACATCAAGCCTTCAAAGGCGGTAAAGGTCGGTGATACGATAGTTGCCCGCAAGGGTGCGGTCGCATATACATATAAGGTAATTCAGCTGATAGACAAGAGACAGGGTGCGAAGATGGTTCCCCTCTATGCTGAAAACCTTACACCGCCAGAAGAACTTGCAAAGCTCCGTGCACCGGTAGAGACCTTCTTCCTTAAGCGTGACAGGGGTGCTGGACGTCCTACGAAGAAGGACCGCCGACAGATGGAGGATCTCTGGGACAATCTCAGTTTCGATGTTCCCGATGACATAGCGGAAATCATCGCTGCCGACTTTGATTTTGACGAAGAGTAAATAATAAACAATAAAACAATTGATATGAATAGGATCTTGACTCTGGGAGTGGCTTTGATTGCACTCCTCCTTTCTTCTTGTTCTGACGGATTTGAAGGTCAGATACCATCGGATGAAATGGCCGATGTGACATTTAATCTTATCGTAGAGGGTGCGGTGGATACCCGTGCCATAAGTGACGGAACCGGTGCAGACCAGGTCATGTGGGCCGTGTTTGCAGAGGATGGCAGCGTTGTCTTGTCCAAGACCGTGAATGATGAGGTCAGCGACCTCCTTTCAATGACAGGACATGAGATCACCGTTTCTCTTGCCAAGGGAAAGACTTACAAGGCTGCCTTTTGGGCGCAGAACAGCGAGTGTGACGCGTATTCGGTATCTGATGACATGGTGGTGACCATTGATTATGAAGGCATCAACAATGACGAACTCCGCGACGCATTCTTCGCTACATCAGGTGCGTTTACCGTAAACGAATATTCTGTGGTTCCCCTCGTCCTCAAGCGTCCTTTTGCCCAGGTGAATGTGGGAGCGTACTCATGGGATCTTGAATATGCACTTGAGGCCGGAATGAACGTGGCTGTGTCAGCTGCGGCAATCGGTAATGTAGCAAACTCGATCAATCTCTTCAATGGCTCGGTAAGCGGCTCGGTAGATGTAAGATATGATATGTCCGGCATTCCGCAGGAGAAGCTTTGCGTGGATGTGGATGAGAACGGTGACAGCGAGGAATACGAATATCTTTCCATGTCGTACATCCTTGCCGGAACAGAAAGTTCAGTGCATCCGATGTCGTTTACATTTGCTGAAGCAGATGGCGCCAATGCATTTACATTTGATGCAGGTCTTGGAAACGTTCCGGTAAGACGCAACTGGCGTACAAACGTAATCGGCCAGATCCTTACCGGTACAATGGATTACAATATCAAGATCGATCCTGCATACGAAGGCGAATCTGTCAATTCCGGAGGCCTGTATTACAATTTCATTGATGATACCGTCATCGAGAACAAGGTATTTGCTTTCAATGCTCAGAATGCATGGGCAACATTCACTACAGAGAACAACAATCTCCTCACTCTCCGTAACGTGACTTTCTCAGGAAAGATCAACCAGATTGCAATCGGAGAATACAGAGGCAAGAAGATCAGCGATGTTCCTTATACAAACGTATTCGATAATGTGACAGCCAAGGATATGTCGATTTCGAACAGCATCGCAAATGTAGAGACAGTGGACTATATGTCTGTCCTTTTCTATCTCCGTGGAAAAAGCACTATCAAGAACAGTACGTTGACAGGTACCGTTACCGTAGCACCTCAGAAGAAGGACTACAACGGAAAGATGCATGAGGTGATTGCATATGACTGCGGTGTCCCTAACTTCTGTGAGGCTTCGTTCGAAGGCTGCACCATCTCGAAGCTCTACGCATGGAGCCATTCTCAGATTACATTGAAGGATACCAAGGTTGACTACATCCGTTGTTCAACCCACAAGAAGGCAACTTCATCTCACCTTACCCTTGATGCGGGAGCTGAAGTGGGTGAGATCGTCGTGACAAGTTCCGGAAGCGCCAGGTTTGTCACAGTTGACGGCAAGAAGACCATGACCGCTGATCCTTGGTCACCTTCGCTTGTAATCAAGGCCGGTGCAAAGGTCGGCAGACTTGATATGAACGGCCGTACACTTGATGATGTTGTCATTGAGGAAGGTGCTTATATTGCTGAAATCGTAAATGTTGCTGAGTAATGAAGAAGCTTGTCAAGTTATTTATATGTTCTGCACTTGTCTCGCTTTCATGCGTGGCCTGCATGCAGGAGAAGAATGCAATACCTGAAGGCATCGAGACTGAGGTCAGCTTCAGCCTGGATGTCGAGGACTGTGTGGATCTTCGTGCCATCAGTGACGGCAAGAGCGTCGATAGGCTTATGTACGCCATTTTGACTGAGGATTCCGAGATTCTTACCAAGGGCGAAATGAACGTAGGTGACAGGCTCGGAGCCTCTCTGGATATGACAATATGCATGACATTGACAAATGGCTGCGCATATAAGGCAGTATTCTGGGCTCAGTCATCGGATTGCGAGGCGTATACGTTTACTGATGATTTTGTCGTAAGCATCGACTACGACGGACCTGGCAACGATGAGGACAGGGATGCCTTCTATGGAGTTTCCACTCCGTTCACTACCAGCGATCCGAATGCGACAGCCGTTCTCAAGCGACCTTTTGCGCAGTTGAATGCCGGAACCCATCCGTTTGATTGGGAATATGCAACAAAGCATCTTGACTTTGACGTTAAAAAGTCTGCGGTACGCGTAAATGACGTGCCTAACACGTTGAATCTTCTTGATGGAAGCGTAAGCGGTTGCATTGACGCTGTGTTCAGCCCTGCGGCATTGCCAGCTGAAAAGATGTATGCGGATGTCGATGGTGATGGTGTGAATGAGGAATATGTATATCTTTCGATGGCGTATGTACTGGCAGATGTCGAGCCTTCCACTCATTCTGTAGAGATGTATTTCATGGATAAGGACAACAAGGCTGTATTGTATGAGAATTCATCCCTCAGGAATGTCGAGCTTCAGCGCAATATCCGCACCGACTATGTAGGTCAGGTCCTGACTGATTCCGGTGAACTGAATCTCCGTGAATACATAGCTACTGATAATGTATATTACAACGTTTCAGAAGATACTGTCTTTTCTGACCAGATGTACATAATGTCTGACCATGGCGGTGTCAACTTTGCCAGCGAGAGCGGACAGAAGGTCACATTGAACAATCTATATATTACAGGTGACATTTGGACTATCGAACTTGGTGAGTATAGAGGATCCAGCTATGTGAAGTATGTAAATGAACTCAACAATGTAGAGTTCAGGAATCTTAATGCGACAGCGGCCATCGAGTGTCATGAATGGTATTTCTCGCCTGCAGTGATCGCATACGGAAAAACAGAACTTAACGACTGTGTGATGACGGGTTCAACCACGACAAGAGGTCCTATCGCTGATAAGCATGGTGTCGAGCATGAGGTCATACCAGTCGACATCGGAGTGCGTAATGAGTCTGATGCCGTGTTCAATGGTGGTGTATATGACAATGTATTTGCCTGGACCCATGCGGTGGTAGATATCTACGGTTCTGATATCAAGACCTTGTACTGCGGTACATGTGACTCGACAAAGCATTCGTGGATGACCATCCATGGAGGTACCACAATCGACAGGATCATTTGCTGCGAACCGAGATGTCCGTACGGAGGAAAGGAGTATTCGACTACTATGACCATCAAGAGTGGCGCAGTTATCGGTTCGCTTCAGCTGGTTTCTACGGATGTTGAGTTCCTGATCATTGAGGAGGGAGCATCTGTCGGAAAGATTACCTGCGAAGGTGTCGAATATACTTATGAAGAGCTTAGGGCTGCAATGGGCCTGTAAGCCATGCGAGGAATAAAAAAACCAGGTTGCGGTCAGCAACCTGGTTTTTTGCTTTATGTGGAATCCTACTTGAAGTATCTGTTGTAGAGACCCTGGAATCCTGCGCCGTGGCGTGATTCGTCCTTGCACATCTCATGGACAGTGTCATGGATTGCATCGAGGTTCTGCTGTTTTGCGAGCTTTGCGATTCTGAGCTTGTCCTCGCATGCGCCCTGCTCTGCAAGCATTCTCTTCTCAACATTTGTCTTGGTGTCCCAAACGCACTCTCCGAGAAGTTCAGCGAACTTTGCTGCGTGCTCTGCCTCTTCCCATGCATATCTCTTGAATGCCTCGGCAATTTCAGGATATCCCTCTCTGTCAGCCTGGCGGCTCATTGCAAGGTACATACCTACTTCTCCGCACTCGCCGTTGAAGTGGTCGCGAAGACCCTTGAGGATCTCAGGGTCAACACCCTGCGCTACTCCGAGTCTGTGCTCGTCAGCCCATGCGAGAGCCTCGCCTGTCTGAACGATTTCCTCAAACTTCTCAGGTCCTACATGGCAGATCGGACACTCCTGTGGTTTCTCATTTCCTTCGTGGATGTAACCACATACCAGACATCTGTACTTCTTTGTCATAACTTCTATTGATTTATTGTTGTTTCTATATTTGTTGCTGTTATTCTTCATCAGTGATTTCCTTGAAATCTTCAGGTCCTACGAAGCAGAGAGGACACTCTTCAGGGGCAGTTTCACCTTCGTGAACATATCCACATACAAGGCATACATATTTCTTTGTCATAAGGTATTCATTGTTTAGTGTTTGTAAATTTTAGTTTAGAATAATTCTAAATTGTTTCTGATGCAAAGGTAGGGAAATTTTCGATATGTCCAAAGATTTTTGCAATATTTTTTCAAAAAATTTTTTTCTGTAAAAAATGTTTCTTGTGCCACGTTTTGGCAACGAATAAGGTTATCTTTGTAACCATGAAACCATTTTTGAAACAGGTCGCAGACCATTATTATAGATCAGGCATGATTTCGGACAGATGCTTCGTCTTTCCGAACCGTCGTGCGATGGTGTTTTTCCGCAAGCATCTCGGAGATGCGGTCGCATCGGATCCGCTTTCTTCTCCGATATGCGTGCCGAAGATGCTTACGATCAACGACTTCTTCCACCAGACATTGGACATCAGGCCTACCGACAAGGTGAGGCTTCTGCTTGCGCTGTACGAAAGCTACTGCGCCGTCAATCCTGTCCATGAATCCCTGGATGAATTCATATTCTGGGGTGACGTCATCCTTGCGGACTTCGATGATGTCGACAAGTATCTTGTGGACCCGCGTCAGATATTCACCAACATCAGGGACTTCAAGGAGATCCAGGATTCGCTGTCATACCTCAGCGAGACTCAGAGGAAGGCTGTGGAGGCCTTGGTGAACCATTTCAGGGATAAGTCAGGTGCAGTTGCCGATCTTTCGGCATCAGATGTCAAAGGACGTTTCCTGCAGCTTTGGAACATCCTGGGCGATCTATACAACGGTTTCAGGGAAAATCTTAAGGCCAAAGGCATGGCCTACGAGGGCATGGTCTACAGGTCGCTTGCAGAAAGGCTCCAGGATGAGCCTGCGTCTGACGTATTCGCAGGTGAGGCTGGAAAGCAGCTTACATTTGTGTTTGTCGGGCTTAATGCTCTCAACGAATGTGAGAAGTCCGTGTTGAGGAGCCTTCGCAATGCGTCGATGGCGGAATTCTGCTGGGACTGGACAGGCAGAATGATACGTGATGACCAGAACAAATCCTCCTTCTTCATGAAGGACAATATAAGGGAGTTTCCTCAGGTCGAGGGATGGGAAGAACCGGAGGCTGGTGTGCCTGAGGTCAATGTGGTGAGTGTCGCATCCTCCACTGGAATGGCGAAGCGCCTTCCTGACATATTGAAGAGAGTGGGAAACGACTGTGCCGTGGTGCTTCCGGACGAGAACCTTCTTGTTCCTGTGCTGAATTCCATTCCGGAAAACGTCAAGGACATCAATGTAACCATGGGCCTTCCGATGGGCGGAAGCCTCGTCTATGCGATGATGTCTGATGTTGCATCCATGCAGGTCCATACGGTATGCAGGGGCGGAAAATGGTTCTTCTACCATAAGCAGGTATGGGACATATTCTCAAGTGCCGTGTTCAAGAAAGCTGCTGATGAAAGCACGATGGCGATTGTGGCCGACGTGAAGGAAAAGGCGAAGTATTACATACCTCTGGAAGAACTGAACGGAACGCCGCTCATGGATGCTGTCTTCCGCCCTGTCGTGACGGACCCTAAATCCAAGTCGGCGGAACAGATTTCGGCCTTTGCAGCTTATCAGAGGGAGGTCATCGGGGCCTTTGCGCCTTCTCTTGCCGGCGATGAGGGACTCGCTCTCGAACTTGAATATGCAAGGGAATATCATAAGAACATCTGCATACTTCAGGAAGTGGGACTGGAAGTGCTTCCTGTTACATATGTAAGACTGCTCGACCAGCTGCTGAATTCGGTGTCCGTCCATTTCAAGGGAGAGCCGCTCAAGGGCCTTCAGATAATGGGACCGCTTGAAACCCGAGCGCTTGATTTCGAGGACCTTATAATAATGTCTGCAAATGAGGGCGTCTTTCCTAACAGGAGCGTGAGCTCCTCATTCATACCGCCGGAACTGCGAAGGGGATTCCAGCTTCCGACATACGAATATCAGGATGCGATATGGGCCTATTATTTCTATAGGATGATATCCCGTGCGAAGTCTGTATGGATGCTGGTGGATACGAGGACAGAAGGACTTAAGTCTGGAGAGGAGAGCCGTTTCATCAAGCAGCTTGAATACCATTTCAGGGTTCCCGTGCGCAGGTATGTCGTTAAGTTCGGAGCAATGGGTCTTGGAGAGATAGCCCCAGTGGAAAAGACAGGGGAAGATGTTGCGAAGATAAAGGAAACCGTGCTTTCAGCTACCGCTCTTCAGAATTATCTTGCTTGTCCGGCAAAGTTCTATTATGCTGTGGTCAAGGGACTTAAGGCGGATGAGGAGGTCAGCGAGGCCTTGGATTACGGAATGTTCGGAACAATCTATCATGAAGTCATGCGTTCTCTTTACTCGGATGAATGTGCCATGAGTCCGGACTTCTTCTTCAATGACCGCCTGCCGGATGCGGGACTTCCGGTGAAGCCTATGAAGAAGGTGACGAGGTCTTACATCGAAGGTTGGCTGAATAGGGAAAATGATATAAAGACGAAGGTCAAGGCCTTGATCGTCAAGGAACTGAATGCCATGGAAGTGACAGGAATAAACCTGGTCGTGGCTGACGTTATCGTGATGTATGTGATGAAGACGCTGCAGAGGGATATGGAACTCCTAAAGGAGTCGGGAAGGGATCATTTCGAGATTCTTGGACGCGAACTCAGGGTCAGTGGGGAATTGCATGGTCAGAGGTTCAAGGGATTCATAGACCGTCTGGACAGTTTCAGGGATGACCAGGCGAGAGTCGTCGATTACAAGACCGGAAAGGTGCTCGAAGATGATCAGAACATCCATGATGGAAATGCAGATGCGATTGCCGAGACCATCTTTACGCCGGATGTCAAGGACAGGCCGAAGATCGCCCTTCAGTTCTTCATCTATGACATGCTCGTCCAGGGAAGGCCGGAAGTCGAAGGCCGAAACATATGGAACTGCGTCTATTCTACTTCTTCCCTTTTCAAGGAACCTCCTGTGACAGTGCCTCTGAATCAGGGATTCTGCAACGCTGTAATGGACAGGCTCAAGGTTCTGCTGGATGAAATGTATGATACGTCTGTGCCGTTCAGGAGAACGACGGATGCGAAGGTGTGCGAATATTGTGACTTCAAGAACATTTGCGGTAAATGATTGAGATAATGAAAGCTTCGGCGGGTTCGGGAAAGACCTACAACCTCGCCGGAAAATACATAGGACTGCTGCTTAAAAGCGATGACAGGTATGCGTACAGGCATATCCTGGCGGTGACTTTCACCAATAAGGCGACAGATGAGATGAAGACCCGAATCATGCAGGAACTCTTCACTCTTTCAACTGAACCGGAAAGGTCCGGATACCATGACCGTTTCGTGCCGTCCCTTTTTTCGTCGGATGATCAGATGAGGGAGAAAGCCGAGGCTGTTCTGCGTGATATCCTCCACGACTACAGTGCCTTTGCGGTCAGCACGATAGACAAGTTCTTCCAGCAGACGCTGAAGGCGTTTTCGAGGGAAATCGGTCAGTTCGCTTCATACCAGGTCGAACTGGACAAGGATTCCCTTGTGGCGGAAAGCGTGGACAGGATACTGGATTCCCTTACCGAGGAGAACGGAACGCTTCTTTCATGGCTGACTGCCAATGTGCTTGAGCAGATCGAAGCCGGTGGACGCTACAGCCTTGATGCGAACTTGCTTGACATGGCCAAGCGTCTTATGTCACCGCAACGTCAGGAGGCTATGCATGCTGCCGGTGTGGACGAGGAGACCATGTGCTCGAAGGAACGTCTGCTGGCGGTGAGGGAAAGATGCCGTGAGCTCAGGGATTCCTTCCGCGAGAAGGTTGTGACAAAGGCAGAGGCTGTGGTTGCGGTCCTCAATCGTGCAGGAGTAAATGCTGAGGAAACGAACGGCAAGTTCCTCAGGAAGATACATGACTATGCGGAGCTGGAGCCTGACACGAAGATCGAGGCCCCGACGCCGTCGTTCATGTCAAAGGCTGCGGATTCTGAAAAGTGGTTCGCCAAGACCAAGGCGAAGACCATGCTCCCGAAGGTCTATCCTGACCTGGAGTCTCCTCTCAAAGAGTTTGTCGCATTGTTCGGCAAGGAATTTACGGTATATAACACCGCGCTGATACTTGACTCGCAGTTGTATGCCCTTGGTGTAGCTGATGAACTCAGCCGTACATTCAAGGAAATAATGAAGGAAAAGAATGTCCTTTGCATAGATGACTCGAACACTATCCTCAAGGATATAATCGACGGTTCTGATGCTCCTTTCGTATATGAGAAGCTTGGAGTGCGTTTCGAACACTTCCTTCTGGATGAGTTCCAGGATACTGCCCATGTGCAGTGGCAGAACTTCTATCCTTTGCTTGACAACAGTGAAGGTCAGGATGGCGAGAACCTCATAGTAGGAGATGTCAAGCAGAGCATCTACAGGTGGCGAGGATCCGATTGGAAACTCCTTGACGAGACTGTTCCAGAGATGTTCCCCCGCCATCAGGAGAAGGTTCTGGATACCAACTACAGAAGCCTGTCGTCCATCGTCGGCTTCAACAACGGATTCTTTGCTTCCGCTGCTGAGATCATTGACAGGATGGCGGATGAGGGATATGAGGGAAAGATGGCAGCAATCTATGCGGATGTCGAGCAGAAGGTTGCAAAGGCGGACAAGCCTTCCGGCAACGTTTCCCTGACTTTCTGTGACAAGGCAGAGGAACTTCAGAAGGTATATGAGAGCATTGGGCAGGTGAGGGCGAGTGGAGCCCGACTCTCAGAAATAGCGGTTCTTGTCAGGAGCAATGCCATAGGCGAGTCAGTAGCCTCATTCCTGATCGAAAACGGTGTGAGCGTGATTACTGACGACTCGCTCAGGGTCAAGAACTCGATGCTTGTAAGACGAATCGTGTCGTTGATGTCCTGTGTGGAAAACCCTCAGGATACGGTGGGAAGTTTCCTTGCGGAGTCGCTCAATGTCGAAGTGCCGAAGGGACATATCTCGCTTACGGATATGGCGGAGAGCATCTTCAGAAGTCTTGTCAGCGGCGGACATGCCGGGGACTGGAGCAAGGAAGCTCTTCATGTACAGACCTTCATGGACAATCTCCAGGATTATGTGTCTTCAAACGGCAATGCCCTCCGCGGATTCCTGAAGTGGTGGGAAGGAGAGAACCCTTCCATCAGTTCTCCGTCGACAGGAGAGAGCGTAAGGGTCATGACCATTCATAAGTCAAAGGGACTGGCCTTCCCATACGTGATCATTCCGTTCGTTGAGAACATAAAGCTGTTCAAGGGAGATGATAGCTGGTGTTCGCCGGCTCTTGAAGGTACTGAACTCGAGGGAGTTGCGGAAGGTGTCTATGATGTCACACTCTCGTCATCGTCAGCTTCGACGCTGTTTGCGGAGGACTATAAGGCAGAACGCTTCCTTCAGCATGTGGACAATATGAATACCCTGTATGTGGCCATGACACGACCTGCATTGGGAATGCATCTCATCGCGTCAACCCTTCCTGCGAAGTGCATGAAGGCCCTTGATGACGGAGATCTTGGCCAGTTTGCGGACCTGTCCCAGATACTTTACTGGTACGCCTCTTCGCTCTGCCTTTCCGGCGACATGACCCATAAGGTCGGTGATGGAACAGAGACGTTTGAGACAGGAGCCTTTGTGGACTTCGAGGACTTCCGCAAGGAGGGTGATTCAGGTATAATGACATTTGAGGTGGCAGAAGGTGAGGAATATCCTTCGATCCCATTGAACGCAAGCCTTGATGAGGGAAAGGAAGTAGGTGAAAGGGGAAGACTCAAGTTTTCGTCTGATTCTATTGATTTCTTCTCAGAAGAGGGTGAAGCCGGATATTCTGCATCTCGAAGGATCAAAGGTGTAGTCCTTCATGACATACTTGCAGGAGTGATCGTGCCTTCAGACCTGGAAAGATCTGTGCATGAAGCAGTTCTCTCTGGCGAGATCACTTCGGATGAAGCCGCAAAGGCGTATGAACATCTGAAATCTGCGATAGGGGACATACAGGAGAAGTATGGCTGGTTCCCGGAGGACGGGGCCGAGATTCTCAATGAATCGGAACTTATGGATACGGACGGAAATGTCTATCGTCCGGACAGGGTGGTAATATCCGGAAACAAGGTGTCGGTGATAGATTTCAAGTTCGGAGACCATAATATGAAATATGAGCGCCAGGTGAGGAAATATGCCGATATATGGCGTAGAATGGGCTATGGCGATGTGTCTGCGTTTTTGTGGTATGTCCATACCGGAGAAGTGAGGACAATCCTCTAAAATTTATTATATTTGCAGTTTGTCAGACGTTCATGTTATGGAAAATAAAGAGATAGATACTTGCAAGCTGCTTTACAATACAGAAAGGGTAAAGCTTTACATACCGGAGTACGGAAGAAATGTCCAGAAGATGGTGGATTACCTCAAGACCATCGAGGACAGGGAGAAGCGTAACCAGCAGGCCAATGCCATCATCAAGGTCATGGAGATCCTCAATCCTTCGGTACACCTTCAGGATGACTATGAGCATAAGCTTTGGGATCATCTTTTCATCATTTCAGGTTTTGACCTCGATGTAGATGCCCCATATCCTATGCCGGCGCCGGAAAGCCTCAATGACCGCCCGGAACCGGTTCCGATCACGAACAGGCCGATAAAGGCCAATCATTATGGCCGCAACATAGAGAGCATCATTGACCTGATTGCCGAAAAGGAAGACGGAGATGTGAAGACAGCAATGATACGCTCGCTTGCTATCTACATGAGGCAGCAGTATCTTATCTGGAACAAGGATACAGTCTCGGACGAGACCATTTTCCAGGACATCGAGAAGCTTTCAGACTACAGGATCAAGGTGCCGGAAGGACTCCATCTGGGAAGAGTGGATTCTGGATTCAATTCGTCCCGTCCTGGAATCAACTCTGGAAAGTCAGGCAAGAATCAGAACAAGCAGAGAAACAACCAGAAGAACCATAGGAAGAAATAATGAAGAAAATTTCGTTCAAGATCGATTCGGAGAAAAAGTCCAATATATTGAAGTACACAGGCATAGCAGTGCTTGTGTTTACTTTGTTTACATTAATCTCGTCTCTTTCATACCTGTTCACATGGCAGGCTGACCAGAGCCTCATGTCGCATCCCGATATGATGGACAAGAGTGTGGATGTGGAAAACTGGGGCGGCAAGCTAGGATACAGATGGAGCAGCTTCCTTGTGTCGAGATGTTTCGGCCTCGGCAGCTTTGCGCTTATCTTCCTGATGGGCGCTGTGGCTTACAGACTCTTCTTCTGGAAAAGGCATATCGGACTCCTGAAGACAACCTTCATTACAGTGAGCGGTACATTCCTTTCTTCGCTCATACTTTCGTTCGTGTCAAGGATCCTCGGTTCCGATACGGCGTTCGGAGGTGGTCTTGGCGGTGATGCCGGACATGCCGTGATCGCATGGCTTGACAATCTTACAGGCATGCTGGTTACATTCCTCATCGTAGCCGCACTTTCAGTGGCATGGCTGCTCTTTGCAAACGGAAGATTCTCAAGCTGGTTTGCCTCTGTGGGTCAGGGAACGCCTGAAAGAAAGACAAGACAGCCAAGACAGGAGGATACGGAACCGGAGGCGGAAGTTGAACCTGTTCCGGTGGTTGAAGAGGAACCTGTCGTTGAACCTGAACCTTTCTTTGAGCCTGAACCTGTTGTAGAGCCCGAACCGTTCTTCGAGCCTGAACCGGTGGTTACCGATCCTGTACCGGCAGTGGAGCCGGAAGTGAAGACTTCGGAGATGAAGGTCATCATGGGGGACGACTTCTCTGAAAAGATCACTGAAGAACTTCCTAGAATCGACAACCGCGAGGAACTTCAGGCATTCCAGTTTCCTCCGCTCGACCTGCTCAAGGACTATACGGAAGGTCAGCATAAGGTTACCCAGCAGGAACTTGACATAAACAACAACCGCATCCGCGCAACTCTCCAGAACTACAGGATCGAGGTGGATCGCGTGACTGCAGTTGTAGGACCTACCGTCACTCTTTACAAGGTGGTTCCATCTGCAGGTGTACGTGTATCGGCCATCGAGAACCTTCACAGGGAAATAGCCATGGCCCTTGGTGCCAGCGGAGTGCGTGTGGTCACTCTTCCTGACTGCGTGGGAATCGAGGTTCCTAACAACACTCCTTCGATTGTCCCTCTTAAGGCGATGCTCAACGACAACTCGTTCAGAAACAGTACGGCGGAACTCCCGATCGCAATCGGATATACCATTACCCAGGAAGTGAAGACCTTCGACCTTACCGATGCTCCTCACCTTCTTGTTGCCGGTGCGACAAAGCAGGGTAAGTCAGTGGGTCTGAATGTGATCATCTCGTCTCTGCTCTACGCGAAGCATCCTACCGAACTTAAATTTGTCTTCATCGACCCTAAGATGGTGGAGTTCACCGCATACAACTCTCTTCTCAAGCATTATCTTGCAGTCCTTCCTATGGCGGCAAGCGAGGAGGACGAGCGTGAGAATGCCATCATCAAGCAGCCTAAGCAGGCTGAAGCAGTCCTCAATTCCCTCTGCATCGAGATGGATGAGAGATATAAGCTTCTTGCAGCGGCTGGCGTTAACGACATCAAGCTTTACAACGACAAGTACAAGGACCGCCGACTTCTTCCTACAGATGGTCACAAGTACCTTCCGTACCTTGTAGTCGTTATCGATGAGTACGCAGACCTTACCATGACAGGTGGCGCGAATGCGGATGCAAGGAAGTCTGCAAAGAACATCAGCGACTCGATCGTACGTCTTGCCCAGAAGGGTAGGGCGGCCGGTCTCCATGTGATCATCGCTACACAGCGTCCTTCGGTAAATGTCATCACAGGTCTCATCAAGACCAACTTCCCTACACGAATCGCCTTCAGGGTGGTTTCCGGAGTGGATTCAAGGACCATTCTTGACTCATACGGCGCAGAGAACCTCATCGGAAAGGGTGATATGCTCTACTATGCCGGAGTCGAGATGGAACGAGTGCAGTGTGCATATGTAAGCATGGCGGAAATCAACAAGATCACCAAATTTATCGGTGACCAGACCGGATTCAGGAAGTGTTGCAACACTCCATACTATCTCCCTGTGCCTGAATCGCAGGACGGAGAGACAAGTGGCGGCACAATCGACATGCAGAACATCGATCCTCTCTTTGAGGATGCCGCAAGGATGATCGTGACGTCGCAGCGCGGCTCGACATCTGACCTTCAGCGCCGTCTCGGCATGGGTTATGCAAGGGCAGGACGTGTGATGGACCAGTTGGAGGGTGCGGGCATTGTCGGCCCTCAGGAAGGCTCAAAGCCTCGTCAGGTACTTGTTACCACGTTTGATGAACTGGACGAAATCCTGTCGCATTTTGTGAAATAGTGAGAATCTCAAGAATCATAACAGCAGCAGTGGCATTCCTGTCCTTGGCGGCAGGATATGCTTTTGCCCAGACCCCTGACAAGCTTGTACAGGAGGTAATGGCAGATGCCCGCGAGGCATGTGTCACCGTGACTTATACCCTGTCTGCAGTGATCGATGAGGTGAAGATACAGGATGAGGGTTCAGTCGTGGCACAGGGAGAATCATGGGTCCTCAAGGGCAGGAGTGTGGAAATCTACACGAATGCAGAGGGTACATGGGTTCTTGCTCTGGAGTCAAAGGAGGCCATGGTTGAGCCAAAATGGACATACGCCGATCTGGAAGCCTTCTATAAGACCTTGCTTTCGGCCACAGCAGGCAACAATGTGTCCGTAAATATCCTTTCCAAGACCCTTTCGGAACAGAAGCCGGAGTCGTATTTCCAGCCTGTGACCGATGATGAATGGGTTGTGACCGACCTTCGTTAAAGTTCCTCGAGAACGAACCCTTCCGAACACCATGTCTTGAACAGGCCGTCTTCGTCGTAGATGAGGCAGCCTTCAAGATCTGTCCTGCTTTCCAGGAATGTCTTTGATTCTTCAAGACCGATTACCATGCAGTAAGTTGCATAAGCGTCTGCCGTGAGTGCGTCTGCGGCAACTATTGTTGCGCTGAGCAGGTTGTGTGTCACCGGATAGCCGGTACGAGGATCTATCGTATGTGAATATTTCTTTCCGTCCTTGATGTAGAATTTCCTGTAGTTTCCCGAAGTCACTATGCCGTGGGGACCTTCAGGGGCCCTGAATATGCCCTGGATCTGCGCTCCGAGTTCGTTGTTTCCGTCGACGGGCTTGTCGATTCCGAGAGACCATGGCTTTCCGGAAGGGTTACGTCCGTCACAGAATATCTCACCTATGTCCACCATCATGTCCTTGACTCCCAGCGAGTAGAGGTACTCGGCAACAAGGTCGCAGCTGTATCCCTGGGCAATGGCGTTGAAGTTCAGCTTTCCTTTCTCATTGGTGAGGTAGTATTCCAGGTTGCTGGTTTCCCTTACTTTCCTTACCTCGTCTTCTGACGGGAAGTCTCCGCTTTCGAACCCGAAGCCCCATAGGTCGAACAATGGACCTGCAGCCACATCAACCGCTCCCTTTGTCTCTGTCTGGATGCGTGCGGCATGACCGAAGATGTCGCTCAGCATGCCGGTCCACACAATGCGTTCACCTGCGTTGTGACGGCTCAGGAGCGAGTTCCTGTTATAGCCGGACAAGGTGTTGTCGATCTCAAGGAGAATGGCGTCAATCGAGTCCTTGATTTCCTCAGGGCGTGTACTGATGATGCCGTCCTTGCCGTTGAGATTGAGTTTTACGGCATATGTTCCTCCCTGTGCGTACCCGGTTATCGTGATGTACCTGTCTTTCGGTGAGCAGGACATGACAAGGCAGGAAACCAACAATATCTTGATTAAAATGCGGAATATCTTCATTGCAACTATGTGTAAGGCAAAGTATTTGTACAAAGGTAGAGGTTTTTCAAATTAAAATCCCCATATTTGCAAGATATAGTTCAATTTTTTAGGAAAGAGAAATGAGTCTTAGAAAACTTAAAACAATAGTCCTGTTTGCAGTTGTGGCTTTTGCTGCAGCAGCATGCAAGGATGAAGAGAAAGAGACACTGCCTTCTTTGTCAGGTCTCTATTTTGATTGTCCGCATTATGTGTCTCCAGGCCAGGCTGTAAGGATGACTCCGAAAGGGGTAAAGCATCCTGAAGGCGGTGAGCTCGGATATAAATGGAGGGTCACTCCTACAATGTCAGGCTATGATACCACGAACGTGTATGTTCATTGGTTCTCTGATACGCTCCAGACATATACCGTAACCTGCACAGCATTCGCTGAAGGATACTCTGGATCGACAAGCACCAGGAAGGTGGAAGTTGTTAAGGGTGGTCTTGACGGCTCCATCACTGAGACAGGAATAAAGTCTACAGACAGCAAGGTGACTGTTGGCGGTGTGGATTACTACTACAGGCAGATCGGAAACCTTGAATGGTTCCGCAACAACCTTGCATCTGCAGAGAGTGGAGTTGCATATCTCAACGAGGAAGTCGTATCCGATATATTCGGCCGTTTCTACAGCTACAATGATGCAGTGGATGCATGTCCTGAAGGATGGCGCCTGCCTTCTGAGGAAGACTGGATGTCTCTTGCAGAGGCCCTTGATTCTCCTGCATCATCCAAGTATGAGTTATTCCAGGACGTTACAGCCAAGCTTCTTGCAAATGCATATTTCAACTCGAACGCCATGCTCGAGTACTGGCCTCAGGTCGGTGACGTCACAAACGAGAGCAAGCTTGCATTCATGCCGTTCGGTTTCGTGAACCTTGGACAGAAGGACGCATCAGGCAAATATCCTGAAGCAAAGTTCGAGGGCATGTCTGAGTACGTGGCGGTATGGACTTCCGACAAGGTGGAAGGCGACGAGGGAATGGCGTACTACAGGTACATCATCTCTGACCAGCCTGAGATGCTTGTAGGAAAGGGAGATGTGAACACATTCGGTGCGCAGGTAAGATGCGTACGTGACGTAGAGGTAGCAGAATAGTACAGCTTATGAAGAAAGGATTTGTTGTAATCATCGTCGTTGCGGCAGTGCTGCTCGGCGGTTTCGTATGGGTGAAGAATGTATATAACCAGATTGTCGTGTCCGACGAATATGTTCAGTCGACATGGGCACAGGTTGAGAATGTGTATCAGCGCAGAGCAGATCTGATTCCTAACCTTGTGGCGACTGTAAAGGGATACGCCGAGCATGAGTCGGAGACTCTTGAAAGCGTGGTTGCGGCTCGCGCAAAGGCAACTCAGGTGACTGTGGATCCTGCGAACCTTACCCCAGAGGTACTTGCTCAGTACAATGAGGCTCAGAATGAGCTTTCTGCTGCACTCGGCAGGCTCCTCCTTGTAAAGGAAAGCTATCCTGAGCTGAAGGCAAATCAGAACTTCCTCGATCTTCAGGCCCAGCTTGAAGGAACCGAGAATCGCATAACAACCGAAAGAATGAAGTTCAACGAAGCCGTTCAGTACTTCAATACAGGCATCAGAAGATTCCCGGACAACATCATCGCGTCAATCTTCGGATTTGAGAAGAAGGGTTATTTTGAGGCTCAGGCCGGAGCGGAGACAGCTCCAAAGGTAGAATTCTAAAAGGATTTTCTATGAAACCGGAAAGATTTCTGACCGCGGAACAGCAGGATACTGTTGTAGCCGCGGTCAGACTTGCAGAAAAGGGTACCTCTGGCGAGATCAGGGTACATATAGACGGTGACTGCACGACAGATCCCATCGTCCGTGCAAAGGAGGTCTTTGAGAAGCTTGGCATGCAGAAGACCAAGCTTCGCAATGGCGTCCTCCTGTACATGGCGTGCAATACAAGGGTCTTTGCAATCATCGGAGACAAGGGAATAAACGACATTGTGCCGGAGGGCTTCTGGGATGATGTGGCTGATGTCATGGCAGCAGAGTTCCGACAGGGACTTTTTACGGAAGGCCTGACGAAGGCAGTTGAATTGGTAGGAGAGAAACTTAAGGCTTTCTTTCCATATCAGGATGATGATGTGAATGAACAGCCGGATGAGATATCGTTCGGAAAAGGTGACAGGTAATGAAAAGGGTGTCAAGATATGTTCTCTCACTGCTCTGCCTCTTTGCGGCAGTGATTTCCCATGCTATCCCGTCCCGTCCGGAGCCGCAGAGGCTTGTCAATGACTTTGCCGGGCTGTTCTCTGCAGTGCAGGAGGAAAACCTTGAAAGGATGCTTGTGGCTTTCGATGACAGCACGTCCAACCAGATTGCAGTTGTCACTGTCGCCGATCTTGAAGGCTATCAGCCTGCGGAATATGCTACCAGGATAGGTCTTGAATGGCAGGTGGGTTCCGCCGAGTTCGACAATGGAATAGTTCTTCTCGTAAAGCCCAAGACATCGGATTCGGCAGGACAGGTGTTCATCGCAGTTGGCTATGGACTTGAAGGAGCGATACCTGATGCCTATGCGAAGAGGATAATCAATAACGAACTTATTCCACATTTCAGGAACAACGACTATTACGGTGGCGTCGAGGCTGCATGCGATGTGCTGATGAAGCTTGCCAGCGGTGAGATTTCAGAGCCGCGCAGCATGGAAGAGGATGACTTTTCAACGGTTTTCGTGACTGTCCTTGCATTGTTCATTCTCATCTGTGCAGTCATCATCCTTTTAGGAAAGAATGATTCCGGAAATGGTGGAAACGGCGGTTCGGGAGGAAGAAGGGTCTATGTCGGACCGATCATCACTACCGGACATAATTATGGCGGTGGTTCGTTCGGCGGTGGCTTCGGCGGTGGCTTCGGTGGCTTCGGCGGTGGATTCGGCGGCTTTGGCGGCGGATCTTTCGGCGGTGGAGGAGCCGGCGGCAGTTGGTAGGACTTACATAAATGATATTATTTCAAGGGCTTCCGACAGGGCTGTGACCAGCGCTTCGGTGGCCCTTGTCAGTATTTCTGGACACCATCCTACTGCAGTCAGCAGGGTAACGGCAACTGCGGCCGGAATTATGATACCTGTCAGCGGCAGGGCAATCAGGTTGGTCAGAAGGAAATACATCGGGAATGTACCGAAATGCAGATAGGCAAGTGGACCGGTCGTTATCTGACAGGATATGGAGAGTGCCGCTGTGGTCCATATCCATTTCAATGGCCCTTTCATCCTGATTGATCCGTTCTCTTCCGGCCAGAAGCCTTGCAGCATGGGAAATATGAAGGCAATGCCAGCCATTGCAGCGTATGACAGCTGGAATCCGACCTCCCTGATTGCTTCAGGCGTGACGGTCAGGTGGATGAGCATGCTTGCCATAAGTAGTGTACCTGTGCTCCTGAACCTTCCCGTGACCTTTGCGGTCTCTCCGAGCAGAATGAATATGAAGGCGCGGACTATCGATGCGCCCGCCCCTGTCGCCAAAGTATATATTCCGCATGTCGATACGATGATTGCCGAACGAAGGCTTTTGGATGCAGAGGAGTTTCCCAAGGCTGCAAGACTCCCGTTCAGGATACCGTAGATCATTCCAAGGTGAAGACCGGAAAGGGCGAGGATATGGGATGCGCCGCTTCTGCTGAAGGCATCCCTTATGTGCCTTGGGATATCGGAACGATCTCCGATGATGAGCGCCTTTATGATTGCATTGGTGTCAGGATTAGTGAAGTCTATCCTGTCTATAGTCGCTCCCGTTACCAGTCCTAATGAGCGGATGTGTTCCACGATGCTTCCGGGTATCGTCCTGCCTACGGACGTGATGTCGGATGTGATGACGCACAGGATGCCGCAGAGGACCATGCATAGTCCTGCTATGATTCTGATTTTCAGGGAAGTGAAGCTTTTGTGGTTGGGATGCAGCAGCGTGATGACAAGGGCTGCTATGATGAGGAATGTCAGTGCGGAAGCAAGAGCCTGGCATGGTAGTATGAAGCTGCCGTACCATGACATGAAAGCCACACCTGCAGCAAACGGTACGGCAATCCCCGCAATCTCTCTCTCCACTTTCATT
>JAEIGA010004446.1_pt1 | contig 21709 bp, 17 predicted proteins | sample 9270691 | NCBI WGS metagenome assembly JAEIGA01 (sample SAMN17057246, study PRJNA624740) | gut metagenome | biome: biome; isolation source: fecal sample | host: Bos grunniens | place: China: Xizang | collected 2019 | reverse complement strand
AGAAGCTATGTTCAAAGGGCTGGTTTCTGCGGGCTTCAAAATGTGCCATCCTTCCGATAGAAGACCGGTCGGCGTGTATATGACGGTCAACGACCAAGACAAGCTCGACTTGTTGACGATTGCTAAAAAGTTCGGGGATTTGGGCTGTACTATGTACGCGACCAAAGGCACGGCGAAAGTCATCAACGATTTGGGCTTTGAATGTACGGTAGTGGACAGATTGTCGGCAAAGGATTCCGTAATTAAATTAATGGACGAAGGCAAGATTGACTACGTCGTGTATACGGGAAAAACGGATATCGAGTCTATCAACGACTTTATCAATTTGCATCACCACGCAATTTTGCTCGGTATCACCGTGCTTACTGCGCTCGACACGGCAAACGCGCTTGCGGATATTATCGCAAGTAAATTTACGGAAGACAACACAGAGCTTGTAGATATCAACGCGTTGCGCACGGAAAAGCTTAAACTTTCGTTCACGAAAATGCAATCTTGCGGAAACGATTATATCGTATTCGACAATCGCGACGGGAAAATCACTTGTCCCGAATCGATTGCTGTGAACTACGTGATTCCCCATTACGGGATCGGTGGCGACGGAATCGTCCTTATTGAAAACTCGAAAATAGCTGATGCGAAAATGCGTATGTTCAATATTGACGGGTCGGAATCGAATATCGGCGGTAATCCTATTCGTTTCGTTGGGAAATATCTCTACGAAAAGGGAATCGTCGTGAAAAACGATATGAAGATTGAAACGGCGAACGGCGTTCACGACGTTAAGGTATATCCGTTTAGCGGTAAAGTCAACACGGCAAGTGTAAATTTAGGCAAAGTAGAGCTTGCAGGCAAGAAAATTCCTTGCGTTTGGGACGAAGAACAAATCGTTGAAAAATCGGTGAATATCGCAGGGCTTGAATATAAAATCACGCTCGTCAACGTCGGAAATCCCCATTGCGTTATTTTCAGCGATAAAGTAGATGCGATCAACGTTCCCGCTATCGGCCCCGACTTTGAAAACAGCGAATATTTCCCCGAAGGCGTAAACACCGAATTCGTGCGCGTGGTCAACCGCGTGACGATTAAAATGCGGGTTTGGGAACGTAAAAACGGTGAAACCTTCTCTTGCGGTACGGGCGCGGCGGCAGCAGTCGTGGCGGCGGTGCTTGCGGGATACTGTGAAAAAGATACCAACGTGACGGTCAAGCTTCGCGGCGGGGATTTGACGGTAAACTATCATTCAAACGGCGAAGTGGAATTGCTCGGCAACGTGAAAACGGTTTACGAAGGTACGTTAGAAATTTAACTTCTTACCTAAAAGGGAGAAAAAGGAGAGAAAACTTGGATATTTTATATGAAGAAAGTGCATCTCCTCACGGTGCAAAACGTGGGGAGAAGTGGTATAAAGTCGTTAATATTATTTTCTACGTGACAATGATTATCGGCATTATGACGCTGTTTATGGCGTTGATAAATATGCCCCTTTGTTCGCTTGGCGAGAATGCAACGGACGACCAAAAAACGGCGTACGGTATGTCGTTAAGCTTAGGGATTACCTTTGGATTTATCGGTTTATTCTTTATTTCCATTTGTATCGCTATGTATTTAATCAAGCGCAGAATTAACGTGAGCTACGATTATATTTTCGTATCGGGGGATTTGAGAATTTCAAAGGTCTTCAACGTAAATAAACGCAAATTTATCTTAAAGCTCGAACCTGACGACTTTTTGCAAATCGGCGATATCGACAACCCGTCTTACGATCGGTTTAAGGCAGACCCGTCTATTAAAGAAGTGGTGTTTACGCCCAACTCCGAAGCGGCGGAAGGGAAATTTTTTATGTATATCCTTGCGGCAACGACTGTCGGTAAAAGGTTATACGTTTTAGAATGTCGCGAAGAGCTTTTAATCAATATTTTAAAATTCGTCAAGCGTGGTACGCTCGAAAGCGACTACGTGATGCAGGAAAAGAAAACGGCAAGGTAAGACTATGATTTATCTTGATAACGCCGCCACGACAAAACCCGACTGGGAATCGTGCGAAAAGGCGCAGGCGTATTTGACGGAAAAATTTTATAATCCTTCTGCGTTATACCGCGAAGGACACGCATTGCAGAGCGAGCTTAAAAAAGCGCGCTCGGTTTTGCTTTCAAGGGTAGCGTCGGAAACGGATTTTGAAGCCGTTTTCACTTCTTGCGGTACGGAAGCTGACAACCAAGCCATTTTCGGATTTGCTCGGCGTGGCAACGCTATCACCACGCTCGGAGAACATTCGGCGGTAGGCGTGGCGTTTGCGGAGCTTAAAAATCGCGGGATTTGCGAACCGCGTTTCGCGCCTTTACGAAAAGACGGTAGCGTAGATATTGAAAAATTGCTTGCGCTCGTCGACGAAAAAACGTCTTTCGTTTCCGTTATTCACGTGAATAATGAAACGGGCACGATCAACGATATCAACCAAATCGCAAAAGCCGTCAAAACCAAAAATCCACGCGTAATTTTTCATAGTGACGGCGTGCAGGCGTACGGAAAAATTCCTTTCCGTTTGGCAAAAGAAATCGACTTATATTCCGTCAGCGCGCATAAAATCGGCGGGCTTAAAGGAGTAGGCGCGCTTATTAAACGTAAATCTCTCGTTTTGCCCCCGTACATTATCGGTGGCGGACAGGAAAGCGGACGGCGCAGCGGAACGGAAAACACGTTTGGCATTAAGCAATTCGAATATGCGGCGGAGAAGAAGTTTTCTGCCTTGAAAGCCGATTACGAGCGAATACTTACTTATCGAGAACGGTTTTGGGAACTACTTGATAAAGAAATTTTCTTGCGTTTGTCCCCAGAAAACGGTTCGCCCTATATTTTGAGCGTTTCTGCTCTCGGCTTGCGCGGGGAAATTTTGCTACACATGGCAAACGATCGGGGGGTAATCGTCGGAACAGGTTCAGCTTGTTCGTCGAATGCGAAAAACCGATATAGTAAAGTGGTGTTAGCGTGCGGACACGACGAGCGCACGGCGGACGGCGTATTGCGCGTTAGCTTTTCTTCTTCCACGAGCGAAGAAGACGTTGAAAAGGGTGCGGACGTTTTAAACGCCGTTGCGAAAGAATTAAAAAACAGAATGAAATAAAAAAGGAATAGTATGAAAAAAGTCATTATCATAAGATACGGAGAACTTTGGCTAAAAGGAAAAAATCGCGGATATTTCGAAAAAATGTTCGAAACGAATATCAAACGCGCGATTAAAGGGATAGAGTGTGATTTTATCAAGCAATGCGGTCGGTATTTGATTGAGAATTTTTCCGAATACGACGCAGATGAACTCATTTCTCGCTTAAAGAAAGTCTTCGGTATGCATACCATGAGTTTAGCGTATGAAACGGATGCGGATATGCAAAGCATTTTTCAAACGGCAAAAGCGGTTTGCAAGGAAGAAGGCACGTTCAAAGTGGAATCTCATCGGGGGGATAAAAGATACCCGAAAACGTCCGTTGAAATTAGCCGTGAATTAGGCGGTATGCTCCTTTCCGCTTTTCCGAAGCTCAAAGTAAACGTACACGACCCTGATTTCACCGTCCGCGTGGATATTCGCGAAAACGGCAAAGCGCTCGTGTTCGGGGAATTTATTCAAGGCGCAAACGGAATGCCCGTCGGTACGGCTGGGAAAGGGGTATTGCTCTTGTCGGGCGGTATCGACAGTCCCGTTGCTGGATATATGATGGCAAAGCGCGGAATGAGAGTGGAATGTTTGCATTTTCATAGCTATCCCTACACGAACGAGCAAGCCAAAGAAAAAGTGGTGGATTTAGCTAAGATTTTATCTGAATATACTTGCGGAACGACTCTTTACACGGTAAGTGTCACGCATATTCAAGAAGCCATTCACGAGCATTGCAAGGCTGAACTGATGATCACGCTTTTGCGCCGTTTTATGTATCGCATTGCTGAACGGCACGCCTTGCGCCGTAGCGCACAATGCTTGATAACGGGCGAAAGCTTAGGACAGGTTGCCAGCCAAACGATAGAAGGAATTACTTCTTCTAACTCCGTAGTAGACCGCTTGCCTGTGTTGCGCCCGCTTATCGGGTTTGATAAAAACGAAATTATCGATTTATCCGTAAAAATGGGCGCGTATGAAACGTCAATTTTGCCTTTTGAAGACTGTTGTACGGTGTTTTTGCCGGATTTCCCTGCCATTCGACCTAAACTTTCGGAAATACTTGCAGAAGAAAGCAAATTGAACGTGGAAGAATTGATAAACCAAGCTTTTGAGAGTTTGGAAAAAATAGAAATTTAATCTTTTACGACTTAGTTATACCCCCGAAAGAACTCTCTTTCGGGGGTATCGTTATTTATTCCACCAATCCTTATTTATAATCGGCGGTGGCGGTGCGCCCTTTAAACTGATTTCAGGCAATTTTACGGGTTTTCCTTTTTTGCCGTTATATACGGGAATCACCGTATAAACGTATCGTTTATCGTCTTGAACGCTCTCGTCAGAGAAAACGGCTTGATATTTTCCGCAATACACCGTACTATGCGTCGCATAATCATATCGTTCGATAATATAGTCGTAGTACTCGGGCGAGCTTTTGGAAAAGTCAATACGAACCGTTCTTCCCCAAACGCTAATCGTAGGGGCTGAAATGCTTGGATTGCTGAATTTATCGGACTTTCCGCGTGGTAAAGCCTTTGTGCTAAATACTTCTGAAAAGGTAAATTGCGTAGGCGCGTTCTCGTCGGCAAGTACTATGTTATGCGTATCATAGTACTCGATTTTATCCAACTTAACGCTCGCAACGCTCTTGGGGGGAGAAAATTCCCCAAGCGGTTGATTTTTCGTAAGACGGTTGGAGTGTAAATATTCGTTGATACCGTAAGCGATATTGCAAGGCTCACCACCCCCCGTGTATTCTATGGGGGAATTGTTTGCATTGCCAAGCCAAACACCTACCACGTCTTTTTTCGTCGCCGTTAAAACGTAGGCGTCGGTGTTTTTTTCTTTCGTTCCCGCCGTACCCGTTTTTGCGATAATTTCAAAGGGAAGAGTTCTGAGTTTTTTTGCCGTGCCGGTTTGCGTTGCCGTTTTCATCATATCGGAAACGAGATACGCCGTCGCTTCGGAAAATACCCGTTCTTTTTTGATTTTCCGCTTATAAACGCTTCGCCCGTCGATAAAAATTTCCTTGATAAACGCGCCGTTTTGGTATTCTCCTTGATCGGGAAAAACGGAATAAGCGGAAACGAGCTGTTTAAGCGAGTAGCCTTTTTTCATACCGCCGAGCGCGAGTGCGAGTGATTCGTCCTCTTTTTCAACGGGTAAGCCTAATTTTTCTAAATACGCTTTGGATTTTTCAATCCCCGTCGAATTTAAAATTTTCACGGCGGGGATATTTAAACTTTTAGAAAGGGCTTCGCGCGCGCTGACGTAGCCTGCGTACGTCCCGCCGTAGTTTTCAGGCGTATACCCTGAAAAGTCTGTTTTTTCGTCTAAGATTGCCGTTGCGGGAGAGATTTGATTTCTTTCAATAGCGGGCGCGTAAACGAGCAAGGGTTTTAACACCGAGCCAGGCGAACGGCAAACGTTTCCAAGCGTGGAATAACTTGCTTTAAAAGCGTTTTGTTCTACGTCTAACACCATTGCTGAACGGTCGCAAGGCAAATTTTGCAAACAATTAACGATTTTTTCTTGTAAATGTTTATCCAAATACGTTTTAATTTCTATCTTTCCGCCAACGGTAAACGAATGTTTTTCCGCAAGAGATTCCAATTCGTCGAACACGAATTTCAAATACCCGTCCCCGCCGTGCGCAAGGTTCGGCGTAAGAGGAATTTCTTCGTTTACGGCGTTTTTATATTCTTCAAGGTGTAAATGTCCCGCTTTTTTCATTAACGCCAACACGATATTTCGTCGTTTTTTGCATTGTTGGGGGTGCTTAAACGGGGAATAATTGTTGGGGGATTTGACGAGACCTGCAAGTAATGCGCTTTCCGAAACGGTTAATTGAGAAGGGGTTTTCCCAAAATAATATTCGCTTGCCGAGCCGATACCAAAACAGCTATGCCCGAAATAAATGGTGTTTAAATACTGCTCTAAAATGTCTTCTTTGGAATACCGTTTTTCAAGCTGTCTGGTAAGTTTAAACTCTTTGAGTTTACGCTTAATCGTTTTTTCTTGGGATAAATGCGTATTTTTAATTAGCTGTTGGGAAATGGTAGACGCGCCTTCTTTAAACGAGAAAGACTTGACGTTTCTAAGGGTAGCTTTCGCAATACGCTTTAAATCAAACCCGCCGTGCGAATAAAACCGTTTGTCTTCCACGTCGATAAACGCCCGCTTTACGTGCGAAGGCAGATTTTCCGCCTTAACCGTATTCTTTTTGGCAAGCGTTCCCGCGCTTCGTACGGCTTCGCCGTTTTCGTCGTAAACTTTCGTAGAAAGTTCTTCCAAAAGTAATTTTTCCGGCTGTAAACGAACGTCTTTTGTCGCGTTAAAATAATAAACGCCGGCAAAGGTGAAAAGCCCGCATAAAAAAATAAGACCGCTTAAAAGAAAAATACGCACAATTTTCATACAAAACAGTATTCGCGGAAAACTTTTTTTTATAACAAACAAGGGATAAAATCCCTTGAAAAGCCTTTAAAGACTTGATAAAAATCAAAAAAAATAGTATAATGGAGTAAAATACGTTTAGGCAGACAAAAATATGCAAGAAAAATACCATATCATCACCTACGGCTGTCAAATGAACTTGCACGAATCGGAGAAGATTGCGGGCGTTTTACGGCGTATGGGGTATGAAGAAACGGAAACGAAAGAAGATGCGGATATTATCGTGTTCAACACCTGTTGTATACGGGAAAATGCGGAAAATCACGCATTTGGAAATATCGGCGCGTTGAAAAAATTAAAAAAAGAAAAACCGTCTTTACTGATTATCGTCGGCGGTTGTATGACCCAAGAAAAAGGGAAAACGGAAATTTTAGCCAAGAAATTTCCCTTTATCGACGTGATGTTCGGTACGCTGAATTTAGAAGAGTTAGAAAGTTTAATCGAGCAAAAACGCAAAGCGAAAAAACGGGTGGTAAAAATCCGCGAGAAAGAAGGGGAAATCGTTGAAAATTTAGAGCCTTACCGCACGAGCTATCCCAACGCTTGGGTGAACATAACTTATGGCTGTAATAATTTTTGCTCCTATTGTATCGTGCCTTACGTTCGGGGGCGGGAACGTTCCCGCAAAGCGGAAAATATCGTAGCGGAATGTGAAAATCTTATTTCGCAAGGCTATAAGGAAATAACCCTTTTAGGGCAAAACGTAAACTCCTACGGGGCGGACGGAAGTACGGGGGCAACCTTTGCGGAGCTTTTGGATAAAGTCGCTTCCATTGACGGGAAATTCCGCTTGCGTTTTATGACGAGCCACCCGAAAGACTTTAACGAAGACGTCGTGAAAGTAATGCAAAAGCACAGAAAGATTATGAGACTCGTGCATTTACCCGTGCAGTCCGGCTCTAACGCCGTGTTGCAGGCAATGAACAGGCGGTATACCCGTGAAAAATACCTTGCGGAAGTAAAAATGCTCCGTTCGTATTTCCCCGAAGCGGAAGTGACGACGGATATTATCGTAGGCTTTCCAGGCGAAACGGAAGAAGACTATTTGCAAACGGAAGCTTTGGTGAAAGAAGTGGATTTTGCTTCGGCGTTTACTTTCGTGTATTCCAAGCGTACAGGCACGAAGGCGGCGACGATGGACGGGCAAATTCCCGAAGACGTGCAAAAGGAGCGCATTATGCGGTTGGTTGCGCTCGTCAATTCGTTGACCCGTAAGAAATCTGAAAAGTATCTTGGAAAAACGGTGGAAATTCTCTGCGAAGACTTCGACGAGAAACGCGGATATTATATGGGGCGCGACGAGTTTGGCAGAATGGGGTATTTTAAAAGCGAGAAAAACGTAATCGGGGAGTTCGTTTTGCTCAAAATTACCCAAGCGAACGGTATTTCGCTATATGGCGAAGCGGTAAAAGATTTGGATAAATAAAAAGGGGAATACTATGGCGCTTTCACAAATGATGCAACATTACATTGAAACCAAAGAGAAGTATAAAGACTGTATCGTCTTTTATCGGCTCGGTGATTTCTACGAAATGTTTTTCGACGACGCGATTAAAGTTTCAAAGCTTTTAGAGCTCACCTTAACGGGCAGGGATTGTGGTTTACCCGAACGCGCGCCTATGTGCGGAATCCCTTTCCACGCGGCGGAAGGGTATATCGCAAAGCTCGTTTCGCTTGGGGAAAAGGTGGCGATTTGCGAACAGCTCACCGAACCGGGCGCAGGCAAGCTCGTGGAACGGGACGTCGTTCGTATCGTTTCAGCGGGCACGTTGATTGACGACGCTTCGTTAGACGAAAGCAAGAACAATTATATTGCGAGCGTTTTTAAAAACGGCGACGAAATAGCTGTTGCTTGGGCGGATTTAACGACGGGCGAATTTTGCGCGCAGGAATTTTCAGGCAATAACGCCGTAGACGAAGCCGTCAGCCTTCTGTTTAAAATTTCGGCGGCGGAAATTATTTGCAACGACGATATGCTTCTTTGCAGTAAAAACGTTAAGGAACTCAGAAGCAACGCGCTTCCGCCTTTTTCTTGCTACGTGGCTTGGGCTTTTAACGTCAAGCACGCAGAAAAAAATCTCACGGAACAATTCCATTCCCTTTCGCTGGCGGCGCACGGGATTGCGAGCAAAGAAAACGTCGTTTCAGCGGCGGGCGCGCTCGTGGAATATCTTAGAGAAACGCAAAAACACGCACTGGTGAATATCAACGCGATTAAGCTTGTAAGCCAAGAAAAATATATGACGCTCGACAGTATCGCCATTCGCAACTTAGAGCTTGTAAAAAGCAATTCCGAAGGCAAAAAATACGGCACGCTTTCTTGGATTTTAGACAAGACGAAAACGGGAATGGGCATGCGCTTGATGAACAATCTTATTCTTTCCCCGCTTCGCGATTTATCGGAAATAAACTACCGTTTAAACGGCGTAGAAGAGCTTGTCGGCGCGTCGGTGGCGCGTATGGCGCTCGTGGAAACGTTAAAGGATATGCGCGATTTAGAACGCCTTTCGGGAAAAGCTTCCAACGGAAATTTAACGCCCAGAGATTGTGAATGGATAGGCAAATCCTTGCTCTTAATCCCTGCGCTTAAATTTCAGTTAATCGGTTTTTCTTCTCCGATTTTAAAAGATATCGACAGGGATTTATTAGAGCTTAAAGACCTTGCGCAGTATCTTTGCTCTTGTATTGCCGATAACGCTCCCGTATCAATGAAAGACGGGGGGTATATCCGCGAAGGGTTTGACGCTGAGCTTGACGAGCTTCGTATGATTTCTAAAAACGGTAAAGAAATCGTAAAGCAAATTGAAAACCGTGAAAAAGAACGCACGGGCATTAAAACCTTAAAAATCGGCTATAACCGCGTATTCGGCTATTATATCGAAGTCAGCAATTCCTTTAAAGACAAAACGCCCGACGATTATATCCGTCGGCAAACCTTAACGACGGGCGAGCGGTTTATCACGGAAGAATTAAAGGAGTTAGAAGATAAAATTCTTTCCAGCGGGGAACGCGCGTTAAAGATAGAAGCAAGGATATACGATCGGTTGATAGGCGTTTTGCGCTCGCATATTCAAGAATTGCAAAAACTCTCGTCCGCGCTCGCTCTTTTGGATTGTTTGCTTTCGTTTGCAACCGTTTCGAAAGAACGCCGCTACGTGCGCCCTGATATGGTCGAAAGCGGTGGACGGCTGGAAATCAAAGACGGGCGTCATCCCGTCGTAGAAGCGATTACGAAAGACCGTTTCGTGCCGAACGACACGGTACTCGACAACGAAGAAAACAGAAGCGCGATTATCACAGGTCCGAATATGGCGGGGAAAAGCACGTATATGCGACAAGTCGCGCTCATTACGTTAATGGCGCATATAGGCTGTTTCGTGCCTGCAAAACAAGCGATTATCCCTATTACCGACAGGATTTTCACCCGCGTTGGCGCAAGCGATAATTTGATTTTAGATCAAAGTACTTTTATGGTCGAAATGACGGAAGTCGCTTCTATTTTACTCAACGCCACCCGCGATAGCTTGCTCGTTTTAGACGAAGTCGGACGGGGTACGAGTACCTACGACGGACTTTCGATTGCTTGGTCAGTCATTGAATTTTTAACGGAAAAAATCCGCGCAAAAACGCTGTTTGCCACGCATTACCACGAATTGACGGAACTTGAAAACACGACCGAAGGGGTCAAGAATTATAAAATTACCGTACGAGAATTAAACGGAACAGTAGTGTTTTTGCGTAAGATTGCAAGGGGCGGTGCAAATCGGAGCTTCGGGATTGAAGTCGCTTCGCTTGCTGGCGTACCCAAAGAAATCACAGCGCGGGCAAAAGGTATTTTAAAGGCTTTGGAAAAGAGTGATATTTCCAAAGGTAAGATTGACTTTACGCAAATGGAAGAAGTTGCGGAAGAACGCGCGCTTACCGAAGTAGAACAAATTCTCGTGGATACCGATGTAAACACTTTATCGCCTATGCAGGCGTTGATGTTGCTTTGTGATTTAAAAGATAAATTGACGACGGAGAAATAATTATGGCAAAAATCAATATTCTGCCTGCGCAGGTCTATAACCGAATAGCGGCGGGCGAAGTCGTAGACAGACCGTACTCGGTCGTGAAAGAACTCGTAGAAAACGCAATGGACGCGGGTGCGACGGAGATTGAAATTTATATCGAAAAGGGCGGAACACAGCTTATTCGCGTAGTCGATAACGGGAGCGGGATTGAACGCGAAGACCTTCATTCCGCATTTTTACCGCACGCCACGAGCAAGATTAAAAAAGCGGAAGATTTAGAGAATATCTTAACGCTCGGGTTTCGCGGGGAAGCCGTCGCTTCTATCGCTTCCGTTTCCAAAATGACGATTACGTCTAAAACGCAAGACGGAAAATGCTATTCTCTTTCCTCCGATTTCGGCGCAATCGGAAATATCTTGGAATCGGCAGGGCAAAAGGGTACGGACGTAAAGGTGGAAATGCTCTTTGCTTCCACGCCCGTTCGTTTAAAATTTTTAAAATCGGAAAAAGCCGAAGAAACGGAGATTACCAACTTCGTTTCCCGCTTTATCTTATGTAGACCTGAAATCGCTTTTACCTACTACGTGAACGGCGCAAAAGTTTTGCAATCCTTTGGCGGTGGGTTAGAAGAATCTTTTGCTTCCGTATACGGCGCGTCTACGCTGGGTAATTTTTATAAAATCGACGCGGAAAAGAACGGCATACGCATACAAGGCTATATCGGCAACCAAAATTATTTTAAGCCGAATAAAACCTATCAAAGCCTGTTTTTAAACGGCCGTTATATCGTGAATGCAACTTTGTCTACGGCAATTCATAACGCCTATAAAAGCTATTTAATGAAACGGCAATATCCTTTTTACGTGCTGTATATAACCATTCCGACAGAAGTCGTTGACGTGAACGTACACCCTAATAAATCAGACGTGCGCTTTGCGGATAATAATATCGTATTCGGAACGGTGTATTCCGTGCTTTCGGCTATTTTAGACGGTACGGCTTCGGCGGCGGAATATCTTTCCGAAGACCAGCCCGCCGTGTTGCCTAAGGCGGTGCAACCTATTAAACAAGCAGACCAAAAAGAAGAGCGGGAAGAAGTATTTGCGCCTGTAAAAACGGGAGTGCAAGAACAAACGGGGAAATCGCCTTTCGGTTTTGCTTCTTTAAGCTACGAAGAAGCGAAAACTTCTTTATATGAAAATAACCCTACGTTCCGTCAGCCGTCGAAAATCTCGGAAAAATTACCTTTTTCCTTCGAAGAAGAAAAGAAATCCGTCGTAGCGGACGAGAAAAAACAGCAGAAAAAACCTAAGCTTACCCCTTTGCAAAAACAGTTTCCCGACCTTTATTTTGAGCCGAAAATGTTCGAAGTCAACGATTCGGGCGCGTTGCCGCAACAAAGCCAAATGCAAACGCCTGCGCCTTTGATAGACGTGTTTTCTGAAAATAAACGCTTTTTGGAAGAGTTAGAACATAAAAACCGCCAAAATAAAATCGACGTTTCGTCGTGTGTATACGTGGGAAAATTGTTTAATACCTATTTGCTTTACGAGCGCAACGAAGAAGTGTATATGATTGACCAACACGCCGCGCACGAGCGTTTGATTTTTAACCGATTAAAAGAACAAATGGGGCAACGGGAAATCGTAAAACAGCCTATGTTGCTTGCCTTCCGTTATCAAGTCAACGCGTTTGAACGAGCGTTTCTTTTGGATAATCTTGAAAAGATTCAGTCAATGGGTTTTGATTTGCAAGTTGCGGGCGACGGGGCTTTGGAAGTGTACGCCGTACCCGTTGATTTGCAAACGATTGACCTTTCCCGCTTTTTCGACGAATTATTGTCTGATATCAGCGGATTTAGAGCGATTAAATTAGAAGAACTTTTAAAAGACAAGCTCGCAATGGCGGCTTGTAAGGCGGCGGTAAAAGGTGGAATGGATTTAACCAAAGACGAAGTGGATAAGCTGTTTGCCTTAATGGACGGCGATATGGGCTTGAAATGCCCGCACGGCAGACCCGTCGTGGTCAAAATGACGAAAACACAAATAGAAAAGATGTTTAAAAGGATTGTTTGATGGCTAAAATACTCGTAATTTGTGGCGCGACGGCTTCGGGAAAAACGGCGTTGGCGGTTGAGTGCGCAAAACAATTAAATACCGAGATTATTTCCGCTGATTCCATGCTCATTTATAAAGGATTAGATATCGGCACGGCAAAGCCAACGAGTGAAGAAAAAAACGGCGTGGCGCATCATTTAATCGACGTCGTTGCGCCGAACGAAAGTTTTTCCGTAAGCGACTATGAAAAAACGGCGTTGCCTATCGTGGAAGACTTGCTTGCCAAAGGCAAAACGCCCGTCGTTTGTGGGGGAACGGGCTTTTATATCAATTCGTTGCTCTATAAAAGCGGGTTTGGCGGAGCGGGTGCAGATGAAACCGTTCGAAAAAAATACGAAAATATTTTGCAAGAAAAAGGAAAAGAATACGTACACGCGCTTTTACAAGAAAAAGACCCTGAAAGCGCACAAATTTTGCACCCGAACGATACGAAACGGGTGATTCGCGCGATTGAAATTTTTGAGATTACGGGAAAGAAAAAATCCGAACAAAAAGACGAGCTTATTCCCCGTTTTGATTTTCAAGCCTTTTCGATTGCTTATCCAAGAGAACGGTTATACGAAAGGATTAACCGTCGGGTCGAGATAATGTTTGAAAAGGGCTTAAAAGAAGAAGTAAAAAGCCTTTTGGAAAAGGGGATAAGCGAAGAAAATCAATGCATGCAAGGAATAGGCTATAAAGAAATTGCCGAAGGAATACGAACGGGATTGACCGACGAAGAAATCAAAGAGCTGATTAAAAAGAATACGAGAAACTACGCAAAACGTCAGCTTACCTTTTTTAAACGCTTGCAAAACCACGAAGTATTACTTCCTGAACAAGCAACGGCAGAAGAAATTATTAAAAGGCTATACTAAGTACTATGCCAGATGAAATACCTATGTCTGGCATAACAATAATGACACACATACTACTAAGGACGGTGAAAGAAAATGACGGCGGAACAGCTTATCAAACAAAGCGAAGAGCAGTTAAAAGAACAATTTAAAATTGCAGACGAAATTAGCGAATATAATCAAGAAAAGGTTTTAAAAGCCTTTAATAAACGGGGAATTGCGTTGCGCCATTTCAACGGAACGACGGGCTACGGCTACGGCGACGAAGGGCGGTTTGTGCTTGGAGAAGTCTTTGCTGATTCTTTGGGCGCGGAAAGCGGAATCGTTTCTCCTGCGCTTCTAAGCGGTACGCACGCGCTCAGCGTAGCGTTATTCGGCGTTTTGCGCCCGAACGACGTTGTTTTATCCGTTTCGGGTATGCCGTACGATACTATTCGCGGAGTAATTTTCGGGGAAGGAAACGGCTCGTTAAAGGATTTTGGCGTAAGTTTTTATTGTATTGACTTAAACGAACAAGGAAAATTTCAAAAAGAAGAAATCGCCAAGCAGTTAAAACTCTACGGTTCGCGCGTGAAAATGGTCTATATTCAGCGTTCGCGCGGGTACGAGCTTCGCGATGCGTTCAGCGTTGCGGAAATCGGGGAACTTTGCGCATTCGTAAGAGAAGTAGGCTTTGAAAACTGTATTTTCGTGGATAATTGCTACGGTGAATTCGTAGAAAAGCAAGAGCCTTGCGACGTCGGTGCGGACGTTGCGGTGGGTTCGCTTATCAAAAATCCCGGCGGTGGACTTGCTCCGACGGGCGGATATATCGTTGGAAAAGAAAAATATATCGATTTAATCGGCAGAAGGCTTACTGCGCCGTCGATAGGAAACGAAGTCGGTTCGTATGCCTACGGCTACCGATTGTTTTATCAGGGATTATTTTTAGCCCCGCACGTGGTCAATCAAGCGATAAAGGGCAGTTTATTGATAGGAAAATGTATGCAAACGCTCGGCTATGAAAACTTTCCGAAAATAGAAAAAACACCTGCGGATATCACGCGCGCCATTCGTTTTGATACGGCAAAACAGCTTTGCGATTTCATTCAGTCCGTTCAAGACGCTTCGCCCGTCGATAGTTTCGTATCTTTGGAAGCGTGGGATATGCCTGGCTACGATAGTAAAGTCATTATGGCGGCAGGCTGTTTCGTGGAAGGTTCGTCTATCGAGCTTTCCGCCGACGCACCCGTAAAAGAGCCGTATACCGCGTATTTTCAAGGCGGTTTAACCTACGAACATTCCAAATACGCCTTAAAGCTTATTTTACAACGGTTATTATAAGTCTACTTAGCGTAGAGAATATAAAATTCTACGGTGCGTGGGGGTAATTAGAAAAAGTTTTATGCTATGATAAAGATACAGGAGGCGTAAAGCAAAACTATGGATCAGAAAAAAACGGGCGAGTTTATCGCTACACTTAGAAAAGAAAAAGGTCTTACGCAACGCGAGCTTGCCGAAGAACTTCTTATCAGCGACAAAACGGTTTCGAAATGGGAATGCGGAAAGGGTTTACCCGAAGTTTCCTTAATGCTCCCCCTTTGTAAACTTTTAAGCGTAAGCGTGAGCGAATTGCTCGCAGGGCAACGCTTAACGCTCTCCGAGTATAAAAAGGAGGCGGATATAGCGGTTATGGCTTACGCAAAAGAAAAAGAAGAAGCGAGATTTCGTTTATTTTTAATGCCGTTCGTGTTGATTTTAACACTTCTTGCGGGAATTACGATTATCTTAACGGCAAGTGCATTTGAAGAGAATACACCGATTTTCACTTTATTGCTTATTATGGCTTTCGTAATTTTATTTTTAGGCACAGGAATTGCGTTTGCGTTAGAAATGCGTCGGGCAATTTTTGAATGTCCTAAATGCTCGCATAGATTTATTCCAACCCGTAAAGAATTTATTTTTAGCGCGCACGCGCATACGTCGCATAGATTAAAGTGCCCGAAATGCCATCAAAAAAGTATGTGCAAACGCAAACTGTCTTTGATAGAAGACGAAAAAACCGAATAAAGACAAACGAAAAGGAAGCCGTGCGGCTTCCTTATTTCGTTAAGTCCCAGTCAATCGGCTCTAAGCCGACGGAGCGTAAATATTCGTTGGTTTTTGAAAAGGGTTTCGACCCGAAAAATCCGTTATACGCAGAAAGGGGAGAAGGGTGAACGCTTTCGATTATGCAATGTTTTTTCTTATCTATTAAAGGCTTTTTACTGCGCGCGTTTCCGCCCCAAAGGATAAACACCACGTTTTCTTTCTTTTCGGAAATTAAAGAAATTACGCTGTCGGTAAACCACGCCCAACCGCATTTGGAGTGAGAGTTGGCTTGATGTTCGCGTACGGTTAAGGAAGTGTTTAATAAAAGTACGCCTTCCTTTGCCCATTTCGTTAAATTCCCGCTTTTTGGAAGTTCACAGCCGATATCGCTTTTTAATTCTTTGAAAATATTTTCAAGCGACGGCGGGTTGGGAACTCCGTCTTGCACGGAAAAACAAAGCCCGTGCGCTTGTTTAGGACCGTGATAGGGGTCTTGCCCTAACAGCACCACTTTCAGCTTTTCAAAGGGTGTAAAACGGAAACAGTTGTATAAATCGTACATATCGGGATACACCGTATACGCATTATATTCGTCGATTAAAAACCGACGGATTTTTTGATAGCGTTCGTCCGCAAAAAGCGGGGCGAGAACGTCGTTCCAATCCCCCAAATCAATCATTTTCAAACTCCTTCATCAATAACTATTCGTTGTATGTTATAGCCACAGTCGCCGTCACGTTTTCCCTAAGAGTGATAACCGTCATTGCGAGAGAAACGGAGTGTAGCGTGGCAATCTATTAAAGTTCTTCAAAAATTTCAGGCAACCGCGCTTGTAAATTTTTCAGCGCGCGTTCTTTATTTTGCAAAAATTGTTCGGTGGTGCTTCCACTTCCCGCTACGTCGGAAATAGCTTTAACAGAAAATACGGGAAGTTTTGCCGAGTACGCCGCTTGCACGATTGCCGCGCCTTCCATATCCCGAATGTCTGCGTTTAATTCTTCCGTTAAGAGTTTATAGTCGGCAGGGCTATCGTTGAAACGGTCGGAAGTGCCGAGCATACGCACGGGAAAATCCGTTTTAAAAAGATGCAACGCCAAATAATTTTCGGCGTATTCGTCGAGCGTGCCGATTTTGGTGCCGTTAAGTTGGGTTAAGTCGAAATCGAATTGCACGGCTTGTCCGATTTGATAAACGGCGCAAAGCTGAGTGTTTTCGTTTAACCCGCCCGCAACGCCGAAATTCAAAAGCTTTTCCGCGTCGAATTTACTGATTAAAAGCTGTGCGCCGAGCGCGGCGTTGACTTTTCCAACCCCGCAAACACATAAGGCGAGTTCTTTGCCGTACGCTTCTCCGACCCAAACTTTTTTACCGCTCACCGTTAAAGAACGGAAAATTTTCATATTTTCAAGCAAAATATCTGCTTCGCTTTGCATTGCGATTACCGCACCGATCATAGTTAATACTCCTTGTTATATGCGCATATCTACGCGCGATTTTATTTCTTTCTAAATAGTGTAGCAAATTTCGGAAAAATAATCAATCAAATGCGCGTAAAAAAATAAAATTCCCTTGCGAAAAGCAAGGAAATATGCTATACTATTAAAAACCTATCCATCTTACTTCCGACGGCTCGCCCGTACATACGCAAAGAAAATGTTCTTTTATTTCAAACTCCAAAAAATGAAAGCGGGCATCGTCTTTTTGCAGTTTTTTTCCGTCAAGCGCGAGAGAACCGCCTAAATATTTAACCGCGCTTTCAAAGCCCGTCCACGCCTTTAAAAATTCTTTTGTCGCGGTGGGGATAGGCGTAAAAAAAGGATATTTTTTACAAATGGATAAAAACTCGACTTTGCGGTTTTTCGGCTCGGCGTCTAACCCTACGGGAAAGGGGGCGACCGCAACGAAAAAAAGCTCTTGCGTGTGCGAAACGGAAAAGAACGGCTCGCCTGTTTCTAAAAAAGGCTTTCCGTGTTCGTTTCGGGAAATTACCGCGTTTTCAATCCCGTAATACTTGGATAAAATTGTTTTCAGCGCAGTTTCGGTATCGGCAACTTTTTCGCGCGGAGCATAAAAAACGTCAATCATATTTTTATTATAACAGGAGAAAAGAAAAATGTCAAGAGCAGAACGGGCAAAAGAATATTTTGAACAGGGATATAATTGCGCGCAAGCGGTTGCGCTCGCCTTTGAAAAAGAAACGGGCTTAGAGCGCACGGCATTGTTAAATGCAAGTTTACCTTTCGGCGGTGGGTTAGGAAGATTGCGCTTAACCTGCGGGGCGGTAAGCGGTATGGCGCTCGTTTACGGTTTAGTGTGCGGAGCAGGAGAGCTTTCGGCTGAAAACAAAAAGCAAACGTATTTGGCTATTCAAGAGCTTACGGCGAAATTCAAAGCCGAAAACGGGAGTTTGCTTTGCGGGGATTTATTGACGGGCGCAAATCTTTCTTTTGGCGTAGGGGGCGAAGCCGAGCGCAGAACGGAAGAATATTATAAAAAACGCCCGTGCGCAGAGCTCGTGTATACCGCCGCGAAAATTTTAGAAGAATACCTTTTGGAAAAAGGGGTACTGTGAAAAAAACGCTTCTCCGAATAAGAGAAGCGTTAAAAACGAAAAAAACTGCGCGATCCTTTTTTGCCGAAATTTACCGAAGCGTAAACGCCGCAGGCGACTCCTTCAAAGCTACCTTATGGCACACGCGAACATCCGCTTAGTGCTGCTACGTTCCCGTCCTGACACGGTTCACGGCATCACGTTGCATAAGACCTTGCTATCAACGTTCCTTACGGCGCGCGGCCTTCCATAAACTTCGTCTAGAAAGGCGTTCGGCTCTGTATAGCGGATTTCAGATGCAGGGTGCCGCTAACTCCCCACCTACGCGCAGCCTGTTTATTATACACTATTTTGCCGTAAGTGGCAAGCGTTTTTAAGCGGTTTTTACAAGGATTTATAAACAGTTTTTGTCAAAAAAAGAAGAAGTAAGGGAAAAGACCTTGACAAAAGCCTTGAAAAGGGGTATAATAAAAAACGTTAAAAGAAGGAGAAAGAAAATGTCGGAAAATTGTACGCATAATTGTTCAACCTGTTCTTCTAACTGCTCTTCGAGAAAAGCGGAAAGTATGTTAAAAGAACCCCATAAAAATTCATCAGTAAAAAAGGTAATCGGTATCGTCAGCGGAAAAGGGGGCGTCGGAAAATCTTTCACGACCGCTTTGCTTGCGTCGTTGGCGAATAAAAAAGGCAAATCCGTCGGCGTTATGGACGCGGACGTGACAGGCCCTTCCATTCCCCACGCTTTTGGCGTAAAAGACCACGCAACGGGTAGCGAAGAAGGGATTGACACAGTATTAACCCCTTCGGGTATTCAGCTTATGTCTATGAATTTATTGCTCGACGACGAAACGATGCCCGTAATTTGGCGGGGGATGGTCATTTCTGGCACGGTCATGCAGTTCTGGACGGACGTCGTTTGGAAAGACGTGGATTTACTGTTTATCGATATGCCACCGGGAACGGGCGACGTGCCTTTGACGGTTTTTCAAAGTATTCCTTTGGCTGGGATTATTATCGTCACCACTCCGCAGGATTTAGTGGAAATGGTCGTTAAAAAAGCGGTGAATATGGCGAATATTATGCATATTCCCGTGCTCGGTATCGTCGAGAATATGAGCTATCTTACTTGCCCCGATTGCGGGAAAAAGATAGAAGTGTTCGGGCGTAGCAAAGTGGAAAAAATTGCGAGCGAATACGCCATTCCCGCAACGGCGAAAATTCCGCTTGACAAAAAGATTGCCGAATATGCCGATGAAGGAAGAATAGAAGACTACGAAACGGACGTGCTGAACGAGATTTTTTCGCAAATCGAAAACGCGCCCGAAATTCAAAAAGCGTAAACGAACGGAAACGGGCTTGGTTTTTCAAGCCCGTTTTTTGAAATTTTAAGAAAAATCCGAAAAAACTCGCATAGCCCGTTGATTTTCTTAATAGGTTATGATATAATAAAAGTAAGATAAGGAAACGGGAGGGAAACGCTATGCAACAGGATACTACGGGAGAAATTCTTTTTCGGGAAGGCGGTGCGCCTACCCCCGAGTTTATTCGAGAATATAAAAAATGGAAACCGCTGTATTCGGGTGCAATGAAAACCGCCCGTACCCGTTTTGAAATCTTAGACGACGAGTTTAGTATGATTCAAGGGCACGACCCCATTCACAGTATTCAAACCCGTTTAAAAACGGTGGAAAGCGCGTATGAAAAACTTCACCGTAGGGGCTTTGCGCAAACGCCTGAAAATCTTGCGGAGATTAAAGATATAGCCGGCGTACGGGTCGTATGCAGTTATTTGGAAGATATCTATAAAATCGCGCGGGTGTTCATCAACCAAAACGGCGTGCGGTTATTGACGGAAAAAGACTACATAAAGCATCCCAAGCCCAACGGGTATAGAAGCTTACATTTAATCGTAGAAATGCCCGTTTCGCTTTCGGCAATTCAAATGGTCGTACCCGTTGAAATACAGCTTAGAACGATTTCTATGAATATGTGGGCAAGCTTAGAACACGAAGTTTCTTATAAGGTCAATAAAGAACTGTTAGAGTCCTACCGTGCCGAACTTCGCGCTTGCGCCGACGACCTGTTTAAAGTGGAAGAGCGTATGCAACATCTTTGCCAACAAATACGCATAGAACCTAACTCCATTATCCAAGAAGAAAACGAAATGTATACGAAAGAAACGCAATAAGGAAGCTTAGCTATGGGATACGCCGCCGAGAAAAAACAAATCAGCCGAAAAAAGAAAATTCTCTTTTGGGTGATAGGTGGTATACTCTTCTTGTGTTTTGTCGGTTTGGGACTTTTTTCTTTTTTCTGTCCTTTGCAAACTTGGAAATATTATTTTTCTTTGCCGACTGTTTCTAAGCGTAAAGCAGGAGAACTTCGTATTCATTTTTTAGACGTCGGACAAGGGGATTGCACGCTCGTAGAACTCCCTGATAATAAAATTCTTCTAATCGACGGCGGGAACGGTAGCGGGGCGAACGATAAGAAAATAATGCGTTATTTAAACGCTTTGGAAATTGAAAGAATTGATTATCTCGTCCTTACCCACGCCGACGGCGACCACGCGGGCGGTTTGGATACCGTGTTAAAGTATAAAACGGTCAAAAACGTATATTATCCCTATTTGGAAAACCCGTCGGTCAATCGTGAATATGCGCAATTTTATGAAAAACTGCTTGACGAAAATTGCAAGAAATTTATTTCAGAGCGGTATTTGACGATTTCTTCTAAAAAAGAAAATTATCCTTTTACGCTTGCTTTTTTATCGCCTTATTCCCTTGAAACGAATGCAGACGTAGCGGGCGAAAACGACGATTCCGCCGTGTTGTGGTTAGAGTATCAAGGGGTGAGCGCAATGTTTTTAGGCGACGTTTCTACTGCCGTTGAGCGCCGGTTAATGCAAGCCGACCAAGTGAATATTTTTGAAGAAATAGGCGTAAAGCTCTTTCAAAACACCGACGTTTTAAAAGTGGCGCATCACGGAAGCGCCGATTCTACGTCTGCCGAGTTTTTAGAATATTTGCAAGTGCAAACGGCGGTGATTTCCGTAGGGAAAGACAATGCTTACGGACACCCCGACGGCGAAGTGTTGACGAATTTATTATCAAAAGGCGTGGAAACTTTTAGAACGGACGAAAAAGGAACGGTTGTTTTAACGGTAAAAGACGGAAAGTATACGGCGAAATTTATTAAATAAAAAAGGAGCGGCAACCAAAAGTTGTCGCTCGAATTACTTTTAAAATAAATTAATTTTCTTTATGTTCGTTATGGTGTTTTAAAGATTTTTTCACTTCAAATCTGCCGTACACTTCGTTGACCTTGCAAGAGTAGGAAAAGGAAGTCGAGTAATTTTTCAAAATCTTCAAAAATTCACCGACTTGGCGGTTGCGAACGATACAAATCAACAAACAATGTCCTTTATGCGTATACATACCTTCCGCTTGAATGGCAGTCACGCCACGACCGAGCTTCGTCATTAACTCCGCCGAAAGTTCTTCAGGTTTATCGGT
>JAEIGA010004445.1_pt1 | contig 21712 bp, 34 predicted proteins | sample 9270691 | NCBI WGS metagenome assembly JAEIGA01 (sample SAMN17057246, study PRJNA624740) | gut metagenome | biome: biome; isolation source: fecal sample | host: Bos grunniens | place: China: Xizang | collected 2019 | reverse complement strand
TGTATGCTTTTCGATATGGGTTATGCTCACAGCTTATACATGGTTCTTTATGCCAACTCAACATTTGCGTTCGGTGCTTTTCGCACTTCTGGTTGCAGTATCTATTACAGTCAGGGCACGATATCTGTTTTGTGTGTTTGAACGCTGGCACATTTTTTATTTCCGCTCCACAGAATTTGCAGTTCATTCCTTGCCCTCCTTCGTGCTTTTATCGTGTTCGGATGGTCGTTGCAGTTTTTGATGTTTCGCACATAAACTTCATAATGCCTTGCACAGACCTTTTTGCCGGGGATTACATCATTGCCGCAAAAGTAGCACTTGCCTGCCTGTTTCCACCGCTCTCGGTTCCCATCATATTTCGCCCGGTCATGCCGTTTTTGCCTGATATAACACTCATAACATTTTGACCCGTACAGCCGTGGCTTCTTCCGACATACAATACATAGACCATTTGCTTTTGCTTCTTCTCTTCTCCGTTTTTGATAATCCCTCTGATATTGTTTTTGCGCTTCTGATCGGTTGCAATATCTTGAGCTTTCCCGGTACACATTTGTGCAGTATTCTTTCTTGCATCTCAAACAATCCTTATTACAGCCCATCTTTCTCACCTCTCACCATTCTTGCTCCGCAGTGCATACAATAATCACTATGTATTACTTGATACTTATGACATTCTGAACATTCCCAAGTCCTTGAGTCCTGATGCAATATCCACCTTCCCTTCCGCTGTGCGGATGGCAATTTATTGATAATGTCAATTGCACTCTGCATCTCTATTAAATCCCACATATCATGCTCTATTGCATCAATCGCATCCTGTCTGCTGATCAGGTCTGTCATATTGCACCTCCTTTTCCCATATTGGGTCACAAGAATCGAGCATCTCAAAAGAGTGAGCCAAAGCCTCGACTTTTTTGTATGTGCTTGTGTCCACACGGGATGAAAATTCTCTTATCATTTCATCAGTCATAAACTCCAAAACATCTAGTATCTTCGCCTTAACTTCTTTAAGGTCACTCATGTTTTACCTCCTCCTTTGGCATATATACCTCGATGCCATACCCGACAATAATGAGAATGTCGCCATTTTCTAAAGGTTTGTGAACTTCGACTGTATGCGGTTCGTTGTCTTTACAAAACTTTGTCCTTTTCAATACTATCGTCATGTTCATCCTCCTTTTATAACCTTGCGGACCCATTCTGGGACAGGTGAATTGTTAAGGGGTTCCAAAGCATCCAACCGTTCCAGAAGGGCCTGTTTATTTATAAATTGGTCTTGGTGAGGCTGGGCGAGAATGTTCATTTTCATGTCCTCCAGGGAAAAGTGAACTTCTCTTGAATCCCATCCTTTTTCCCGATAACCTCGCAACAGTTCTGAATATAATTTTTCTGCATTAATCATCATGATCATCACCATCCTTCCACTGCGATGTCATGCCATCCCCAGCCACCTTCACCGGTATCCAGAACTATCCCTGTCCCAAGTGAAGTCTCTGTGATGGTGCCTCTGGGTTCGTAGTCAAAATCTGCTGCAACGATCACATAATCGTCCCACATTTTGACTCCGTCCTCTCTGACCCAGTACGTGCCTTCAATTCCAAGAGCATGCACCATGTCGACAAGGCCCTCCATCGGCAGATCATAATATGTTTCAAGCACACCGTTATGGTAGTTAATCCCATCGTAAGGATTCAGCGTATCGCCTTCTGGATATACGTAAGTAATATCGTCAGCTACGTAAGTAGGTGCGGAATAGTTGCTGTCAATCCACTCCTGGACTTCGTCATACCTGTCTCCGAGGTACTCTTCCCTCTCGGATCCATCAAGGCCGTGGTCTAATACATAAGATGCGAGTTCCTCAGCTGTACGTATGTCTTCTGCGGTCTCTTCCTCAGGCACCAGATCAGCAAGACTGACAACGTGAGTCCTATAAACAAAATCAGCTTTTTCACTTACTTCCTCCTCCACAGTTCGTTCACTATCAGTGCCAGCAGCAGGAGCAATCCCAATCCCAACAGGATCGCCAACAACCATAACAACGCTGTTCCGATTATCTTGAGCATGTCTGTCCTCCTTCACCAGGAGAGTGGCTGACACTGCGAGTGCGAGCGCAGCCACGATCCCGGTCGTTATGAATGCAATCTTTTTCATTTCTTCAGTAACTCCTTTTCCAGATCCTTCCAGTCATAATCACGCTGACTGAAATCATTAAAATTGTCAGGCTTCTTTTTCTCTTTATCCTGGCTGTCCCAATAACGTGCCTGAGCCTTCCAGTCGATCAGTTCGCCTCTGTCATTCCGCCAGTCCTTCACTCCTTCGTAGTAGTTCCAGAACCTCTCCGGATCTATCGCTTTGAGGCCCTCAGCCTTGCAGAACTCCTTGACTTCGGCGAGAGTTGGAGTGTGTGTGTTATTATTCACACTCACATCATCTCTATTCATATCATCTCTATTCATATCATCTCTTATCATATCGGCATGCGTTCGCTTGCGGTCGTTAGCGTTCGTTAGCGGTCGCTTGCGATTGCTTTTTGCATTCTGCGAATTTTTCTCGCACTTCTCGACATAAAGCAAATGGTTTTCTTCCACATATCCGAGCATGTTCTGATAGATAGAATTGAGCAGCCGGTCTTTAAATTTAAGCGATGGCTTTTTGCCTGTCTGGTCGTACTCGATCAGTGCAAACAGGATCTCGCACACATCATGCTCATCCATCGCCTTGAACAGCGGAAGCCAATCATGGCTTACCAACATTGCTTTTTTATTACTCATTGAACTTCTCCTTCAGGATCTCCATGAAGTCGGTGAACTCCATCGTCAGGCGGCAATCGGTATCAATACCTATTGATACGGTCAGCATAAGGAAGTCATTGACCTTCAGCGTGACCATCCACGGATGCCTGCTCTGGCGGTAGACCACGACAGGATATTTTTTGACCATCAGATGGCTTGCGTAGTCTTCGGCCTGGGCGAACCATTGGTTGATGCTGAGCGTCTCATGACGTTTGACTTCCCAGTGTATGGGCAGGGACGGACAAACAATGTCCGGCTCCCCGTTCCATACCTGGCCACGCCGTGCCATGAAGCCGTATGACTCTATGATCTTGACGACCTCACGCTCTCCGCTCTTGCCCTTGACCTGCTGGCTCCTGCCCATCACCAGACCTCCAGGAGGCATTTTTTCTCCGTGACCTCTGTCACGGTGGCGGTCAGTGATATCTCCCAGGGCTCAGGGCTGTGGATGTCCACCGTCTCGCCTTCATAGCAGTCCTTCCATCTGCGGACCACCTTGAACCCACGGTTCCTGAACTCTGCAAATTCCGAATCTGATGCATAATAGTTATGTGCCATGTCATCCACCTCCTACTTGAACGGAAGGCCTTCGTCGCCGAGGCCTACCTGCATGAACTCTTCGTTGCCTGTTGCTGTGACGGTCTTTGCCAGCGTCTTTTTCTCCGGCACAGGTTCATCGAATATCTTCATGACGTTCCTGAAGTAGTAAGGCTTGATCAGAGTGCTGATGCGTCCGTTCCACTCGTTCTCTTCCTCACGGAAGACACAGCCGATGCGCTTGCCCTGGATAGAACTTGCGTATGCCGGACCCCATGAGATGGAAAAGTTGGCATTGCTGTCCTCCAGAGCAGTGTGAAACTTCTTGAGGTTCCTCTTGCCGTAGTCATCGGTCTCGTAACCGGTGATCCAGAAACGGCACGGCCATTTCTTTGTCTCGCTGGTATTGTTCATGTACTGGTTGCTGAAGAATGAAGGCTGTGGGTCATCGCCTGCGGTATCCAGCCAGATCTCCAGCTGTTCCTTACCTGTGCTGCTCTTGCCTTCCAGCACTTTGATCACTATGCAGCGGTGTCCTCCCGGAGCCAGTCTGCCGTTGCTGTTGATGTTTATATCGTCATATCCTTCTGGTTTATTCATTTGTATTTTCCTCCTCAAATATTGGTCTTATCGTTTCAAAATCCAGTGGGAACATGTCCGGAAGTCCGTGACGGTTCTTTGCGTCCCAGCACGGATGATGGGATGCGTACACGACACGCTCGCCTCCGATCGCCTTGGCCTTGCCGTTCGCCGCCTCTGCGACAGTGGTCTTGTAGTTCAGGAACAGGAGCATGTCTGCCCATTCCTTGAAGAGCGGAGCCACCTTCTTTGACAGTTTCAGCTCCCATCTGTCATAAGCTCCCATCTCATCCGGCTGTTCAAACTTGCGCATTGCAGCATGTGCGATGATGACCACGTTCACACCCTTCCTGATCAGAAGGCTGCACATGGCGACCATGGATGCCATCTTCTCTGCGAGGTACTGCCAGCCCTTGCCATAGCCTATGTCCTCGATGCCCTTCACGTTCTTTTCCTGGCAGACCGCATTGGTTGCCAGCATCTCTGCCTTGTCAGCTGTATCGATGACCACCGTTTTGCATATGGATGGATCCTTGACCAGTTCCGTGAGGACTGTGCCCAGCTGTGCCCATGTGGTGATATCGTCAACACGTTTCACGTCCATCGTGGAGCTTCCCTCTTCCAGATCCAGGAAGAGCGGATCAGGGAACTGTGAAGCGAGTGTTGTCTTGCCTATGCCCTCCGGACCGTAGATGACGACCTTCTGGGCCCTTGTCTTCTTGCCTTGTGTTATGTTCATGTTTTCCTTTCCTTTCCGCCACACCAGTGCTATAATGTGGCTGTGCTAAGTAATATTAGTTGTCTTTTGAAAATGGGTCAGGTGTTGCAGCATCTGGCCTTTTTTCCAGCCAGTAACGCATATAGCGCACAGGCTTGCCGAAACGGTTCTTGTTGGCCATGTATTCACTGTGGAACTCATAACCTTCTGCTTTCATCTCGCTGATCCGTGTTGCCAGCTTCGTGATGCCCAGATCCATGAATGCTTCCATCGGTGATATGCTGCCGAACTGCTCCATATACTTAAGAATCATCTCGCTCTGTGTCATCTTCCTTCACCTCCTCCGGATATTTCATGTCGATCACTTCTATCCTGCTGATGATCTTCGGCAGCGGCATCTCCTGCTCGCAGTGTGCCAGAAGTGTCTCCAGCAGACTGTGGCCGGGGTACACCTGGTTGACCGTCACTGCCACGCCTTCCGCCTTGCCGAACTCCACATCGTGGATGCCTGACTCAACTATCACTCCTTCGCCCCACTTGATCCCTGAGAATCCCGGTGCCTGGAACAGCTTTATCTTTCCATGCTCGCTGAACCTTACTGCTACGATGTCAAACCATTCTCCTGTCATTTTTCCTTCCTCCAATTCGCTGCTGCCATGATCCCGAGCCAAGCCAGGCAGACTGCTGCCAGAATGACCGCCGGGACCGTAAGTTCCGTTGTTGCTCCAACGACCAGAATGCCCATGATGGCCAGAACTGTGATCGTCCATAAAATAATCTTTTTCATCAGTTGACCTCCCTCATAACGTCCCTGATCAGTGCTGCACCGGAGTCCATCGAGACATTGACTCTTTTGATGTAGCCGGTGTCATAGGTGATGATCACGTGCTCCCTTCCGTAGCTGTTTGGATCATTGACATAGTGCATGTCGGATATGTCCTCCCCTGCGTGGGTGAGCTTGATCGTCTGGAACAGCTTCTCCGTGATCTCTGCTTTGTTTTCTTTCATTGCTTCTCCTTTCCTTAGTAACCAAAATGCTTTTTCACTTCCTCCATCGTCAGCAGGTAATGGGTTCCTCTCTCTGCTTCCGGGTTCGCCTTGCGTCCGATCTTGCGTGCCAGCTCCATCGTCTTCACCTGTGGATAACCGAGGCCGACAATCTCGGAAGGTCTGAAATAGATTTTGGTTGGTTGCTGGGTTCTCATTGTGTAACCATCCTTTTCATCCGCTCTGACAGTTCCTGCCTTTTTTCGTCTGATATTTCAGTTGGTTTCCGAATGCTTACAGAACTGACTGGAATATGTGCGAATAGAGCTCCGTTTTCGTCTCGAATCACAATGATTTCCTTATGGTTTTTTGCGAGATTTCGGATTTTATTCGCCAGACGGCTATTTGATGGGCAGGTGACAGAAGCGACCGAATTTCCTTTAATCCATTCAATAACAAATTCGTTCATTTGCTCCTCCTTTGGTGCATTTTATCCACCAACCAAAGTAAAAAAAAAATTAGTTCAACACCTGAGCCTTCTCAGATGCGTTTAGCTTCAATGCCTGGACAAGTTTTGTGACTGTTGAAAATCTGATGCTCTCCGGCGAATCCATCGCCTTGTAATAAGTCTTGCGATCAATACCAGCCATCTTGCAGAGAGATGTGACAGTCAGGTTCTTATCTTTGCGTTTCTGCTCAATTACATCGAAATTCATTCTGCTTTCTCCTTTCAATATTTTGTGTTGTTGGATTAAATCCACCTACAATATACATTGTTTGGGGACACTTGTCAACAACTTTGTTGCATTTAGTCCACATTTATTTTATAATAAAGCAAAAACAAAGGAGGTAGCGTTATGGATAACTTGTATATCAACATCAAAAATCGACGTGAAAGCCTTGGCATGACTCAAAGAGAACTCGCAGCTAAATGTGGATATTCAGACCACACTACTATCGCCAAAATGGAAAAAGGGCTTGTCGATGTTACTATGAAAAGATTAAAGAAAATTGCTGAAGCTCTGGATACTACTCCGCTTGAGCTGACAGGATGGATGGAGGACATTAATGAGTAAATACAGTAAACAGATATCCCTCGGTTATGATGCCGAGGGGAAACGTATAAGGAAAAGGATCTATGCAGACAGCAAGCAGGAACTCCAGCGCAAAGAACGTGAGCTGTACCTTAACGCAGATCAGGAGCTCCAGAGCAACATCACCTGGAAGAAATACACACAGCAGTGGTTTGAGGCCTATAAGGCCATCAAGGGCAGTGCCACGAAGAGATTATATACATACACCCTCAACCAGCTGTCATCGCTCGATAACAAACGCCTCAAAGACGTCACAAGGACAGATGTCCAGAAAGTCATCAACACCTTTATGGACAGACCCCACGCAGCACATATGATCGCCATGACCGCAAAGCAGGTGCTGGAAGCGGCGGCAGCGGATGGTCTGATCACACCAAAATATCTGAAGTTCGAACTGCCAAAAAAACAAAGCAGTGAAAGACGGCCATTCACAGCGAAGGAAAAAGAGGCCATAAAGGCAGCAGACCTGACACCTCAGGAACGTCTTTTTGTCGATATCGAGTATTATCTCGGATTGCGTCCGGAAGAAACACGTGCACTCCAGCCTCGTGACTTTGACCTGAATGCGAAGACGGTTTCCATCACAAAGGCATCTGCGCTGTACAGCCTCGCAGAGGTTAAGGGCACCAAGACCGGGAGGAACCGTGTGCTCCCTGTGCCGGATGTCCTGATTGCCGAAATAAGGGCCTACAATGCCTCATTCCGAGGATTTTATTACTTCGTCGATGAGAAAGGCGTTCTCTTTGGGCAGTACCAATACGAGCGTTTTACGAAGTCAATCTTCAGCAAGATAAACAAAGCACTCGGAGGGACTGATAAACTGAGCCTCCTGGATGGCATGACCATGTACACGTTCCGCCACAACAGGGCAACAGAATTATATTATTTGAATGGAGTCTCGACAAAAAAGAAGGCAGAATATATGGGGCACTCCGAGATGATGTTCCTGAAAACATATTCGCATCTGGTTGATGAAAATGAGGAGCTCGAACTGCTCCGTAAGACTGCCGATTAAGTGTTCCAAAAGTGTGCCACTGTGCCACAAATGTGACCGCACTTTTATCCACTTATGGTCACTAATCGCCACTTAAAAAATGCCGTATTTACAAGGAATTTTACGATTTTCCCCATAAATACGGCATTCTTGATGTTTTGGATATTATTAATATATACTTAACACTTATTTATTGATTTTACAGGCTTTGTTGCCATTTAGTGTGACAAACTGTGCCACGCTACATCTAAACTGTTAAAAGATTATTACCAATAGCGAAGATATACATCGATACTGTGGTAGTGATGGTCAGCTTATTTGTGGCTTTGGTTATCGTTGCTCCAGATGCTGCTTTGATTGCTTCGCAGTAAACAGTTCCGCCTGTTGTTGAAACCACCATATACAACCCATTACGGTTTGATGTATCGCTTCCGTGGAATATCGCAAGCAAACCACGGAAAGCGTTAGGCACGGTGATGTTGACCGTTGTCGCTGACGCATTGGTGACAAAATGCCACCTATCGCCAGATGGAGCAATCTGCGGATATACATTAGACGAGTTTTCCTTCAGCTGTATGATATTGCTGCTCTTGGTATACGACAGCTTTGACGCAAGTCCTAACTTGGCGACTCTGTTTGAATCAACGACGCTTGTATTGTCTGCTTGAACGTCACGGACAAGATTTTGATAGGAAGGCGTTGAAACGTCTTCATTAAGCGATTTGATCGTTTCCGCGATGCTCGTCTTTTTCGTTCCGAGTTCAACGGTCGTATATCTCTCACCGAGCGCATCAAATACCGTCTTAATGACTCGCGTGCTGACGATCTCGTCATCATAGATAACGTGAACCGTGTCGCCCATCGATATTTCTTGAGTTGCGAGAATTTCCGGCGTGATTGTTATAGTCTGTTTGTGGTTCTTCAGCGCGCTCGAATGTGCGCTAATATAATTCGTCGCGTATGTCGTCAGATCCGCCGCTGTGGGCACCGTATCGTTCCAGTTGCTTGTTGCATCCAGTATGAGCGTCCTGTCCGTTCCTGAGGCACCTGTGGACACTGCCGTGCCATATACGACAGTCTTGACATTGTCTATCTCTTTGGAGAAGTATGCCATGACCTTGCTGTACTTGTTGTCATCCAGTTCCTTCTGGTATTCTGCCAGGTTGACACCATAGGATATCCTGAGGCCGTTGTCCGCTCCCCTCGATGCCAGGAGCTGGCATGTCCAGAAGCTGTATTTCCATTCACCGCCATAGAGGTCGATCAGGGAGCCTTCCTGTCCTCCGAACCATGACCGGACAGAGGAAGGAACGTCTACTATGAAGTCCGTGCTGGATGACTTGGTCGTGCTGATCGTGAACCCAGTTGCAGCATTGCTCAGCTTGGTGATGGCTGCTGCCAGAGATGTGGAAGTTCCCGGAAGGACCACGAATCCGCTGAGGTCATAGCTCAGCTGGTTGGCATAGACTGTGATCGAGTTCTTGATGGCCCTCGTGACCTTGTAGATCCTGAAGGCCTCACGGTCTTCCGACCAGTTCGGCTTGCACACGATTATGTTCCTGGGCTGGAGGTATTCAGCATTGATCCCTTTATTGGGATATTTCAGTTCCAGAGTGTACGCACCGTTCAGCTCCTCAGTGACTGCACAGCTGATACAGTCTGCAAGCATACCATAGCCAAGCGTTAAAAATGCCGTCTCATCATTTGGATAAATAATAGGGAACATTGTCAAACCTCCCAGAAACGTGCATTTAATTCAACCCATTCGACAGAATTTGAAACAACAATATAATTGTCTCCGGCTCGAAGAAATGGGACTTTTGCAGCTGCTTTTCCGATATTATTGATCAATGAAGTGTTTGCGTTATATGATTTAATTATTCCAAAATCAGAATCATTGAATCCGGTTACATCTGCATTATCACAGCTGATATATAACTCATCGAATGCTCGTGAGCTTGATAGCTTCGTTCCGTTGATCTTTATCGAGCCTGTTGCGTTATTTGCGACAACAGTGATCAATGGCCGTGCTTCGTGATTGGTCGGATTATTAAATACAATGGTGTTATCGACAACAGTATTAGTCGAGCGGATAAAACCGTCTGGATAGCCCTCGATTTTAACCTTGTACCAAGTAACTCCGTCGTTTGTCACATCTGATGGATTAATATATCCTATGACATAACTGCGCTGTTTTCCTTGATAAATATCCGCATAATAAACATGGTACCAATTATTTGATTCCTGTCCTAAAATGAGAAAACCTTTTTCGCCATCAGCTATGCTTCCTATATTTTCGGAGGAAGCATTTGGCTCTTTACGGATGATCTTGGATGTTCCTTGTGGGAGTGTTCCGCCGGTTCCTGTATATTCGATAAAAAATGATGTATCCGCTAAAAGCTGATACATTACCGGATTTGTTGTATTTGGCTTTTGATACATGTTGATTTGAGCGGTTGCATAGCCTGTCAACGGTTGTGTATCCGTCAAATCCAATACTATTCTTTTATATGCTGTCAGGAACCTCTCAGGCCTGCACCTGAAGCTGACCACTGCCCTGCCGTGCTTGTTCCAGCTGTTCGCAATCTCCGGACCGTCTACAAATACTGCTTCATAGTAATGCTGAGGATCATAAGTGTCAGTCAGTTCTGCGTATCCATCTGCACTGTTGAGCCACTCCATGATGTCAGTCCATTTCTTTGGCAGGTCAAGGATCTCGGCATCGATTATCTTAAACGGCGTCACGAAATTGTTAAATGTGCCATCTGCGCTGAGGTCGATATAGAGCTCATCTCCGGCGGACAGAACAAACGTCTCGCTTCCGGTCGTTATTACTTCCATCCGTAACGTCACGCCGTCACGCTCGACTCGGCAAGTAAGCGCATAAGTTCCCGCAGTTCCGCCTTGCACGAGTATAGTCCGGTTTCTGGTAGCTATCAGTTTACCGACTTCTTCCTGTATGACTGCAGGGATGGTGCCGTTAATGGTCAGTCCGTCAGCTGTCCAAGTAAAATATGTGCCGTTTTCTTTGTCAATGTCCGCCTCGGTATCGCCTACCGATGCCTCAGCGAAGATCTCATAGCTGACAAGGATCTCCTCCCATGCTTCCTGGAGCTTGTAGAGGATGCCGTTGCGTCCCGGAACGGATGCAGCATCATATTTCCTCCCGGGCCTGCTGAGTGCCCGGAAGCGTTCTATCTTGATGCCGAACTCGTCGGATGTATGTCCGTTAAAAGTGAAAGTATGATTAAGCATATGTTGCCTCGCTTCCTATGATCTCCATCTGGAGCCTGTCGATGACATAATCCGCAAACTCGCTCTCGTTCATGCCTTCGGCTGCATTGACTGTCATGTTTATCTGGTAAGAAGGCCCTGCGGCTGCAGCGGCTGCGTTTCTGTACTGCATGCTGTTGGCTCCCATCAGTGAACCGGCACCGACAGACATCGCATCGTACACATCTGAGGAAATTGCCTCTGCAGCATTAACTGCGAGTGCGCCATATCTGTTAAAGCCTTCAGCAAGGCCTTTGATGTCCATCTCTGCTATCCATGCGAACTTGGTCGATGGAGAATGTATTCCGAAGAAGTTCTTGATGCCGGACCAGATATCATCAAAGAATCCACTGATCTTGCTCCACAGCCAGCCAGCCCAGTCACTGACACCGCTCCAGATACCCTTTACAAGGTTTGCGCCCCAGGAATATGCCTCTGATATCCATCCTGAGATGCTTGCCCACATGCCGGAGAACCATCCTGAGATGCTTGCTCCCAGTCCGGACAGGGCATTTACAAGGCTTGACCCTATGTTGCTGAAGAATGAGGTTATACTGTTCCAGACTCCGCTCAGCCAGTCGCCCACGCTTGTCACAAGGTTGGTGAACCATGTGCTGATGCTCTCCCAGATACCGCTGATCCAGTTGCCTATGTCGCTTATCAGGCCTGTGAACCAACTGCTGATATCGGTCCAGATGTTATGGATCCAGTTGCCGATGTCACGGATCAGACCCGTGAACCATGTGCTGATATCATTCCATATGTTACTCAGCCAGTTGCCGATATCGCTTATCAGGCCTGTGAACCACTCCCAGACATCATCCCAGATGCCGTCTCCTTCCTCGTCAACGAATCCGATCAGTTCCATGAACCATGTGCCGATCTTGTCGAGGATCATCAGCAGGCCTTTGCCGATTGCTTCCAGGATAGGCCAGAAATTATCGACTATTGCATCCGCTACCGCAACTATCAGCTGCGGAAGGACTTCCACTATTGCCAGTGCTATCTCCGGCAGTGCCTCGCATATGCCCTCGATGATGGCAGGCAGTGCTTCAAGTATTGCCCTTATGATCTCAGGGATAGCGACAGCGAGCCCTCTTATTATGTCGGGCAATGCTACGGCGAGTGCTGCTATTATCTGCGGAAGCGCAGAAATGATGGCCTCTATGATCTTAGGCAGCGCATCGATTATCGGCTGGATTATCTCGCCGATATGGTTCATCAGCTCCGTTATGAGCGTTACAACAGCTTCCACCAGAGCAGGGACTGCCTCGCTTATTGCGCCCACTATGTCCGGAAGTGCCTCGACCACAGCCTGGATCACGTCCTTCATGAGCGAGATCATCGTCTTTAAGATATCCGGAAGGTTCTTGGATATCCCTTTTATCAGTGATGTGATGATCTGCTTGCCCATCTCAATGAACTGAGGGAGCACCCTCTCCGCAGCATCGAGAAGGTTCTGGATGCCTTCAGACATCTTCTCTGCGCCTTCATCGTTGCCGGCCACCATCATGCTGAATCCGTCTACTATGTCACCCAGAGCCGGGAGCAGTTCGCTCAGGAGCCTGTTCTTGACTCCTGTGATTGTCCCCTGCATCCTTGTCATGGAATCATCGAAATCAGCTGAAGCCTTGACAGCATCGTCACTCATGACCATGCCGTATTCCTCGGCTTCCTTCATGAGGTCGTGGATGCCGTCTGCGCCCTCATTGAGCAGAGGTGTGAGTTCCTTTGCGCTCTTGCCGAATATATCCTGAGCAAGGGCATTCCTCTGGGTTTCGTCATCCATGTTGGCCAGAGCATCGATTGACTCAAGGAGCACCTGTTCTGTGCTCTTCATGCTTCCGTCGGTGTTCTGGAGTGAGACACCCAGTGCATCGAACTTGTCGCTTGCGCCTTCGACTCCGTTCGCAGTGTCTGCCACAGCATTCGTGATGTTCATCATGCCTTTGCTCAGGTCACTTATCGAGCTTCCGGACATCTCCATCGCATAGGACAGTTCCTGGTAACTCTCTGCGCTGACTCCGAGCTTCTGGCTCTCTTTGTCTATCTCATCACCGGCAGCTGCGACCTCGTTTGCCATGTCCCAGACTTTCTTGCCTGCTGCGACAGCTGCGGCACCCATAGCAGCAGTGGCTGCGCCTATGGCTGCACCGATCTTTCCGAGGACCTCACCAACACTGTGGAATTTGCTCTCTGCGTCCTTTGTCTCCTCTGCTGTCTCTTTGGTCTCGTCGCCCATTTCGTCAACAGCTTTGGAGGCTTTGTTGTACTCAGTCTCTGCTTTGTTCAGCTCTGTCCTTGTCTTGGACATCGCTGTTTCCTGTTTGGTTATCTCCGTATTAAGTTTGGCGACCTCCTGGGAGTCATCGCCATATGTTTTCTTTGCTTCTTCGAGCTTCTTATTGAGGCTTTCAAGCGTCTTCTCCTGTGCAGCATATTTCTGGTTCAGGAGCTGGATCTTGTCCTTCTGGTTGTCCATCTGGGCATTGAGGACCTTAAGTTTGCTCGCTTCATCATCACTGCCGGAGACGACTTTTTTCATTTCCTCAGCAAGTTCTTTGCTCCGCTGGGTTACCTGGCTAAGGTCCGCCTTGTACTGGGCGGCACCTTCCATCTCCAGCTTTATGCCAATTGAAGTTGCCATCGTGTCACCTCAACATCATTATCTGATCATAAGTTAATTTTTTACGTTCTCTTGCTGCGCCTTTAAAAATGGCGAGACAGCTGATGAGGTCAGCCATCTCGCCGACGGTAGTCGCCAATACATCGGACATGCTCATGTGGAACTGGTTAAGACCGTAGAACACGTACCAGGTGTATGTCATTCTTTGGGCGCAATGTCTTTTTTTCCGTTTGGAACGACCTCCATGCTCGGAGTCTTGTCCTTGCGGAATGCGCTCATGGCCTGATCAAAGAGGCCCTGGATCTCATCAATCTCCAGACTGTAAACATCATCCTCTGTGAGGGCACCCTCGAAGGATCTGGACGCTTTATATGTTCCCCATTTGTTGAGGACCAGAACGAACCAGACCATGTTGTCCATCGTGTCAACGATGTTTTTTCCTTCGAAGAGTGTGTTTATCTTCTCGATGTCCTTGTCAGGGCATTTCTCGCTGAGCTCCTTAAGTGCGCCAAGGGTCATTGCAAATTCAAGTTTCTCCATTCCTTCCTCCTTTTGCTCAGCTGATGCCGAGCTTTGTCTTCAGTGCTGCTTCTGCTGCTGCCTCGGTGCTCTGTTCGTCGCCAAGGAATTTCCAGGTATGATTAGCATCATCTGCTCTCATGATTGTTGCTGTAAGAGATTCTGTCTGCCAGTTGATGGAATCTTCCTGTGTTGCTGCTGAATCCTCAGGCAGGTTGAACTTGCACTTTGCAATAATGGTAGGTGTATACTTTACAACACCATCAGACTGTGATCTTGCGATATAGCCTACTGCAACATAAGGAACGGCCATGTCATCGCCGAACTCTGTCCAGCCACCTGTTGCTGCCGGAAGTCCGAAGATGAGCTTTCTGGTTGCCGGAAGCAGTCCGTCTACTGTAAGAGACAGTGTGCCGCCTGTGAACTTGCCGGCATCGCTCTCAGCTATTACGTTGTCAGCATAGAAGTTGTTATCGCTTCCACTCTCAGGAGAGATTGAAACATCAACGCCTCTTGCGAGCTTCTGTCCGGATGTGTAAGTGATTGTTCCGCCGGATGCTGCATAAAGTGCAACATAAGGCAGAGAGAAGCCAGTGGTTACTTTTCCTGCTGCGCTCATTTATTATTCCTCCAATTGTTAATTCATGATTTCTTTAACTCTCTTATCAATATAGTCCTGAGACTTTCGGGCTGCTTCCTCCCTCAGACGATTGGCCGTGTTGCCGATGGTATGTGTGCCTTTGCGGAACGAAGTGCCATACTCGATGCACTGCATCAGCATTCCTGTCGGCACCTTGTTGTTGAACCTTCTGGATGGTGTGTCCACATATCCGGTAAAGCCGACTGATGTTGTGATCAAGTCGCCTCCATCGTCAAAATGTGATATACCGAAGTTCTGGATGATCTGTGCCTTCTCGGAAGCTGTTGCACCATAAAGCTTGTTCGGATGTGTTGAATCATCCCTCACAGGCATGCCCTCGAGTGCTGACTTCATTTCATCAGCCACATATCCGGCAGCCTCACCAAGTGCGCCACGGTTTATCTTCTGGATGTCAGCAGCAAGACGTTCAAGCTGTTTCTGGAAGATCTCCATGCCCTCAATCTTGATTGCCATTACCGCATCCTCCAGCTCCATGTGTGGTGGATCAGGTCATCGTCAGAATCCGTGGGGTCTCCGTACTGTGTAGCCTCCCATGTCCATGACAGACCCGGAAAGCTGTCCAGGAATGACTGGATGGAGTCAAACGTGCTGTCAAATTCCGTCTTTGTGAAATACTCCACATATCCGGAGAGTGCCTGTCTTGCCTTGTGGTTGTCAGCCAGGAATGAATCATCCTCACTGTCCTCATTCCAGACAATGTACGGAGCCTTCGCTTCGGATGGTGCGAAGTAATGGAAGCACCTGCTGTTGACCATCGCCAGCCCTGTGTAGAACTGCTGCAGTCTATTCTGGATCGTCGACATCGTAGTAGTCCTCCAATCTTTCCAGAGTCAGGTCCACGTCATCACCCACGACCTGCTTCAGGCTTATGCGGTACTGCAGGCCGTCTTCCAGGATCACATATTCAGCGTTGACCGATAACGATGTGTTGTAACACCGTACCAGCTTATCGATCTTCTGGTTTGCACTCAGTGCGGAATATGCCCTTGTGACACCAACAGTCCGCTCATAATAAAAAGCCGTGCCAAGTGGCACGAGCTTCTCAGTGGGCATGAGGCCTGCTGTAGCTGTGTTGGTCAGCTGGTAGTATGTGAGCAGTCCTGCGTCACGCATTTCAGCTCACCCCCCATGTGTTATAGGTGCTGGACATCAGGAGCTGGCTCTTCTGTTCGTCATATGCTGCCTTGAGGCGGTCATATTTGCCTTCTTCCAGCTCCCCGAAGTTCATCTTGCAGTAAGTCAGGACAGCCCTCTTGATCAGTGGCATCGTATCGATTGCGACCAGAAGGTCAGAGTCGATATCAGTGATGCCCAGATCAGCGAGAGCCGCATCGATAAGATCAGTTAATTCCGTGTTGTAGGCTGTGCTTGTCACACGGCAAGCCACCTTAACGTCGTCAAGTAGTGCCATATGTCAGCACCTCCTTGTTATTTCTTTTTCTTTGGTTCTTCCGTTTTCTCAACCCATTTGAGTGAGAGAAAATGTCTGGCATCCTTGTCATCCATGTCGATGATCTCGCCTGCCTGGTATTTTCTTGCTCCCCAGAAGAAACCATCTTTCACCTTTACTTTCATGGTTTCACCTCTTCAACCTGGGAGAATGCCCTGAAGAACTTATCATCTACGATTGAATATCCAACGTGACCGCAAAGGACCTCCGGATCACACCAGATCTTATAACCGCACTGCCGTGCCCTCCAGCAGAACGCAACATCCTCACCGTTGCGTCCGATCGGTGTGAACATCTGGCCGAACTTGGACTGCACATCAAAGAACAGGTCAGTCTTCATCAGCACACAGCCAAAGCCACAGCCTCCGACCTCAAAGAGGCCTTCAGGAATGCTCTGGAACTCTGACCAGTCTGCTTCCACACCATTGATCTCCAGCTTTTCAAACAGCACCGGAGAATACGGAGGGATCCTGCGGAAATAAAGGCCTGTAACCATGTCGAGGTCTTTCTCCCGGATGTCTTCCAGCAGTTTGGTGAGTGCGTTTGCTGGGAACTGCATGTCACTGTCCATCCAGAACACGTAATCATACTCGCCCTGGATGGCTTTCATGGCAAAATCATCTCGTGCTGCATAGATCATCGCACCGCTCTTCATGATCAGCTTGCATTCACCGACTTTTTCGAGTGTTGCAAGTGAATAGCAGAACGGCACAGGTACCTGATCCATGCAGGGCACAGCTATAAGTATCTTCATGGGCTCCTCCTTTTTTCTTACAGATTAGTGAGTGATCTTTACGAATGCGTTAGGTGCAACAACTCCAAGTGCAACATACTGACGGCCGAGAACCTCAATGAGATCCTGTTTCTTAAGTGTCATGTCGTCGAACTTGAACTCAATGCCGTCGCCGTTCGGGAAGTTAGCAAGTGCGCCTGCCTCAAGGTCGCCAACGATCGCATAGGTAACGCCGGTTGTAGCTGCGCTGAATGCTGTAAGGCTATTGTTGAAGATAACAGGCAGGCCTTCAAACGGATCTGCGCCGTAGCCGTTAGCATACTGAACCTCTTTGAACTTAGCATAGGTCAGCTTATTCATGATGATGACAGGGTTCTGAGCCTCATCAGACAGGTTGGAGATTGCATTTGCGATTGTTCCCATAGCAATCTGGGTTACTGCGATCTTAGGAACGCCTGGGCATGTAGTTGTTGATACTGTGCCGCAGGCATTGATTGCTGCTACAAGAGTGTCAGCTGCTTTCTTAGCGATCCTGTAGGTAAGCTCATCATAGATGTAGCGCAGGAATGCTTCGCCTCTGAGGTCATAAACCTCATCAGAGATCTGGATGACCTTCTTGATGCTCTGAGGAGTCATTGTTACTGTTCCAAGTACAAGGTTCTCAGGAGAAATAGCATCTCCGCCTTCAGTATGGATAACAGCAGCATCTCCACTGATCTCGAAACCAACCTTTAGAACACCACGCATATAAGCCTTGCGAACACGGCTCATGATGCCTTCACGCTCCCATGCGGTCTTAACGATGTCATACACAAACTCAGGAACAGGAACTGTTCCGTTTGTTGCATTCTCTGTCAGAAGTGCTCTGCACTCTGTAAAATCTTCCTTCTTGATGCCTTCTGCATAAGCGTTGATGTACTCAGCAGAATTTCTGATTTCCATGTCAGTCATTGTTTTTCTTTCCTCCACTTCTTCAAATGTCTGAATTACTTCGCCGGCACCCTCGGCAACTGCCTTGCGGATCTCGGCCTTCTTGGCCTCCTGGGCCTTCCTTGCTTCGAGCTCTTCGTTGATGCATCTTGCCTCTTCGCCAATCTCATCGAGGTTAGCGTCTTCTGCTTCGAGCATCTCTTTGAGCTCTGCCTTACGCTCAATGAGAGCATCGGCCTCTAATGATTTGAGTTCTTCGATGTTCATTAGAATACCTCCAGTAATAATTTGATTTTCTTCTTCTGTTCCTCACGCTTCTCCCGCTCCAGTCGCTCCGCTGTTTCTTCCTGGATCACTCCGTCCAGGTAGGCACGAGTTGCCACGCTCAGTTCAGTGGTAGGATTGGCAGGCCAGCTCACCGGACTTACATCAAAAACCTTGGCTATCCTGTCTATAATCCTTGTATGCGTTGCCTTGTCGAAATGGTCTTCGGCAACTGTAAAAGCGAAGGACATCTGGGGATAATGCCCGGCAGCTATATCGTCATACAGCTCCCTGCCCTTCTGCGTTCTACCTAAGTCAGCACGATTGCCCAGTCCATGCTCATCTGTCCAGACCTCAAGGTCTCCGGCGGATGTCCTTGCATAGACTTTGCCTTCGTGGTCTACACGAAAAACGACATCTGACATGTCTGCTTCGTCAAATGCCGTCGGTTCGATTTTCTCGAAATAGTCTTTATTGTCGATTGTTGCGAGCTTGTAAGGCTCGAATGTTGAGGCATAGCCTTCAACCATGTAGGATTTCTCCTCTGATTCCTCACTCGGTGTCTGGATTCTCAGTTCCATCATCCGATATTCCCGGTTCTGGTTCATCTTCCTGTACCTCCGTTACTTTTTCATCTGTGTTGTAATATTCACCCCTTATGATGCGGACATCTCCACCTTCGACCGGCGGAAGGTTCCAGATCTCTCTGGCATCGTTTATGCTTATGATCCCACGGTCCAGGAGCTGCGCTGACACGTTCAGCTTCTCATTGTTACTCAGGTACTGCAGCCTGTTGGCCGTTGCCATGACTTCGTTGCCGCTGCTCTGCTCACGGAGCGTGAACAGCATCTTTGTCATCACTTCGCTGAACTGGATTGCGAACGGTTCGATTGCGCCCTCATAGAAGGCCGTCCATGCGTCACCGTAGGCCCTGTTCTCGATGATGTCCTCGTTCACTCCGAAGTATTCGTATACTGACTCATTGATCAGCTTCATCTGTTCCGCATCTACTACCCACGGCTTCACATCAATCTGTTTGATGTCCTTGTAAGTGTTAGGGAACAGCAGAAGTCCTCCGCCTTTTGCTTCACGGCTGAAGTTCTTCTCGGTGAATTCCTGACGTTCCTTTACAAGGTCCTCTGCCTTCGTGAAGTTTGCAACCTGTGCCATGAAGCGGTATGTGGCTGCGCTCTTTACGCCTTCCTGGATTCCTTCGTTCTGGATGTGGATGAGGGCCATCGTCGGATCTAAGGCCATGTTATTCTCGCCGAAGAAATCACTGTGAAGCTGATGCTTCGTCATGATTCCGCAGGATGACAGTTCAACACTCGCATGGTCTCCCCATCCGAACTGATAACGGATGTAAGGGACGCCCTTCACGCTCACGATTTCGCATTTTTTCGGTATCGGTGAAAAGATGCCCGACACCATTCCAAACTCGTCAAATACAGGCGTTATGAATGCGTTGTTGTAAACGTCAAGGATGGTGCTGAGTCTGTACATGAACTGGCTCCATGTCTGGAACTGGTTCGGTGCGTGTTTCATCTTCGCCTGGAGCGAAGGTCTCGCACTTCCGAGCATCTCTACCTTCAACTTGCTGACATGCGTTGCCCTTGCGTGGATCGCCGACCTTACCAGCTGCGCCTCATAGATACCGCCACGCCATGAAGTGAACTTAGGCGTGTACCCATTGAGCATCTGAAAGGTTTCCTCGTATGTTTCTTTTACTTTCGGCCTCTTGCCGAACAGTGTGTCAAAGAGTCCCATGTTTTACTCCTCGTTTAGTAATCTGCCCCCAATCTCTGGGAACCATTTCTGACGGACTGTGAATGCATCTGTCAGGGCAGCGCATCCGTCTATGTGCGCATCCCTGTGTATCTTAACGAGCCTGCCTCTTCCCTTCTCAACATCCATCTTTATGGCTGAGTTGAGGAGATGTATCTTCAGCAGGTCGTTGTCGCCTATGTGAATCTTTCCATCCCTGATCAGTCCTTCCATGTGCTGAAGGACAGGCCAGAGGTTATTGCCCTGATATACGTCATCGCATTTAAATCCGTATGCTTCGAGCTCCTGAACGAGGTACTGCGCTGAATATCTGTCATATCCGACAGCCAGCGGCAGTATCTCGAAGCCCTCTACCATCTGCACCAGCCAGGTAAAGCAGTCATGGTAGTCTATGAAGTTCTCTCCCGACGGAGCGAGGAGGCCTCTTTTTATGTAGATGTCATAAGGGAGACCGTCCCTGGCTGTTGCTTCCTCGATCTTCTCCGCCGGAAGCCAGAACTTCGCAAATATATAGAATTCGCCGCCCTTCTCGATGACGATCGTGGCAGCAGTCAGGTCAGTGGTCTGCGACAGGTCGACGCCTGCCACGCAGTAACTTGATCTGAAGTCCTCAAGCCTCAGCGGATCACCGCTCGCCTTCTCGATCACTTCCGCCGGAAGCCATGCCAGCGAGCTGTTCTGCTTGAGGTTGCAGTATTTTGTGATAAACTCTCTTTTCTTTGAAAGGGAGCCCTCGGCAATGGCGATCTCTTCGAGGAGGTAATCAACGGAGACCGACACGCCGAGGTTGGGGTTGCTTTTCCGTAGTTCGTTGATATCGTCCCATTTCTCGATATCATCGATCATGTACAAAAAAGGCAGCAGCCTGGTTTCCTTGCTGTTGCCCGAGAGGAACGCTGTGGATCTCTTGACCAGTTCGTCATAGATCCCATCGTTCACATATCCGGCTGTGGAACATGACAGGAGGATGGACGGGTTCTCCCCCATCTCCCTGGCACCCATGCCGGACTTCATGACTTCATATTGCTTCAGACCTGCGTCGCCCTGCCATGAAGCTATCTCGTCACAGATAGTCAGTGAAGGATTGAAGCCATCTGATTTTTTCGCACTGAATGCTATCTTCTTGACCGTTGAGTTCGTGCCGGCTATCTGGAGGCCGTCTCTCTTGTTCTTCGCCAGCATCTCGTCACTCTTGGTCTTCGTGTTGTGAGCATTCCTGCTGTTTTCTATCTCTTCTTTAAGGTTCTGCCAGTCCGGATCAAGCTCGGTCATCTGCCAGATCGAGTGATAAACAAGGTCAGCCTGGTCGAGTTTCGGAGCGATGCAGTAGATCCTTGTGCCGTATCCTCCGTCTACATACCAGACATACTTTGCCAGTGCTGCGGCGAATAATGTCTTGCCGTTCTTTCTGGCCATGACTATCGGCACCTCACGGAACTGACGCTTGCCCTTATTGTCCGTGATCCCGAAGATGCAGGACACCAGTGCCTTCTGCCAGAGTTCCAGCTTCAGGTATCCCGGAGCAAGAGGGCCTTCAGTGTGGAAGCTGTGCGCTTCTATCCACTCAATCGCATCGTTCGCCTTCTTCTGGTCGAACTTCAGTGTGCCGTCTTCCAGCTTCTCGATTATATAGGTGTATAAAAGCTCTATCCAACGGCCTACAGTGACAGAACCGTTTTTGATTTGCTGATAATAAGCATAAATATAATTATCTTTCAGTCGTTTCGCCATACTCCTGCTAAGTCGCTCTCGTTTTTGTGAAAACAAGCC
>JAEIGA010004444.1_pt1 | contig 21712 bp, 14 predicted proteins | sample 9270691 | NCBI WGS metagenome assembly JAEIGA01 (sample SAMN17057246, study PRJNA624740) | gut metagenome | biome: biome; isolation source: fecal sample | host: Bos grunniens | place: China: Xizang | collected 2019 | reverse complement strand
CTTACCTGTAAGGCAAGCTGTATGGTATGTGGAGGGTTCTGTCAATCCATAAAGGTAAGTCTGTACATCTGCAAAAGTTTTGGGGTGCTATATAAATGTTATTTTTCGGAAATAGTGTATAACATATAAGCAGCACCGCGAGCAGTGCTGCTTATATGTTATACACTATTTCCGAAAAATAACATTTATATAGCACCCCAAAACTTTTGCAGATGTACAGACTTACCTTTATGGATTGACAGAACCCTCCACATACCATACAGCTTGCCTTACAGGTAAGCAGACGAGGCCGGATTAGGGGCATTAAGACAAAAAAAAAGCGAGAAACATTTGTTACTCGCTTTGCTCTTCAGGTAGGACTTGAACCTACGACCCCCTGATTAACAGTCAGGTGCTCTAACCGACTGAGCTACTGAAGAATTTGTCAGGAAAAACGCTCTACTAAAAATAAGCAATTACCTTTTTGGCAACCGTCGCTTTGCTCTTCAGGTAGGACTTGAACCTACGACCCCCTGATTAACAGTCAGGTGCTCTAACCGACTGAGCTACTGAAGAATTTCAAGCGTTTCTCGTTTGACGATGCAAAAGTAGCACAAGTTTTTCAACCTTGCAAATGTTTTGCGCTTTTTTTTGCAAAAAGCGCAATATAGTGGCCCAATAAGTAAAAAAAACAGATTTTTACATTAAAATAACAACATAATTACCCACAATAAAGCAGTAAAAACGTATCTTCGCAGAATAAAACATTTCATTAAAAGAATATGCGCAAAAGATATCTGTTCATAACAATTCCCATAGCTCTATTCACCATCCTTGCAATTTTTGCATTCAACAAGGACAGGCATAAATTCCAGCTATCGCAACAACTGAGTATATTCAACTCTATAATAAAAGAGCTCGACCTGTTTTATGTCGACTCCATCATGCCCCAAAAGATGATTGAAGGGGGAATAAATGCAATGCTCTCGGGACTCGACCCCTACACTGTATACTACCCCGAAAAAGAGGCCGATGAACTTAAGATAATGATAACCGGCAAATATGCAGGCATCGGTTCGGCTATACGTTTTCACACCGGCAAGAACACCACTGTCATCACCGACCCCTATGACAATATGCCGGCAGCAAAGGCTGGTCTCAGGATAGGCGATGCCATATTGAGCATAAACGGAATTGACATACATGGAATGAGCAGCGACAGCGCCAGCAACATGCTGCGAGGCGAGCCCGGAACCAAGCTGACGGTAAAGGTCGAGCGCCCCGGAGTAAAGAAACCCATCACAGTGAACATTGAACGCGCAAGCATTGCACTGCCGCCAATACCCTACTACGGAATACTGAAAGACAGCATAGGCTACATCCAGCTCAGCACCTTCACCGAGAACTGCTCAAAGGATATGCGCCGGGCAATAATAGACCTTAAAGGCCAGGGAGCAAAAAGTTTCATAATAGACCTGCGCAGCAACGGAGGCGGTTCACTGCAGGAATCGGTAAACATTGTCAATCTTTTTGTTCCTAAAGGCAAGACCATTGTCACAACAAAAGGCAAGACAAAAAAATCAAACGAAGAATACAAGACAAGCCGCGAGCCTATAGACACAGAGTCACCGCTCATAATACTTGTCAACGGACAGACAGCATCGGCTTCCGAGATTCTTGCCGGCTCACTGCAGGACTTCGACCGCGCAGTAGTTGTCGGTTCACGGACATTCGGCAAAGGCCTTGTACAGAGCACACGCACATTGCCCGGCAACGGCTATCTTAAGCTCACAACAGCCAAGTATTATATCCCCAGCGGACGCTGTGTACAGGCCCTCGACTACAGCCACCGCCAAGAGGACGGACGTGCACAACGCATCCCCGACAGCCTCACCAACGTATTCTACACCGCTGCAGGCCGAGAGGTACGCGACGGCGGTGGCATACGTCCCGACCTGCAGCCCAAAGGCGAGGAACTAAGCACATTGCTGTACTATCTTATTCAAGATATGACTGTGTTCGACTTTGCAACAGAATATAAGCTGAAACACGAAAAGATAGCTCCTGCCGAGACTTTCGAACTTGACGACGAGTCGTACGCCCAATTTACCAAGATGCTCAAGGAGAGCGGGTTCAACTATGACATGCAGAGCGGCAAGATACTGAAGGAACTGAAGGAGATGATAGAGTTCGAGGGGTATGCCGATATTACAAAAGAGGATATAGCATCACTCGAGAAGAAACTGCAGCACAACCTTGACCATGCGCTCACACACTTCTCAAAGCATGTCAAACAGCTTATAAGCGATGAAATTGTTAAACGGTACTACGGACAGAAGGGTGAAATAATATACAACCTGCGCGACGATACCGACCTTGAGGAGAGCTTCAGAATATTGGAGAATATGGAACGATACAAAGAGATATTATCTCCACAAAAGAAGGCTGTAACAAAAGCAGATTAACACTCTGTAAAAACAGATATAAATAGACACAGAACAGTCACCGACATCAGTCGGTGACTGTTTATTCCGTATAGGGAGTGGCTATAAGGATGTTATTTCCCGATTGTCTCGGCTACTATATCGCCATCCTTGCCATAACAGATAAGAATCATACCCGACTCCTTTACTTGCAGGATAGCCGCATCGTCACTCTTCTTATCAACAACAATCAACGCATTCTCCTGTGCAGTGCGCGACACCACAATCGATGTGTCAGAAGATACAGGACTTCCCACATACAACAGACTGTCATTCAGATACAAGTCATAGCATGCACCCTCGAACTGTTTCGAGAAAGAGATTGTATAACTCTCCTTAATCGCATCCTTGCCCCACGACTGTTGAAGAGTGAAATAGGCAAACAGCACTATCATCATCAGCAGGATGAAAAAGAAAAACACACTGCCGAACAGGAATCTCAAATTAGCATCTTTAGCCTTAGTAATACCCATTTTTCAAACGTCTTGATTTCATTAATTCTGCGCGAAGATAGTCATTTTTTTAAACATTAACGATAACTGATGAAAGAGGATTATAATTATCTTGAGACTTTCAATAAACATGCGGCAAAGTATAATTAAACACTTTGCCGCATGTTTATTGATAGTTGTTCTTTTTTTATCTTCTTATACCAAACAACCCTTTTCTGTGGTTTCTCTTTACATCTGACTTTGCACAGCGTTCAGCTGCTGCTTCAGCAGCCGCCTCGGAATAATGATAATAATAGTTCTGTACATGTGTGTAATAATTCCAATCACTATCATCATAAATCAATACTCCGTTCTCCCACTCCTTTTCGTTTCTACTGTATTCATCATAAACACAATACAAAGTATTATCCTCGTTAAACTCATACTCGTAGGAGTGTTTCTCTTTATCTTCCGTCTTAAAAGATTCTGTTCCATACGCTTCATCAAAGATATGACTTACGTTTACAATCGAAGGCAACTTATCACAAGGCTTTCCAAAGAATCCAAGATACATTAAAGGAGACATATAATCAGTATCCAAAATATCCATGCCCGGAGTGAACTGTTTACTGTAATTTGGCGTATCATCATACTCTATTGTTCTTACCATCGAGGATACAGATTTATAGGAATCACCTACAACTGATACAGTCTCATCTTTTACTGATTCTATATTGCCATTAATCCATGTAAGAATCATGTTTCCTTTAATATCGGCAGTAATATCATTCTCGCTCCATGAACCACCTGCTACTATTTTTACAAGTTGCTCATTTTTATAAATGAATTCACAATTAATAACATCTTCATAATTATAATTATAATCTTCTTCCACGTCACAAGTACGTACTGTAAAACCCTTTATATATCCCTCTTTTGTAAATTTTACATTATAAAGATGAACTTTGTCCCCTTCTGTTTGACATTCTATTTCAAACGGATTATAACTTACATTATACAGCCAACCACTGTCTATACCGGTATACATCAACAAGTTACCATTGTCATCATACCTGAATCTCATGTTTCCATAACCATACTCTATCGACGACAGGCGAAGGCCTTTCACCGTGGGATTTATGCTATCACCAGTCTCTCCACCCCCAATTACTCCCGGTGTTATCGGAGTATCAAAAAATTCCTCTTTATCATCATCACTACATGATGAGATTGCAACTGCAACACCAAACACAACTGCCAACATTGGCAAAAATCTTAAAATACGTTTCATCTCTAATATTTTATATGGTTATTTTTGCAAATATAGCGCCAAGGCTATTATTCAAGAGACAAGATATGTCGAAAAAGCAGACATATTTGTCAGAAAGCAGGACACATATATCATAACAACTCCTCTTCAATTGCTCTATTCAAGATAAGAAGAATCTCTTTGGGCATTGACGAAACGTCAATTTTCCCATTTATCAATGGCAATTGAATACATGCAGTTTCTGAGACAGATGCCCTATATTCCTTTAAATAGACCTCTTCTATAAAATTGTAATTAAGAGCTTCCGAGATTAGCAATAGTCGCTCTACATCTATACTTTTGCTATTGAATATATTATATAAGGAGGAACGTGCACAATTTATACGACGTGCAAATTCGGAATACGAAATGCCTTTTTCATCGACTTTCGCTTGTATTATTCTGCCTATATAAATATCCTTCAGTGGGTGTTCCATTTCACTACCGATGCCGGATTCTGCCGCCCCACACAGAAGATAAATATATAACAAAAGCGTGAGGACCGTACACTATTCATTCTAAAACGAGGTATCGCCAAACACCCTGAAAGATAAATGAACCATAAACGCCCCACGCCGGCCATATATACATATATGCCAACCGAATGGTTGACATGTATATGCAACCATCAAGGAGCATCATGCTGTTCTACCCTATCTTTCGAAATTTTGGCGATTTTCGTTTTAGAGATAAATAAGCATAACGCTTTTGCAACGTATCATTAACTGATACACCAAAAATATTCCGAATATAATTATTCGAGTGACGCAAAGTTAATGATTATTTATTTTTAAGTCAACATAAGGGATTATTTTTTGTCAACTTCGGTAGGTCGAAACTATTGTTTCATTGACGAGACGTCAACTTGCATATTTCAACTAAAAAGAGTATCTTCGCACTCTTAACAAAACATTCTGAATTTTGATTTCAGTCGATAACATAAGAGTTGATTTTGGTGGAACAAACCTGTTCCACGATGTCAGTTTTATCATAAACAAGAAAGACCGCGTGGCACTTGTCGGCAAGAATGGAGCCGGCAAGACCACTCTGTTGCGCATACTCTCGGGCGAACAATCGCCAAGCGAGGGAGCAGTCTCAAAACAGCGTAACATAAGCATAGGTTATCTGCCACAGGTGATGAACCTAAAAGATGGACGCACTGTATTCGAAGAGGCCGAAACTGCATTTGAGCATATCCACGAGATGGAGCAGCAGCTCGAAAGCATGAACAACGAGCTTGCCGAGCGCGATGACTACGAGAGCCCCGAGTATCATCAGCTTATTGAGGACTACACCCACCTGAACGAACAATACACCATGATGGGCGGCAGTCACTATGAGGCCGAGATTGAGCGTGCACTCACAGGACTCGGATTTAAGAGAAGCGACTTTACACGCCCCACCAAAGAGTTCAGCGGAGGATGGCGCATGCGCATCGAACTTGCGAAGTTGTTGCTTCGTCACCCCGACCTGCTGCTACTTGACGAGCCTACCAACCACTTGGATATCGAGAGCATACAATGGCTCGAGCAGTTCCTTGCACGCAGCAGCAATGCCGTACTGCTCGTAAGCCACGACCGCGCTTTCCTTAATGCCGTCACCAACAGAACCATAGAAATATCATGCGGCAGAATCTATGACTACAAATTGTCGTACGACAAGTTCATGGAGACACGCAAGGAACGTAGGGAGCAACAGATACGCGCCTATGAGAATCAGCAGAAGGAGATTGCCGATATAAAGGAATTTATCGAGCGTTTCCGCTACAAGCCAACAAAGGCCGTGCAGGTACAGAGCCGCATCAAACAGCTCGAGAAGATTGTTCCCATTGAGATTGACGAAGAAGATACCAGCCGTCTCAGACTGCGTTTCGCCCCCGCAACACGCAGTGGCAACTACCCTGTGATATGTGACAATGTATCAAAATCGTTCGGCAACCACACCGTATTCGACAATGTCAACTTCACCATCAACCGTGGCGAGAAGGTTGCATTCGTAGGACGTAACGGCGAGGGCAAGACAACCCTTGTACGCTGTATACTCAACGAACTGGAGCACAATGGCACCATTACAATAGGACACAACGTACAGACTGCATATTTTGCACAGCATCAGGCACAGCTGCTCGACGAGAAACTGACTGTTTTCCAGACCATAGACAATGTTGCGACCGGCGACATACGCCTAAGCATACGCGATATATTGGGTGCATTCATGTTCGGCGGAGAGGCATCCGACAAACTTGTCAAAGTTCTATCGGGAGGCGAGCGAAGCCGCCTCGCCATGATACGCCTGTTGCTGCAACAGATGAACTTGCTCATACTCGACGAGCCCACCAACCATCTTGACATGCAGTCGAAGGATGTGCTCAAGGAGGCTATCAAAGAGTTTGACGGAACAGTGATAATCGTAAGCCACGACCGCCACTTCCTTGATGGACTTGTCACAAAAGTATATGAGTTCGGTGATGGAAAGGTGCGCGAACATCTTGGTGGAATATATGAGTACCTGACATCCAAGAATGCCGACAACATAAACGACGCCTTGATAAAACGCGAAACTGTAGCAAAGGTGGTTGCACCAAGCAAGCCGAGTGCCACAGAAAGCCGTTTGAGCTACGAGGCCGAAAAGCAGTTGCAAAAGCAGCGCCGAAAGCTGGAGCGCAATGTAGAGCTGTGCGAACAGAAAGTGAATGAACTCGAAGAGGCTATCTCGGCAATAGAAAACACATTAAGCACTCCCGAGGGCAGCACCACCGAAAACTTCGACAAATACGCGTCACTGAAAAGAGAGTTGGCCGACGCAGAAACCGAATGGGAAAAGTGCATGGAAGAACTTGAGACATTAGAATAAGAAACAAAAAAATAAAACCGGTAAACAATGAAACGTTTATTTATTTACGCATTGGCAGCCATGAGCATTGCTGCATGCACAACTGAAAAACCTATGGAATCAAAAATTGACTTAGCAAACCTTGACCAGACAGTAGCACCCGGTGCCGACTTCTATCAATATGCAACAGGTGGTTGGAACAAGAGCCATCCGCTGACTGATGAATATGCACGATACGGACAGTTCGACGCACTTGCCGAAAAGTGCCGCGAGCAGTTGAAAGACCTTGTCCTTGAGCAGGCAGCTGCAAAGAACGAGCCCGGCAGCAACGGCCAGAAGATTGGCGACCTGTTCAATTTGGCAATGGACAGCACACGTCGCAACAGCGAGGGCTATGCACCCATCGCAGGCATGCTCGACAAAGTAGCATCATTGAAAGACAAAAGCGAGATATTGCCTTTGACAGCGACACTTATGCGCGAAGGTATCTCGGGATTCTTCTACACAGGCATCAGTGCCGACATCATGGATAGCGACAACAACATACTTATGCTCTATCAGGGTGGAATCTCACTTCCCGAGAAGGAGTACTACTTCGACACCGACGAGGCAACCACCAACATACGCAACAAGTTCAAGGAACACATAGTAAAGATGTTCCAGCTATGCGGTTTCGATGCGAAGAAGGCACAGCAGAACATGGAGGCAATCATGAAGATTGAGACACGCATTGCCGACAAGTCGTTCAACAGTGTTGAACAGCGCGAGCCGGCCAAGAACTACCATAAGATGAGCTATGCACAGTTGAAGGAGCAGTTCCCCTCGATCGACTGGGACACATACTTTGGCAACCTCAAGATTTCGGACATTAAAGATATTAACGTATCACAGACAGCTCCTATCAAGGAGGTATGCGACATCCTTTCAGACACTCCTTTGAACGATCTTATCGCATACATGCAGTGGAACATTATCAACAGCACTGCAAATGAGTTGAGCGACGAGATTGGCGAGCAGAATTTCGATTTCTACGGCCGTACATTTTCGGGCCGTCAAGCACAGCAGCCCCGTTGGAAACGTGCTTTAGGCATAGTAAACGGTGCATTGGGCGAAGTTATCGGCCAGTTGTATGTAGCAAAGCACTTCCCCCCTGCTGCAAAAGAGCGCATGATACAACTTGTAAACAACCTTCAGATTGCTCTTGGCGAGCGCATCGACGCACAGTCGTGGATGAGCGACAGCACCAAGATTGCAGCACACGAGAAACTGAATACCTTCACTGTTAAAATCGGTTACCCCGACAAATGGAAAGACTACAGCAAATTAGTTATTAACCCTGAGTTGAGCTATGCTGAAAACTGCCGCACAATTTCACGTTTCGCTTGGGACGACCATATCGAGCGCTGCCACAACAAGCCAGTAGACAAGGACGAGTGGCACATGACACCTCAGACAGTGAACGCATACTACAACCCCACAACAAACGAGATTTGCTTCCCTGCCGGAATTCTGCAATACCCCTTCTTTGACATGGCTGCCGATGACGCATTCAACTATGGAGCTATCGGTGTTGTCATAGGCCACGAGATGACACACGGATTCGACGACAAGGGTCGCCTGTTCGACAAGGACGGTAACTACAAAGAGTGGTGGACAGCAAAAGACTCAGAGAGTTTCAATGCACGCACAAAAGTCATTATCTACCATTTCAACAACATTGAGGTGTTACCCGGCCTTAAGGCTAACGGAGAGTTGACCGTAGGCGAGAACATAGCCGACCACGGCGGACTCACCATCTCAATGCAGGCGTTCCGCAATGCAACAAAGAACAACGAGCTTCCCGTAATTGACGGATTCACCCCCGAGCAGCGTTTCTACCTTGCATATTCTAATGTATGGGCAGGCAACATCCGCGACGAGGAGATACGCAACCGCACCAAGAGCGACCCCCACTCACTTGGACGCTGGCGTGTAAACGGCACTCTCCCCCATATCGAGGATTGGTACCGCGCATTCGGAATAACCGAGAACGACCCTCTTTACATTCCCGTAGAGAACCGTTTGGATGTATGGTAAAAGAAGTATAATCATCATTTAAGATAAAAACAAATGTCTATAAAGGTTCCGAAAGGATTACCTGCGCTTCAGAAAGTAATGAATGAAGGTTTTTCGGTAGAGGTTTTAGAGGCCTCTACCGAAAAAACCTTGCATATAGCATTACTCAATCTTATGCCAATGAAAGAGACCACCGAGGCCGATTTCATCCGCATACTGTCGGGCACATCACACGAGATTGAGCTAACACTGATGAGTCTCGACACCCACACTCCCAAGCACGCATCACCTGCTCACATGCAACAATATTACAAGCCGTTCAGCCAACTGAGAGATAAACAGTTCGACGGTTTCATAATCACCGGTGCACCAATAGAGAAGATTGAATTCGAAGAGGTTACTTATTGGAACGAGCTATGCTCCATAATCGAATGGACAAACAGGAACGTAACATCTACATTATTCATCTGCTGGGCAGCACAGGCCGGGCTATATTATAAGTTCGGCATACAGAAGTATCTTTTGCCAAAGAAGATGTTCGGAATCTTCAACCACAAGGTACTGACACCCGAACATCCCTTATTCAGGGGAATAGGAACTTCGTTCAATGTGCCTCAAAGCCGCCACACCGGACTGCACGAGGAGGATATAATAAACGAACAGCGCATTGAGTTGCTCGCCACATCGGCACTGTCGGGTGTTCATATTGTACAGGAGCGTTGTACAAACAACTTTTTCATAACAGGACACTCGGAGTATGAGACATACACCCTTGACAACGAATATAAACGTGACATTGCAAAAGGCGATGCAATAGAACTACCGCTCAACTATTATACCGGCAACAATCCCGAACTGCCACCCGTAAACAGCTGGCACAATGCCGGCAAACAGCTTTTCGACAATTGGCTGCGGTTCTACGCAACGGACAGCAGAAAAAGAGGTTAAATATCGTCATTGCCAAAAATTCTCTTTAATTGTTTTCGGGCAAGGAATATTTTATACTTGACAGTACTCATAGGCATATTAAATTCCCTGACAAGATCGCTATATTCCATCCCTTCGGCAAACAGGTAGAGCAGCCCTATCTCATCAACAGGCATCTTGCGTATCATCTTCACCACCTCTACTGCATTTAAGGCATTGTCGGGCAAAGAGTTACAACAAGGCAGTTCATCACTGTCCATTTGGGACATATAGACAAAACCGGGCATATTAGCATCATCTCTTTGACGATGATTGTATATGTTACGCATAATAGCAATTACCCACGTATAAAACGAAGAGCCCACTGACAAAGAATCCTTTCTCATAAAGGCCTGCTCCATTGTATCTTGAAACAGGTCCTCGGCCGAACTTTTCTCTTTTGTAAGCATGCGGGCATAACCCATTATGGCACTGTAAGAGTTCCGCAATTCCTTTACAAACATATTGTCATTCATATGCACGGATTATAAATAAAACATTAACTTTTGCAATATATATGGAGATGTGAGGCATGCATAGAATTCAAGCCGTCCGTTTAACAAGTATTAACAAATCAAGACAATTCCTAAATTTTCTTGCATAAAAAAAGGCTCGCTATTCAAGATATAAAAAAAAGGAGTTATCTTTACAGAAACACCCGTTAAGCAGTGTAAAAGTGCTCATCCGCAGACAAACGGAAACAAACAACAAAAAACAATAACATGAAAAACAACATCTTTTTGCTCGCGTTAATACTGTTGATTACAGGATGTTCGCAAGAGAGAAACAGCGCATTGAACATAATTCCAATGCCACAGTCGTACCAATTACAGAACAAGCTGTACAAATTGGCGCCCAGCCCCACATTCTCTATCATTGCCGATGAGGCAACAAAAAGCAACCTTGCCGAGTATATAAAGAGTGTATATCCTGCTGCAAGCATTGTAGAGAACGGCGGTAACATTTCATTGCAGATAAGCGATGCTACAGAGCAGACATCGCCCGAGGGTTACATCGTAACAACAAATGAAGACGGAATTATTGCAAGCAGCAGCAGTGAGGCAGGCCTCTTCTACGCACTGCAAACCATTAACCAATGTATCGTGAATGAGGGAGGAATGCCCTATGGACGCATTGTTGATGAGCCCCGTTTCGCCTATCGTGGAATGATGCTCGACGTATCGCGCCACTTCTTCGACAAGGATTTTGTAATAAAACAGATAGATGCACTTGCACGATACAAGATAAACCGTCTGCATCTGCACCTTACCGATGCTGCAGGATGGCGTATTGAGATAAAGAAATACCCACGCCTTACACAATTCGCCGCATGGCGCGGTGCCGCCACATGGAAGGAATGGTGGAACAACGGCCGTGAATATGTTGAAGAGGGAAGCGCTAATGCTCATGGCGGATACTATACACAAGACGATATCCGCGAAATTGTTGCCTATGCACAAAAGCGCCACATAACAATTATCCCCGAGATTGAGATGCCTGCACATAGCGAAGAGGTACTCACAGCCTACCCCGAGCTCTCTTGTACACACGAGCCCTACAAGCAGGCCGATTTTTGCGTAGGTAACGAGAAGACCTTCGAGTTCCTTGAGAATGTGCTGAGCGAGGTTATAGAGCTGTTTCCCTCGGAATACATTCACATCGGCGGTGACGAGGCAGAGAAAAAATCGTGGCCCACATGTCCGTTATGCCAGAAGCGCATGAAGGAAGAGGGACTAAAGGATGTTGACGAGTTGCAAAGCTACCTCATACAGAGAATTGAGAAGTTCGTCAACAGCAAGGGCCGTCAGATAATAGGCTGGGATGAAATACTAGATGGCGGATTGGCACCCAATGCAACCGTAATGTCATGGCGTGGCACAGAAGGTGGCTTGGCTGCAGCGAAGGCGGGACACAAGGCTATCATGTCACCCGGAACATTCTGCTACCTCGACCAATATCAGGATGCTCCCCACACCCTACCCGAGGCTATCGGTGGATACCTGCCATTAAAGAAAGTATATAGCTACGACCCCATTCCACAAGAGTTCAGCGAAGAGGAGGCAAAATTCATACATGGTGTTCAGGGTAACATTTGGGCAGAATATATTCCCACTCCCGAGCACATGGAGATGATGGCATATCCACGCATACTCGCCATCGCCGAGGTGGGTTGGAGCAACCCCGAGGTAAAATGCTACGACAATTTCCGTAACCGTGCATTAACCGCAGTCGAGTATCTAAAAGAGAAAGGATACAATCCGTTCGACCTTGTAAACGAGACAGGAAACCGTCCCGAAGCCGAGTATCCTGTAGAGCATCTTGCTATTGGCAAAAAGGTAACATACAGCGAGGATGCACCCTACCACGACGGCTATGCAGCTGGCAAGGACACCACACTTGTTGATGGTATCTTCGGTGGATGGAACAACAATGACGGAATATGGCAGGGATTCATCAAGGGTGGCATTGATGTTGTAATAGACCTTGAGAAGGAGACCCCTATCACTTCGGTAAGCGCAGCATTCATGCAGATATGCAATCCATGGATATTCATGCCATGCGAGGTTACTATATCTGCATCCAACGACAACAAGGAGTACAAGGAGCTTACAAAGATTGTACACGAGGTAGTGAAAGACGATGCACTCACATTCAAGCATTTCGGCTGGGAAGGCGAGACACAAGCACGCTACATCCGTTATCAGGCAAAGAGCAGCAGCGAAGGAGGTTGGCTATTTACCGATGAGATTGTCATCAAATAACATACTGCAGGAAACAGGCATAAATTGTTCTTTTGGGAGAATAGAACACAACAAAAGATAAATTCAAAACGCTGCATTTATAAAAAAATCATTACTTTCGCAAATTAGAAAACCATTAAAAAACAACGATATGTACAAGTTTAAACCTATTTTAAAATCAATGTTGTGGGGCGGTGAAAAGATACTTCCCTACAAAGGAATCGTTTCAGACCAGAAGCAGGTGGGAGAGAGCTGGGAAATCTCAGGTGTAAAGGATAACGAATCGGTAGTTGCCGAGGGCCCCGATGCCGGCATGATGTTGCCCGACCTTATTAAGCGCGATGGTGCAAAACTTTTGGGTAAGGTCAACCACGAGCGTTTCGGCGAGGAATTTCCTTTGCTCATAAAGTTCATCGATGCACGTCAGGACCTCTCTATTCAGGTACACCCCAACGACGAGCAGGCATGGGAGCGCCACCAGTCAAAGGGTAAGACCGAGATGTGGTATGTTGTAGATGCCGACCCGGGTTCAAGCCTTCGTTCAGGATTTGCCAAACAGGTTACCCCCGAGGAGTATGAGGCAAGCATTGCCGACAATACCATCACCGACCTTCTTGCCGAGTATGACATCCACGCAGGCGACCTCTTCTTCTTGCCCGCAGGACGTATCCACTCGATTGGCGCAGGTGCTTTCATCGCAGAGATACAGCAGACATCAAACATCACATACCGCATATACGACTTCAACCGTGTAGATGCAAACGGCAACCCCCGCGAGCTTCACACCGAGCAGAGCAAGGCTGTGATAGACTACAGCGTATTGCCCGACTACCGCACACAATATGGGGCTGCTGATGACAAACGTATCGAATTGGTATCGTGCCCCTACTTCACAACTTCACTGTACAATTTGACAAAGGAGCACGAGATTGAGCTTGCGTCACTCGACTCATTTGTAATTGTAATATGTACCGAGGGCGAGGGTACCATCATCGACAACAACGGCGAGGAGATGAAGATACGTCAAGGCGAGTCTATTCTTGTTCCGGCAACAGCTACATCATTGAAGGTTGTTCCCAACAAGAATATGAAGATTCTCACAAGCTGGATTTAATCGACACGATTTTATAGATTTAACATGAGTCCGATATTACAGATAACACTCTGTATTCATATATCGGACTCATGTTGTTCATATACAGGTATCTTGTTTTAAGTACACATTCCATGACCTTCAATATAAATAGAGCGACAACATCCGATATTCCTGTTATAAAGTCTATGGCCGAGGTTGTATTCAGAGATACATATAGAAATATACTCAGCAGCCCGCAGATAGATTATATGATGGAGTGGATGTACTCGTCAGAGAGCCTTGCAAAGCAATTCGGCAATGGCCACTGTTTTTTTATCGCCTATGCAAATGACATTCCATGCGGATATATGTCTATAAAGGATGAGACGGCAAGCAATGAAAGCATTACACTTTTCCACCTTCATAAACTGTATGTAATGCCTGATTTTCAAGGATACAGAATAGGGAAAGCCCTGTTTGAAAAGGCATTTGAGTATGCAAAAGAGAACAGGACGGGCTCAAAAGCACTATTGGAACTTAATGTAAACCGTTTCAACACTGCGCTTGGATTCTATCTGAAGAGAGGGATGAAAATCACAAAAGAGGGAGATTTCCCAATAGGTAACGGCTATTTTATGAATGATTACATCATGAGCATGGAAATTGATTAACATGTACCTTGTCAAGAAACAGGTCCGCTTTTGATTCCATATCAAAAGCGGACCTGTTTCTTGTTTTATAATAGAATTTTATACACTTGCAATGTATTCGCACGCCGAGAGTGCGCATCGCTCACCATCGACAGCTGCCGACACAATACCACCGGCATATCCTGCACCTTCGCCACAGGGGAAGAGACCTTCAATCTGTACATGCTGCAGGGTGTCACTGCTGCGCACAATGCGCACGGGTGACGAGGTACGCGACTCCACTCCAATGAGCTGTGCCTCGCGTGTAAGGAAACCGCGCGAACTGCGTCCGAAATTCTGGAATCCCTGTTGCAGACGTTTTGATATGAACGGTGGCAACCAGAAATTCATGGGCGATGATATCAGCCCCGGAGCATAAGAGCTTTCAACAAGGTCGTAGCTCAGCTTACCGTTCACAAAATCGGTCATTCGCTGCGCCGGCGCTGTCTGACGTCTGTTGCCCATGAGCCAACAGAGACGCTCTATCTTCTCCTGAAAAGCCATCACACGCAACGGTGAATCGGGCGCAAGCGGTTCAAAGCCGTCAACTTCAATCTGTAGGTCGGGATGATTTATATCTTCGCAATTTATCTGCACCACCATAGCCGAGTTGCTCCATCTTCCACCACGATGCGATGCCGACATGCCGTTAACCAACAGTTCTTCGTTGCCTGAAGCAGAGGGAACCACCACACCACCGGGACACATACAGAAGCTGTATACGCCACGACCGTCAACCTGAGTAGTAAAACTATACTCGGCCGGCGGCAGATATTTTCCCCTACCCTGCGGATTATGATATTGAATCTGGTCGATAAGCATTGAGGGATGCTCGAGACGAACACCTACAGCAACACCTTTAGCCTCAATGGCAACACCTTCGCTATGAAGGGTTCTATATACATCCCTGGCCGAATGTCCTGTAGCAAGGACAACTGCCGAGGCATGAATCTCGTCTCTGTTGGTACGTATGCCGCACACCTTGCCGTCCTTCAGCAACAGCTCTTCCATGCGTGTTTCGAAACGCACCTCTCCGCCACAACCGATTATAGTATTTCTTATATTCTCAATTATGCGCGGCAGTTTATCTGTTCCCAAATGGGGGTGAGCATCGGAAAGGATAGAGAGACTCGCACCATGCTGACAGAAGATATTCAGTATATCGTCTATGTTGCCACGTTTTTTACTGCGTGTAAAGAGTTTACCGTCAGAGTAGGCACCTGCACCACCCTCACCGAAGCAGTAATTCGATTCAGAATCGACAGTATGCGTACGCGATATATTTGCGACATCCACCTTACGGCTGCGTACATCCTTGCCGCGCTCCACCACAATGGGGCGAACGCCCTTCTCTATGGCTTTGAGAGCAGCAAACAGGCCTGCCGGACCTGCACCCACTATAATAAGCGGCTCTTTACCGGCCACGTTGGGGTATTCACGATGCCTGTATTCGTCTGCAGGCGGCATTTCATTTACAAAAAGGCGCACCGACAGATTTACATAGACTGTACGCTGACGCGCATCAATGCTCCGACGCAATATCCTCACAGCATTGATTGAGCGTAGACTATGTCCCTTCTCACGCGTCAGATACTCTTTAAGAGCCTGTTCGTTTGCTGCTACCTGCGGCAACACTCTCAACTGATATTCGTATATCATATTACAATCCCAAATTCGATAAATTATTAACCGAAGAGTTCCCTGAAAGCCTCTTCTACCTTTGAAACAGGCCTTATTTCAATTCCCGATGCATCCACATTAAGCCTTTTCGTATTTGACCGGGGCACCAGAATCTTACTGAAACCGAGTTTCTGAGCCTCAGCAATGCGCTGTTCAATGCGGTTGACAGGGCGTATCTCGCCCGACAAACCGACCTCACCGGCCATACATACCGTAGGTTCAATCTCTACATCCATATTGCTCGACAAGATGGCACTTATCACAGCGAGGTCTATTGCAGGGTCATTGACGCGCAATCCGCCTGCGATATTAAGATATACATCTTTCTGAGCAAGCTTAAAGCCTATACGTTTTTCAAGTACCGCAAGCAACATGTTCATGCGTCGGGTATCGAAACCCGTTGCCGAGCGTTGCGGAGTACCATAGACAGCACTGCTTACAAGCGCCTGAACCTCGATAAGGAAAGGACTGACACCCTCTATTGCCGATGCAATGGCAACACCGCTCATCCCGTTATGGCGCTCGCTGAGCAGCAGTTCCGAAGGGTTTGAGACCTGTCGTAATCCCTCGCGACGCATCTCATATATACCCATCTCGGCAGTGCTGCCGAAACGGTTCTTTATTGCACGCAGCACACGATAGAGATGATGTTGGTCACCCTCGAACTGTATGACAACATCCACTATGTGCTCGAGAATCTTGGGGCCGGCAATAGTACCGTCCTTTGTTATGTGACCAATCAGAATCACCGGGATATTATTCTCCTTGGCATATTTGAGCAGCATTGCTGTACACTCGCGCACTTGCGACACGCTTCCGGGCGAAGAGTCGACAGCCTCGCTGCACATTGTCTGTATTGAGTCTACCACTACAATATCGGGAGAGACATTCTTTATATGGGTGAAGACGGTTTCGAGAAGAGTCTCGCAAACGATGTGACAATTGCTTTTGGAGTATTCTATTCTATCGGCACGCAATTTAATTTGTGCAGCGCTCTCTTCACCCGACACATAAAGTACCTTATATCCGGGCATACGCAATACTGTCTGCAATACGAGCGTAGATTTTCCGATGCCGGGCTCACCGCCAAGCAGCAACAACGAGCCGGGGACAAGTCCCCCGCCAAGTACTCTGTTCAATTCGGCATCATTCATATCGATGCGCGGAAGTTCGTCAACCGACACTTCGTCTATCAACTGCGGCTGTGACTCGACAGCTATGTCGCGCACTGAACGTGCAGCCGATGCCGTACGCACCTTTTTCTCGACCAATGAGTTCCATGCCCCGCACGAAGGGCACTTACCGGCCCACTTGGGCGTGTCGTATCCGCACTCGTTACACACAAAAACACTCTTCTCCTTTGCCATACAATAAATTTATGCGCTAAGATAGCGCAACAACTTTTCATAGCCAAACAGTAGGTAATATTTTTACAAACTGTGACATTTTTACAAATATAGCACAATTTTCACTCTTTTTAATTACATTATCCTACAATTACCCACACATTGTTTGCTATTTTACACCAAAAAGCATATATTCGCAACAATTTTCAAGCCGAATAACACATTCGGCACTCTTTCAATAAACAGATATCGACAAAGCATGAAAGTAATGAAATTTGGCGGAACATCCGTTGGTTCCGTAAACAGCATATTGAATTTGAAAAGCATCGTTGAGTCGGCTGCCGTAAACGAGAATGTAATTGTGGTAGTTTCGGCACTTGGCGGTGTTACAGACAAACTTATAAAGACATCGCAACTGGCGGTTAATGGCGACGAATCGTTCAACGAAGAGTTTCAGAACATTGTAACCCGCCATCACGAACTTATTTACAGCGTCATCCACTGCGAAGAGAAACGCAACGAACTGTTGAAGGAGGTTGACAAGCTGCTCAACGAACTCGACAACATCTATCAGGGATTAGCTCTGATAAACAACATCACACCAAAGAGCGAGGCTACAATCGTAAGCTATGGCGAGAGAATATCGAGCCGCATTGTAACTGCACTCATCGACGGAGCTGTCAGATACAATTCGCGACAATTCATCAGAACAGAGGTAAAGCACGGCAAGAATATTCTGGCCAGCGAAGAGACCGACCGTCTTATACACGAAACTTTCGACGGCAAGAACGACAGGATAATTGTTGTTCCCGGTTTCATTGCACAGGACAAGGAGAGCAACGAGATCACAAATTTGGGACGTGGTGGGTCCGATTATACAGCCGCAATAATCGCAGCAGCGCTGAATGCAGAAATTCTTGAAATATGGACAGATGTGGACGGATTCATGACAGCCGACCCCAAAGTGATAAACAACGCATATACAATTGAGCACCTGAGCTACGTTGAAGCAACCGAGCTATGCAACTTCGGAGCAAAGGTCGTATATCCCCCTACAATATATCCTGTGTTCAAGGCAAACATTCCTATTGCCATAAAGAACACCTTCAACCCCGGTGGTGACGGTACAATCATCAATGCCAACAGCACATCAGACGGACGTCTTATCAAGGGTATATCGAGCATCAATGACACCGACCTTCTTACAGTGCAGGGCTTGGGTATGGTTGGTATCGTAGGTGTCAACCACAGAATATTCAGCACTTTGGCGGCTGCCGACATCAGTGTGTTCTTGGTTGCACAGGCATCGTCAGAGAACAGCACCTCTATAGGTTTGCGCCACGTCGATGCCGAAAAGGCATGCAACGTGCTCAACAACGAGTTCGCCAAGGAGATTTCAATGGGTCTCATGGAGCCTGTAACAGCAGCAAGCGACCTCTCTACAGTTGCTATTGTAGGTGAGAACATGCGTCATAATGCAGGTATTATAGGAAAACTGTTCCACACATTGGGACGTAACGGTATCAATGTTATTGCATGTGCACAGGGTGGACAAGAGACCAACATATCTTTTGTCATCAACAACAAGTTCCTGCGCAAGACACTCAACGTTATCCACGACTCGTTCTTCCTCTCCGAGTACAAGGTGCTGAACCTCTTTATCTGTGGCGTGGGTACTGTCGGTGGCAGCCTTATTGAGCAGATAGCTTCGCAACGTCAGAAACTGCTTGACGAGCATCGTCTAAAACTGAACATCGTAGGTATAGCAAACAGCCGCCATGCAATATTCGACCGCGAGGGACTCGACATCGCCAACTACAAGAGCGAGCTGATGAACAGCCCCGAGAGCAGTATCGAGGATATGCGCAACAGCATTATAAAGATGAATATCTTCAACTCGGTATTTGTCGACTGTACAGCAAACAGCGCTGTTGCCGACCTGTATGCCGACCTTCTGGAGCATAATATCTCGGTAGTGGCAGCCAACAAGATTGCAGCCTCATCGTCATACGAGAAGTATGCACAACTGAAAAATATTGCACGACAGCGTAACATCAAATATCTGTTCGAAACAAACGTAGGTGCCGGACTACCTATCATCAACACCATAAACGACCTCATAAACAGCGGTGACAAGATTCTGAAGATTGAGGCGGTGCTGAGCGGAACACTCAACTTCATCTTCAACATGCTTAGCGAAGATGTATCATTGAGCCACACTGTACGCCTTGCACAGGAGAAGGGATACAGCGAGCCCGACCCGCGCATCGACCTGAGTGGCAAGGATGTAATACGCAAGTTGGTGATTCTTGCACGCGAAGCCGGCTACACCATAGAGCAGGAGGATATTGAGACAAAACTGTTCATCCCCGACGAACTGTTCGAAGGCACATTGGAGAATTTCTGGGAGCGACTGCCCGAGCTTGACGCCGACTTTGAGAGCGAACGCAAGAAACTCGAGGCCGAGAAGATGCATTGGCGATTCATTGCACGTTTCCAAGACAACAAGGGAAGTGTGTCATTGTGCAAGGTGAGCCAACACCATCCATTCTACAACCTCGAAGGCAGCAACAACATCGTATTGCTGACTACCGAGCGTTATAAAGAGTATCCGATGCTTATCAAGGGCTACGGAGCCGGAGCAAGCTTAACAGCAGCCGGTGTCTTTGCCGACATAATGCGAATTGCAAATATCTGATTATAATAAAAGGAGCGGCTTATCAGCCGCTCCTTTTATTATACACAACACTAAAGCCTCCTATCTCGAAGCACCACATACAGAATCACAGGTGCACCTATTATAGGCGTTATTGCGCCCAATGGAATAAGTCCGTTGTCACCCGGCAGATGGCACAGCATATTACATAATAGAGCCACCGCACCACCCAAGAACATTGCAACAGGCAGCAGGAACAGATGATTATTGGTGCGCAGCATAAGACGTGCGAAGTGAGGGACAGCCAATCCTATAAACGAAATAGGGCCACAGAAGGCTGTCACTATAGCCGTAAGTGCTCCTGTGAGCATAAGTACAATACCACGGATGCGCTTAGTGCGCACGCCAAGATTTGCGGCATAGGAATCGCCCAGCATCAGAGCATTCAACGGCTTTGCCATTAAAAGTGCTATAAGCAGAAGAACAATCACCAGCGAAACATAGAACGGCATGTACTCCATGGATACACCGCCAAAATCGCCCATTCCCCAAATAAGATAAGAGTGCACCCCCTCAGCTGTAGAGAAGTAATTGAGCAGTGTTATCACAGCCGATGTAAGATAGCTTACCGCCAAACCGGCAATAAGCAGGAACAGACTGTTGCGCACCCATGCCGACAATGCCAATATTATGACTATCACAGCCAATGCACCTATGAATGCACCGGCAAGCATAGCTGCATAACCGCCCAATGTAATGGCGCCGGCAGTAAACGTTCCATGCATGAAGAGCATCACAAGAGCCACGCCAAGCCCTGCTCCGCTGTTGATACCGAACACCTCGGGGCCTGCCAGCGGATTATTGAAAAGGGTCTGCAGAGTGAGACCCGAGACAGATAGCGCCATGCCCGAAAAGAGAGCAGCCAATGCCTGTGGCAGACGTGAATCAAGAACAATCATACGCCATGCGGCACTTGAGGTTTCGTCACCCAACAGTATATCTGCTACCGCTGTGAAAGGAATATCCACTGACCCCACAAACAGATTGACAAAAAACAAAAACAACAGGACAACGGCCGATAGGAAAATAACAGCCGCGTGTCCCCTACTCTTCCATCTTCTCATAGTATCTCAATTCAATCTGATTCATATATTGCGGATGAAATATTGCGACAAGCTCGCGCAGTAGTATGTCGGGACGGAAGGGAGTCTCGGCGTAAAACCGTTTATGGGAAAGGTTGCACACATATATATTCCGTTCGCGATAGGGTTTGAAATGGACATATCCGGCATACTCGTTCTTCAGTGTCGAATAACGTTTCTCGTCACCTGCATATTTTATAAGCCAAAAATCGGCATCGGCAGCTTTGTCAAGCACCGTTTCGAAAGATAGCGGTACAGAACCCGTCTGTTTCCACGAAGAGAAGATATAATCGGAACCGGCATCACTGTAGATGCGACCTATGGTACT
>JAEIGA010004443.1_pt1 | contig 21713 bp, 20 predicted proteins | sample 9270691 | NCBI WGS metagenome assembly JAEIGA01 (sample SAMN17057246, study PRJNA624740) | gut metagenome | biome: biome; isolation source: fecal sample | host: Bos grunniens | place: China: Xizang | collected 2019 | reverse complement strand
CCATCACTACCAGTTGCACTTGAGCTTCCTATCGTACAATACATGTTCTGGAGATTACCACCGAGATTCTTGTAGAATTCCATCTGAGCATAAGTATATTCGTAAGAAGGTACAAAATCACCGTTCTCATTAAGGAAGCCTACAATCTTTCCCGATATGACAATCGGAGTAATGGAAGTAAAATCCGGTATAGGAATTACACGCTCAAGAACACCGTCACGATTATAACAATGCTTCCACGGGAGCTGACCCCACAACAGACAGTTATAGCCTGTCATAAGAACCACGTTATTAGCATTTATCTTCTCATGAAAAGCATTGAGCTCATTAGCTATGCTTTCGTATGCAGTGTTTATTCCGAACAGTTTTCCCTCGTTGTCAGGCTGAAATGCCGTCTGCATAACACACTTCAAAGCTGGCCCACAGATGGGATCATCTATCATTGCAGGAACATCCTTGAGTGCATTAAGGACTGACCTTGAAGAAATTGAACTGTCGAGACTGTAGCTTGCGTAATTATTATAATCCTCAACCTTTTTATAAAGTTCCTCAGTGTCTTCGGGGAATATAAAATGCTTCACCCTCTGAGGGATAGTCTGTTTTGTGCTTTTTCCGATACCGAACATATAAACCTCTAAAATCTATTCTATATTAGAAAGAGCGTTATAAAACTCTTTAAGAACTTGATTCCAAACTTTTGCTGAAAATTTATCTTCATCAGAATATTCACCAAAATATTCCCAATAAGGATAAAGTTGATTTGTTTCCATAAACAAATCTTTTATACCTTCCTTTGTTTTTAATTTTTCAAGAATTTGTTCCTTGGTATAATTTATATTAATAAGTTCGGTTAATCCGCCAAAAACTCTCGCAGATATTTCATCTCTATCAGACAAATAATCAGATTGTGATTTTCCTTCATCGTAATACGCTCCTCTCTGAGAATGTGATTCAAACTGTTTCACATGAGTTAATTCATGAATTATTGAAGTCGAAAGAGCATCTAAAAAATTCCGAAAATCATCTTCATAACCTTCGGATATATCCTCCAAAAGAGAATTCAAATCACAAACAACTGTAATATCTCCATATTCATTCGCATAACTATACTTAACATAATTATTATTCCATTGTTGAATATCATATCCACCAAAATCATTATCAGCATCAACGACAGAAACATTATAATCTGATAAACGGTCTGTAAAATAATAAATCAAACTATCAATCGAATCTATTTCAGACAACTCATCAATAGAAATTGATTTCACATCATTTGATATAGACTTAAAATCAAAATCGGAATAAGACGATTTTATAGTGTTTTTATTTCCAAAAAGATACTCTTTTATTTTTCTAGCAATCATATCATCCTCCTGTACGGATTCTAAATATTCATTGGCATCTTCAGGTTTAACAAACCAATATTTTTCTCCATATTCAGAAGGACCAGAACTACTTGATTTTTCTGCAAGATACCTTTCATATCGAACACCGTTATTAGATTTCAAATTCAATACATTATCAGGAACATCTGCTCTATGTATTGAATCATAATATGTGTCATAATAAAATGGAAATTTATCTTGAATGAACAATGTCAAATCCTGAATTCCACAATATATCATATACATCTCCCTTATTTTATTTTAATTGTGTAAAACATAATTAATATATAATGACATCGCAAATACAAAATCACCTGCCACTATTGGCAGGTGATTTTTTCACTTTAACTTTCAATTGGTTTCAATTAGAACAAAATGTTGGAACGCATGGAAATCAAACCATCATCTTTAGCAAGCTTCCTGATAAAATCAACTCCTTTCTGGAATATCACAGTCTTTTTATTCACATGAACTTTCCCGTATCTGTCTTCACTCTTAGTCTCCACAATCTTGAAATATCCAGCATTGACATAATTCTGATAAGGCTCATTCCAATTTGATTTGTTATCACTTAAAACTCCCTTACTTCTAAGGAATTCAAAGAGCTTTACGCTTCCCATATTTGGAATTTTAAGAAGTTTCGCAACTTCCGCCATATCGAAGGCCGATTCGCTCTTGGTTACGGTATCGTAAAATTCAACTTTAGGCTTCTGAACTTCAAGCTGCTGTTTCTGCTCTTCATTCTTAGCTCTAAGAATTGCAAGTTCCTCTTCATATCCTTCCTGCATCAGATCAAAAGCTTTCTTTATTTTGAGTGCAGGTGTGAGAGTTGTCGAAATAGAACCTTTACTTTGAAAGTAAAGGTCCGAACTATTAGTCTTTTGATTCGACTTAAGACAATCTAACAATGAAGTTACCTCAACTTCATTCCAATATGTCGTCTTACCATTCTCAAATACCTTATTGGGCAAACATCTTCTCGCATTTTCAATAATGACTTTAGGGCTTGTGTTTAATTGTTCGGCAAGCTCCCGTGTTGTAATCAATTTTTCACTTTCAATATATGAAACATTTCCACTCAATGCTGTTTCTTTGTTCTCAAGAGCGTTCGGAGCGGATGTCCTAATCTGATATTCCTTGACAGCTCTCAAAACTTCCTCTGAATAGAACTTCTTTGTGTTATGATAACCACCAAGACGAGTATTAACATCAATGTTAATACTCATTTTTTCAAGTATCATCGAAAGATTCATTGAACCATGTTTCAACGTATCAACTGAATATCCACATAATTCAGCAATTTCTTCCAACGAATACCATTTTCCGGAATTGTTTTGATTAACAATCATTCCAGACTTCATCGGAATCATCTTCTCGAAATCATTCATATCACGTTTCCTCCCTAGAAACAAAGAAACCCCATATCTGAAATCCCACCTGTTTCCAGGTTAGGTCCGGGATTCCAAATACAGGGCACTGAGCTTTATGGAGGCTCAAGAGAGGACCTAATTCTCTTCAACCGCCACACTTAACTTACACATACTATAATAAATTCCCGAACTTTTGTCTAGTGGATTTCACAAATTTTTTGAAATTTCTTTCAAAAGAAACAAATCTACTAAATTTCTGCTAAATTTCTACTAAATTTTATCAAAAACCACTTTACAAATATTTTACTACGTGTTATAATGTACATAGTTGGAAAGAATAACTACTTTTTAGGAGGAACCGATTGTGATGAGCAACTGCCTGTTTGAAGCACTGAAAGCGAAACTCAAGAATCCGAAAGCCAAAATAATCTATCTCTCCAAAAAAGAGAATAACGGAAACCGTCACTTCCTGTGGAAAGTTGATGGCAAAGTATATCACTACGAAAGGCTCGATAAGAGCTGCAAATCCTTCTTCTTCAACGGAAACATTAAAGTTCAGAATGAAGATGTTTTTGAAGCATTCGTTCTCAAAAGATTTAAGAGTAAAGGCTTTGATGTAATAAAAGCTGCAAAGAAATACGGCTTCAACTCAGTCAACGAACCCGGCTACCTCAACTGGGTCACCTACTGTCCAGACTTTGATGAGAATAATCTCCCCAAAGAAAACAAAATCTCCAATCTCATTCTTATTGCAAAGAACGACAAGATTGAAGCAAAAAAAATCTCCGAGTGTAACCTCGGAGACGAAACCTTCATCAAGTGGAAGTATGTCAGCCCCTATTCAGACGAATGGGACTGCTTCTCAAACTCAATAAGATAATCAGCTCTGCTTAAAGGTACGGACTTTATCTGCACCATAACGGTCAACGAGCTTCTTGAAAATCTCTGAATCTCGTGCAGCCTTCTCAGAATTGAATTCTGCAGCTTCTCCACCAGTAGGCTTTCCTTCCTTATTGATGATTTTCCAGCCGTTGATGTCAAGCTCAATACCAGTCTTCCCAGGCTTCAAAACATCATTCTTGATGAAGAGGGAAGAAATACGGTTGAACTTGCTGAAAGTCTTAGCATTACGAGAAGAATAAAGTTTGATTTCTGCTTCTGCAATAGCATCGTCAAGCTCATCTATGGCAGAACCATTACCGTATGCCATCACATAATCTGCCAAATCATCCTTATCGTTTACATCAAACTTAATGAGAATATCTTCCTGATAATCCGGTGAAAGGTCATCGAACCTACGGAAAATCTCTCTTGCACGATTTCGAAGCAACATATCTGGAGATGACTTCATATATCTGCTGGAAGATTCAAGCTCATCCTCTTTCTTCTCACGGCGAAGCTTGTCTGACTTACCGTGACATTCAGACTTTATAGATTTACGAGATGAATTTATTTCATCCAACTTCAATGTCAATTCTTCACAACCCCTACGAATTTCTTTTTGAGAAATCATATCAAGATTATCATCAGCATCGATGCCACGAGATTCAAGTACATCAATTACAACATCCTTCTTAAAGCCTTCGTTTACAAGGTCTTCCATAAATTCAAATGCTGAAACATTAACACCGGACTTGATAGATTTACGAGATGATTTTACTGAATCAGCACGCTTAAACTTCCTTTCAGCATTCTGAATCCAATTATCCATCTCATCAAGACAATCACGAATAAAATCACTTTCAGTAACAGTCATTTCCCTAACATTCCTATCAAGCTCATCATAAAGAACATCATGAGACTGACGAAGTATATCCGCAACATTCTTCATATTTTTCTCCTTAATTATAAAAATCACCAGGAAGATTTAATTCCTCCTGGTGATTATTAAATTCTTTTAGTTTACTGAAATCCGAATGATTCCAGCAAATACACCCTTCTTGTCCTCAATTCCGTAGGAAGAAAGCACTTCCGTGACTTCCTTACCAGAAAGCTTGGAAACTACATTAGCCTTATTGAGCATCTTCTCAGATACGGGAGTAAACTCCTTCATGCTGTTTACAAGCAGAGCCACTGCATTCGACGTTGAAGCAAACTCAAGTCCATTAGACATTTCAGAAAGCAGATAGCCTTCCTTCTGGAGACCTGACTTAATTGCACCAACATCAGGAACTGCACGGAACTTTGCAATGCTCTTTCCGGGAACATTGAGTGAACAAAGAACTGACTTGTTGGAATCAAGACGGAAAGAAACCGTTTCTGAATTCCGCAGATAATCAGAGAAAAGCTTCTTGTAGTTTACCTTACCTTCAACATTTGAAGCCTTGATCATTGAAGGAGCTTCATAAGCCATTGCCTGCTCAAGTGCTGAAATACACAGACCAGACGGATAACGGCTGTCAAGATAATCAACAACTGCCTTCTTTGAAGAAGCAAGAATCTTCCGTGCCTCCTGTGCAAGGGGATTACGGATTCTGGCTGCCTCTGAATTAACGTTCTTCTTTGCAACTGCCGATGAAGCAAATGCCTTACGTACATCCTCTTCAAAAGTCATCTGAGAAACCTTATCGGCTGAAGAAACCAGGAAGTTTCCGACAACAGTCTGACCAACATCATTCATGCACTCAGCTTTCGGGAAGACTGCATAATCATCAATGTCAAGTGAGCACTTCAACATCTGAAGCTCAATCTCATTGTCCTTCTCATACTTCGGAGCTTCCTCAGGACGGAAATACTGCTCAAAGTTATTAAGAAGAATCATACAGTCATCGGCATTGACATCAACAGCCTCGTTGTAGAAACTGAGGACAGCCTTCGGATTTGAACCGGAAACCGTAAACTTACGTCCAGTTGAATCCTCAAATATGACTGAATTGCGGATCACCTTCGTCGGAACAAAGAAAACGTCCTTATACTCAACATCACGTGATCCAGTCTTTGACTGAAGACCGAAAAGCGACTGAACAATGTAGCGGTGAAGAACATCATCGAGATGTCCAGACTTTACTTCAACGACATCTCCACGATTCTTGTTATACAGAAGGGCTCCTCCCTTACAGTCAAGACGGACTGAAAGGATATTTCCCTTATGCTGAATGTCATAGCCGTTCTCAATCTCAACGGCATCATCTACCAGACCACGGGCAAGAAGTGCCCGAACAAAATTATCTGTCTTAATCATAATTCTTTTCCTCCTTAACAGAAGGGCTTCCGGCTTTTTTTTCGGAAGCCCCATTGCTAGAAACTTTCTCTTAGAACATGTTCCCGTACAGCTTGTCAAGCGTAGAGCTGTTCCTGCTCATTCCCTGCTTGATTGCAATCTTCTCTTCGTTGATTGCATTCTGGGAAGACTGGAAAAGACGCTGACGCTCTTCATCATCGTGCATGGCACGGAGACGAGATTCATTACGGGAAGCAAGCATCTGAGCCTTGCGGACTTCACGCTTAGCCTCAATCTTCGCAAGTGCAGCCTCACGGCGTGCTGAAGCAATCTTTTCAGCATCCTTCTTTGCAACAAAGGCCTTCTTGGAAGCTTCGATCCTCTCACATGAAGAACGAACTGCCTTCTTTGAAGATTCAGACTTATCTGACGAAACTACATTCCTACGAGCAGAAGCAATTGCCTTAATATTCATCAGCTTCTCAACATTGTTGAACAGCTTAACGGCCTCACCAGCCTTGGCAATCACAACCTTTCCGTTCTCAATGAACGTACTGTAAGTTCCCTTACCATCGCCGATAAACTTAGCGGCACAGGCAAGAAGTCCGTTGGCTGTATCCTTGAAGATGAAAGCTCCCTTACCAGACTTCACAACCTTTCCGTCAAGTGCGCTCTTGAGAGTGTTATTTGCTCCAAGAACACGGTAAGCAGAGAATCCCTTACGGCGATTCACAATAACCTTCTTCAAGGCAATCTTCCTACGGCTGTTGGCAAGCGGAACGTCAAGAGTAATCATCTCGTCATCAAGAACAGGAATATCACCCTCGCGCTCATTCTGCTTCTCGGGATCAACCGTCGGATTACCAGACTGTGAATCGACGATTTCAGGCGACTTCTCAATGTTCTCCTGCTCGTATCCAGGATTATCCTTTCCAGCAACTTCCTCCGGCTCAACCTTCTTCTCATCAACACCGGCATCATCAACTGCTTCCTGCATATCTGACTTCAGAAGCCTATTCTTAATGTCAGCATTTGACCGGATTTTCTTGATGAGTGCACACTCAAGCTTCTTCATCAGATTATTCTTCTCCTCAATTTTGTGTGCCACGGCAGAAACGATTGCCCAGTGAGCAGCGGTAAGTTTACCGTTCTTAATCAGCTTGCTGACCTTCTTGTAAGCCTCTGACCACGCCTTCTTGCTGACGGAAGAAGCCAACTTAATGTATCCCTTCTTGAAGGACTTTGACTTTGAGTTACCGATAACGAGAAGATCATCACCAATTTCATCAGCCGTATCCTCAATCTCAAAGGCAGGCATATCACAGGTATCATAAACCGTACACTCAAGTCCATCAATCTCGTCGTCATAAATCTCATCCGGAACTTTCTCAACTTCAATGTCGCCCTCATCAGAAACCATGACACGAACTGCTGCATTGGTAAGCTCCTCGGGAAGAATCTCTTCCTCTGAAAGCTCTTCCTCCTCCTCATGAGTCGTATCAATCATATCACGAACTTCATCAAGAAGCTGATCTGCATTGAGTTCCTTATCTTCGGCATCCGCCTTCTCAAGAACTGCATCGGCAAGTGCATCGATTGCCTGGAGTGCCTCTACAACATCCTCAGCAGTCAAATCCTTGTCCTTGAACTCATCGGCATTAGAAACCTCGTTAATCAGCTCCTCATCAATATCGAGCTGATCATTCTCAGACTTAACAAGTTTGCTCATTATTTTTCTCCTTTCTCCTTTTGGGAGAGTAACGATATATTAAAAATATATAAGAAAACGTGAATTTCACCACCCAGATTGAATACAAAGTGGTGAAATTAAATGCAAATTTTTCAATTCAACGGATTATTGTGAAGATATTCCTTGATTTTCTGAATGCCTTTCTGATTATACCGGAAAGTATTGACTTCCGTGTTTGAATGCAATGATTTTGAAACATACCATTGTCCGAACTCCTTTGTTTTCATGTTCAAGGAATTGGCTATGGAATCAACTTTATTCGCTGATATTCCCAGCATCTTTCCCACTTCCGTTGCTGAATAATTCTGCTCCTCAAGCTTAGGAAGCGGAAGAACATATTCACCAGAAAGCTCATAAGTGGCATGAGAATCGAGTATCTGCTCATACGTTTTATTATTCTTATATTTCTCGGCCAAAGAAGTATACAAGTGAGCAGCTGAAAGGCGCATCCTCAAAGCAGCGGCCTCAGCTTCCTTCAACCTCGCCATGGATTCCCTGCTCCTGATATTCTTCTCCCATTCAGTCAGCTCCACCTTCTCTTCCTTCTTGACAGGCTCCTCATATTTTCCAGTCTTGCGAATGGAAGGTATAACCACCTTAGTGACCCATCTCTCAAAAGGCCTTGCCTTCGGTGAGTTGGAACGATTGAGAATACGGTAAAGGGCAGATTCAGAAACATACATGATATAACCCCTTCCTAAAGAAGTGTTACTTTCCGTAACACTTATTATTTCAGAAGTGTTACTGTTCCTAATGCACATCTCATTATCATCAAACCATTTATCATGTTTCATCTTACGAGTGGCACTTTCTGATATATCCAAAAGTTTTGCAATATCAGCAAGCTTAAACCAGATAGTATTATTGTTCTCGAAACAATCCACATCTCCCAACTTGAAATCAAAAGTCTCGGTACCTGTAACTTCAACTTTCTCGACATCCTTCACATTCTCAGAATCCATATCGGACCTCCTAAAACAAAACCTTGTATTGGAATTCCATACGGCATTACTGCCATATTATTCCCCGGAATTCCAATACAAGGCATAAAATGAGCTTATGGAGGCTCAAGAAAGGGGAATACTTCTCTTCAACTTCCATACTCAATATATTATAATATAATTTAATCTATTTGTCTATATCTCCATAACTCATTCACCTTCCAAAGCTTCACGTGCAAGATCAACAATATATTGAGAATATCTCCCCTGTTGTTTCTCCTCTTGAGGTCTATCTAGCTTCTTCTTGCCATCATTATAACAGCCAGTTAATAATCTTACTGCCTTATGTGCCAGTGTTACTCCTTGTAGTAACTTATTGCATCTCTTATCTGAGTTTCTTTTAACTACTGTTAATTCCTCACTTCTCCTCTTGTTGTTCTTGATGTCACCACTTTCAAGATCATTGGATGGATTATGGCCACTTAAAGAAGTGGAAGAAGTAAGGTCAGAGGGAATGGAAGAGAACCTGTAAGGGTTCTCTGACATGTAAGAAGTGGCAGAATCATGAATGAGTTTCTCAAAGTCAGATGATGAAAGTTCATTGTCAGTATAGAAGCCATCATAGCAGAGGAAGACCTTATGGCCATGCTTTGCAAGGTTAAGGGCAGCCTTCATGTAGATGGAGCTTTCAGTGAGGAATACTGATGATGACTTTGCCTTCTTACCTGTGAAGGTGGTAACTGCCTTATCAAAATAGTAGAAATACCTCTTTTTGAGCAACCAGTCATTGTCAGAGCCAGTGAAGTTCGATGATATGAGCTTCCAGTCAGTGGTTGCATTTGCCTTTTTCCATGATTCTGAGAAGTTGACTGACATGAAGATGGTTTTCATTGCATCCCTTACTTCTTCACTCCATATCTCCTTATGGAAGGGGTTGAGGAGCTTGTTGTTGCTGTTTGCGATGTCAAATATGATCTTATAGCAATCTTCACTCTGGGAGAGCCATTCACCTGTATGAAGGAAATGACCTATCCTCGGGACTGATGATTTGACATCATTGTCGCTTTTAGTCAATCCGAGTGAAGTAAGGGCATGGAGCCTATCCTTATAGGGAAGACCATGAGTGTAGGTTTTGTTATGGTCATAATGCTTCGGAATTGAAGCAAGGGGACAGGTGGCACGGAGACCGATTTTTCTGATGTACTTTCTTTTTTTGTCCCATGTAAGATGGGGCTCTACTGTCTGCTTTAGGAGCGGATCCTTTGTAAGGCTGTTGAATTCCTTTGTGTCCTTTACAAGCTGTCTAAGGTCAGGATTGTTTATGAGAAGATTCCTTACGACCTGTTCTTCAAACTGCCTTCTTGTTCCTTTACCATCCCATTTGATTTTGACCTTCTGGTTTATGACGTACTGGGAGAGATTGGTTTTTCTTATTTCATCCGGATTCATATTATTGAGTTCGGACAGAATCTTCTCTATGTTCTTGAAGCCTGATTCTTCTTCCGTCCAGGGGTTAAGATTATTTTCCTTACAGAAGTTTCTGAAAAGCACTTCGTTTGAGTAATATAGAAGGAATCGTCTTGCCTTATTTTCAAACAGATCCGGGCATTTCGTTGCTTCCCATGTAGGGCCGCTTTTATCCGTCGTAAAGACATAGTCATCGCGGAAATGTCCTATGATTCCCATATTGACAAGGTTGTCTACTGCACTCTTTATTTCCATGCTGTTTCCGAGAAGGTTTATCAGACTTCTCTTTGTTGTCGGGAAACAGCATTCACTGGCACAGTCTTCATGGTTTGTCCTGTCGTATTTGACGGTATCGAGAAGGGCGAGACATTTACGCCAGATATTTTCACGTCCTTTTTTTCTTTTTTTCGATATTCGGTATGGATCAAAGTCAGGCTTTACAACTTTTTTAATTGTTATTATTTTGTTTTCATCGCAGAATGCAGCTGCGACTCCATATTCATATACTGGAGGTTTCCATTCCATTTCATTGAGGATGGATTTTCTTTCTTTTTCTTCTGGAGAAATCTCTTTTGGAGTTTCTTCTTCAAATTGATCCTCAGTTTCTTCTTCAGGATCATGTTTTTTTGAGGCTTTTATGGCGTTTGCTATGTCAACAAGACTGGTTTCAGTATTTATCTTTTTTTCAAATTCCTCTTTTTCCTTAATTAGCTTCTGCTGATGTTCAAGTTCCATACGTTCTTTGGTAGAAGCGATAATTTCTTCCACCTGTTTCTTCAGGATCGCTAAAGTTTCTTTCTTTTTTGAGGAACTTTGTTTTATTTTATCTACTGTGTTATTCTTGTACTCTTCCATCTTACATTCTTATTTTGCAAGAATTTAGGCCAGCAGATGACACTTTACAGTGGCAAAATCAAAGTAAAATTGCCACCTGTTGACACACTTATTATATATAAGTTTTCGAATTTTGTAAAGTGTTTTAAGAATTTTTTCAATCTTCATCATCATCTTCATATTCATCTTCATCATCGTCGTATTCATCTTCAAAATCTCTGAGAAAAGCTCCGTCATCGGTGTCGATGTTGTTTTCACGAATGAATTTTCCCAGTCTCTGGAGTGGAGTCATTTCCTCGTCATCTTCAAGTTTCTTTTTGCTGAAATTAAACATGTTTCACATCCTTCTTATCAAGAATCCTCCGGGAGCTATGCCAGCTATATCACCTTTTTCTTTAGGATCAATCGGAGACCAATAGTTCCATGGTTCATGCAACATTTTAGTAATATATTCCTTATATTCAGTGTATTTCTCAAGAATATCAAGATTCTCATTGAAATGAAACAGATTGCAGAAATCTTCAAAGGAAAGTCTTGAATATTTTCCTTCAAGCGAAGGATCGGTTATATCTTCGTCTGGAGCTGCCCAGTATGAAGCGTATTCATCGTACAGATCATTCTGTCTGTTTTTATCAATATTCTTAAATGTCTTTAGCTTTCTTTTTGCAATAAGTTTTGAAAGTTCCTTAGTTTTTGCATTAAAGTCCATTTGTTATAATATTAGTTGAGTGAATTTTCTGTTTTTGAAGGAATTCTATTATGATAAATGTTATGTGAGAGCAATACAGGCTATATGCCACTTTATGCAATGTGAATGAAAATTAGACTTTGAAAAGAGGTGGAAATTGAAATGGGAAAGAAAGCGATTTTAATTAAGAAGAAAAAGAAAGACGAACAGCAATTGGAATTACCACTTACACCCTCTAAGGGACTAAGGGATTATCAGCAGGATATTGTCAATGAAGTATTTTCAGAAACCGATAATGTACTTGTCGTTCTTCCGACTGGCGGTGGAAAGACGGTCATAGCAAAGGAAATCATTCGTAACTTAACAGAACGTGTATTATTTATTGTTCCGAAACTAGAACTCATACGGCAATCTTCAGAAGAATTCGGAGAAGAAACCGACATAATCTGGTCAAGCCATACTTCACTTAACGGAAATCATATAATAGTAGCTTCTAAACAGACTTTAGCTTTTAGGGATTTATCAAAGATTTTTAAGGATGAAGAAATATCCGTCATAGTTGATGAGGTTCACATAGGACTTCAGAGCCTTAAAAAATGCCTTTCCGGTGTCAAGGTAAAAAGAATTATCGGACTGACTGCAACACCGGAAAGGATGGACGGAACTTCTTTTGTTCTTGAGGAATGCTGCAAGACTAAGCTTCCTAAAAAGAGCAAATATGATTATGCAGTATTCAACAGGGTCATAGACAAGTGGTCAATACAGGAGCTTCAGAAACTGGGATGGCTTTCTCCTCTCCATGTCATTCTCAATCCTGATGCAGAAAAACTTGTTGATGTAAAGACTAAACATGCCTACGATGATGAACTTGATTCCGACACCATACGTGACAATATGGGAGACAGTTTCTTCAGATTCATAGATAAGGCAAGACAGTTCAAAGGCAAGCCGACAATCATCTTTACTCCAGATTTGAAGACACTCGATGTTATAGAAGAAACACTCAGAAAGTCAGGTCTTAATTATGAGCATGTTGATGGAAGTATGCCTGTAGAAGAAAGGAAGATTATTCTTGACAAACTTGAGCATGGTGAAATCGATGGTGTCGTAAACTGCGGTGTTCTTACTACCGGTTTTGATATGCCTAAGGTAAAACAGTGCATACTCATACGTCATATCAAGAGCCGTCCGCTTCTGTTCCAGATTGTCGGAAGATTCATCCGTCCATATAATGGTGAAACTGCAGAGATATACGATTTCGCAGGATCCTGTTATAACTTTGCAACGGCTTCTGTACCAAATGTCTTTGAATCTCCAGTACAGTGGCAGTATGAAGGTTTTGATACAAAGGATAAAAAGAAGAAGGACGAAGAGACACTTCGAGAAACGGAAGAACTTAAAGAGTGTCTTGATGATGTCAATGTTACCTGGACTGACTATCTCAAGGATCCTGTAAAGACACTTCTCAATAGCCTTTTGTTCTATAAAGAAAGCTTTGAAGAACAGCTTATGAGCAAGTCAAAGGAAGTTGGCCGTGAAATGGCACAGGAGATTGCCGGTAAACAGGTTATGGAGTTGAAGGCAGCTTTTGATGTTGAAGTAAACAGAAATGTTCAGAAGCAGGTGAATAAACTCAAGAATGAAATGCTTCAGAATAAGCAGAAGGTTATTGAGGAAGAAGTCAAGAAGCGACTTACCCTGACACCTGGAGCATTAAGGACATGGTTCTCTGTCAATGGATTTGAATGGTTTAGGCATTATTATCCAATGATCCTCAGACATTACGGATACAACCATAGCCAGGAATACATTGCCGCTAAGTTTGAATTTGATGGAATTACTGACAGAAGAAGTATGGACGAATTCTATAGAATTCACGGAAACTTTTTGAAGCTTCTTGATGATATTAAGGGTTCGACAATACGGAAAATTCCGATTGACGGTCTGGAAGAAAAATTGAAATCAGACAGGGAATTGAATTCAATATTTGAGGATCTGTACGATGAGCGAACAGACTGGTGGTTGAGTAACTTTATTCTTGAAGGTGGATTCAGGAATTCCCAGAACAATGCTTCTGCCGTACAGCAACAACCTATTCAGCAGAACAATATACGTGAACTGGCAGCAAGTGCTTTGGCATAGAAATTGTGAAAAAGTACTTTACAAAGTTTTTACTATGTGTTATAGTATAGTCACAGTATGTATGGAGATTTTTATTTTGGAGGCGTTTATGAAAGAAACAAATAATTTGATTGATTTTTCTAATGAAATTTTCTCAATGTCTAATCGAAGGAAAATTCAGACTGGACTTCCAGTAAATATCTGGATTGATGAAAATGGCTCTTATAGAGCAGGAGGACATGGTAAAAGAATTAAATTTCAGTTGAATTACGGAAATAAATCTTTGGATCAGCCAGAAGCAAGTATGGGACTTTCTGGAGATTGGGAAAATGATGCTGCTTTTAATAATACTTATGACAAAACAAAATCAGAAATAAAAACAAAAGATATTCAAAAAGTAGCAAATTTTGTTAAAAACAATTCTTATGCTCTTGATAAAGTTGCAGATCAGGAATTGTATTTGGATCAGTTCGATCAAATTTTTATAAAAGGAGGTGAATTAGCTTCGCAATCGGAAATTGATAATCTTAAACGGAAAGTTGATGAGTTTGTTGCAGAAAACAATTCTGAAACAAACAATGTTTTAAATATGGAATAATATTTTAATTCAAATAGTTTGAGAAGATTGAACCCCTTCTTGAACTATTTGGTTCATAGCCTTAGAATGTTTATCCGGGTTCAACTTAGGAAACTAAGTGGGTGAACGTTCCGAGGCTTTTTATTTTTCTGTAAACGGATTTCAACTAATATTCAAAGCCTTGCAGCAAGTGCTTTGGCATAGAAATTGTGAAAAAGTACTAGACAAAAGTTTTGAAAAGGTATATTATAAACTTGTTGAAGTTTGGATAGTTTGAGAAGAATGACTCCCTTCTTGAACTATTCAACAAGTTCTATACAACCCTTAGTTTGTCATCCGGAGTCAACTTGAGCAATCAAGTGGATGACATTCTAAGGGTTTTCTTTTCTAAAAGGAGATTTAATATGAAGGAAAAGAATGAAGTTGTTGAAGTCAAAACCGTAAAAAGTTTTGAAAAGTGTCTGGTTCTTGGAAAAGAGCTTACCATGTACGGTACGCTTGAGGAGCCTTTGTTCCTCGCTAAAGATGTTGCAGAATGGATTGAGTATTCCAAATTACCTAATGGAACTCCTAATACATCCATGATGCTAAAAACTGTAGACGAAGATGAGAAGGTGAAATGTGATATAAATAATCCTTATACCACATCTGAAACATCATCTAAAGCTAGAGATACACAAGAAATGTGGCTTCTTACAGAGAATGGCTTGTATGAAGTTCTTATGCAAAGTAGGAAACCTATAGCAAAGCAATTTAAGAAGGAAGTTAAAAGAATACTAAAGGAACTTCGTCTTAAAGGTGAAAGTAAGATTGAACCTATTCAGCAGAAGTCTCAGCAGGAAATGAACAATGAAACACGTGTTCTTATAAACGAAAAGCTTAAACTTGAAATTGAAAGTAAAAAGATTGATGTTGAAAAACTTCATGAAGAATATTCTGGAAAATTTCGCAACGCAATGTATTGGAAGCACCTTGCCGACGAAGTTAAAGGAATAGACAATTATAAGTATGACCTTTACATCGCTTATTCCACTATGGAAATGGCAGGAAAGTTCATACTTCCGCTTCCAACTCAAGAACCTGTCAAGCAGATTGAAGAATCAATGGAATATCGCAGTGCAACTGAAGTAGCAAAATTGCTTCATACATCTGCCGCTAAGGTTGGTTTTGTAGCAAATAGGCTTAAAATAAAAACTTCTGAATACGGAAGGGAAGTGATGAGGACTTTGAAAAACGGAAGCACAGTTCCTACTTTCTTGTACAATAGAAAGGCAATTCATCTGATTAAAGATGAATTGAAGAAGAACGAATTGTTCTAATTTCAAAATAAAAAAGCCGTTTATTTTTGTAAACGGCTTTTCACTAATATTCAAGTTTAAGGAGATTTTACTATGAAAAAGAAAACGGTTTATTTAGAAGATGTAGCTGAATATCTACACATGAATCTTGATTTTTTAGGTGATATAATCATAAAAGGAAATGAAGACAAAGTGGTGTCACTTTCCAAGTATTTCATACAATGTGATGAAGATTGCATTGAATTTGAGGACAGCAGAAAGTTTTGGAAAAAGATGGCAAAGCTCCTTAGCTATGAAATTTATTGTCTCACTCATTGTGATGATGAAGATTGTGAAGACGAAGAAGAAACTAATGAGGACGAGGAGTAATTCAGATGGAGCTTTATAACAAATATCGTCCACAGACATTTGAAGAAATCAGGGGAAATGACCTTGCTGTCAAGTCAATTAAATCTGAGCTTGACAAGGGTTCTCATGTGTTTTTGCTTACAGGAGCAGGAGGATGCGGAAAAACTACGATTGCCCGTGTAGCTGCAAAATATCTTGGAGCAAATGATCTTTCCATACGTGAAATAAATTCATCGGAAAACAGAGGAATTGACAGCGTCAGAGAGATAATGGAAGAAATCCGTTATGCTCCTCTTGACGGAGGCAAACTTGTCTATATTCTTGATGAGATGCACCAGCAGACATCTGCCAGTCAGAATGCACTTCTTAAAGTTCTTGAAGAGTGTCCTTCATGGTGTGTATTCTTCCTTGCAACAACAAATCCAGAGAAGCTTATCCAGCCCTTGAAGACAAGATGTTCTATAGTCAACATGAAGCCTTTGAATCACGATGATATGCTGAAGCTTCTTCGTATTGTTACAAGGCGTGAAGGTGCAATTATCGACATCGAGATACTTTCAAAAGTTGCAGATTTATCAGAAGGTTCTTCACGACAGGGATTGAAGATTCTTTCATCAATAATTGGACTTGAGAATGATGATGAAAGGAAGAAATTTCTTGAAGAGAACAATTTTACCGATGATAAAGCCGAAACAATAGAACTTTGTCGAGCTTTGATGAAGCAGGAAGGCTGGGCAAAATATATGGAATGTCTCGATAAGTTGAAGGGAGAACTTGCTTCCAATGCCGAAGGAATCAGGCAGGCTGTAATGGGCTATGCCATAGCAGTTTTGAAGAAGGGAAAGAATCCTGTTGCAGTTGCAATGCTTCAGACTTTCAGCAATCAGGACTGCTATAGGAATGGGAAGAATGCAATTTATGTTGCCATTCTTGATTTTGAGGATTATTTGGCAGGTTAATTTCTATATTCTACTAGACAAAATTTTGAAAGTATTGTATAATATGAGTTAAGTATGAAGGTTGAAGAGAAATTTCCTCCCCTCTTGAGCCTTCATAAAGCTCATAAGCCTTATATTGGCTGTTCCTGGAGGAAACACGGAAACGTGAGGAGCAGTTGGTATAAGGTTTTTTGTTTTAAGGAGGTTTGTATATGAACGAAGTTGGAAAGAAAAAATCTGTAGCTAATATTCGGATTTTTGAGAATCAGGAATTTGGAAAGGTTAGAACAGTTCTAATTGATGGCGAGCCTTGGTTTGTGGGTAAGGATGTAGCTGAAATTCTTTGTTACAAGGAAACAGCAAAAGCAATAAGAGAGCATGTTGATGAAGATGATAAAGGGGTGTCTGAAATGGACACTCCTGGTGGAATACAGAAAGTTGTTATAATCAATGAATCGGGATTGTATTCCCTCATTCTTTCCAGCAAGCTTGAATCGTCAAAGAAGTTCAAGAAATGGGTCACTAGTGAGGTACTTCCAAGTCTTAGAAAGACTGGAACTTATAGTATGGAACAGCTTTCAAAGGATTTCTATATTCCTCAGACGTATGCTGATGCTCTTATTCTTGCTGGAAATCTTCAAAAGAGAGTTCAGGAACAGCATGAAAGAATCAAGGAGCAGAAAAAGGTAATAGAAGTTCAGAAACCAAAAGTCGAGTTTTATGATACGGTCACAAAAAGTGAAACTACTTTTGACATGGCCGAAGTTGCAAAAGTTTTGAAAATTCCAAATATGGGAAGTGTTAAGCTATTTGAATTTCTTAGGGAACACAATATTCTTAGTAATAATAAATCAAATTGGAATGAACCGTATCAGACTTATGTCAATAGTGGATATTTCAAGATTGTGGAAGTTAAGAGTGAGGATAAACATGGAAATGTTCATGTGAACAAGAAAACCGTAGTTTTCCAGAAAGGAGTTGATTTCATCAGAAAACTTGCCAAAGACGATGATTTAATAAAAATACATAGTGTAGCTTTATTTTAAGGAGTGATTAAATATGGAAGATTACAACATTGAGCAGGATTTGTCCATTGACCGCTACAAGCTTGATTTGGAAGCAATGTCCCTTCCCAGTCTTTATTTCCGTTATTCAGACCTTGTTCGCGAGGCCAAGGAGATTGTATCTGAAAAGAAGGATCAGCTTGAAGCCGTCATAGCAGAAAGGAGTATTTCAATTCGTGAAGAATGTGCCAATAATGGTACTAAGACAACTGAGGGAATAATAACTTCGCTTGTCAATTCTGATAAGGCGGTCCTTGAAGCCAAGAAGGAATTAAGGGATGCCATGGCTACTCACGGCAGGCTTCAAGTTGCCCTTTCGGCCCTCGATACAAAGAAGGCGGAAATAGATAATCTTGTCAAGTTGTACTGTAATTCCTATTATGCCAATAAGGAAGTACAGCACGCTGGATATACAAGTCAGGAATATAGTTCTGCTCCGGTATCAGGAAGGACAAGGCCTTTCCCTCACAATTCCTAAAAAATTGTGTTTTTAATTTAAATCTATTATATCTGATAACAACAATACATTAAGGCTATATGCCAAGGAGTAAATTATGTTTAACAAGAAGAAGACGTCACCGGTTGCAATTTCATCCGGTAACAGTGAGTTTGGAAACCGTTTTGGTGGTGCTGGATTTACGGATTTCATTCATTCAATGAATGGGATTGAGAAATGGAAGCCGTCAGCTGGAATCAATAAGATTGACATCATTCCGTATAATGCTTCAAAGACACACCCGTTTGTAGTAACCGGTCAGGTAGAAGAAGGAGATTGTTTCTATTCTCTTGAAATTTTTGTTCATAAAAACATTGGTCCTTCCAGGAGTGCATATCCTTGTCTGAAGCAGTTCGGTAAACGTTGTCCCTTCTGTGATGAAGGACAGAGGCTTCGCAATCTCGGTACTGAAGCAGGTGATGCAGGTGCAAAGGCACTGTATGCAAGCAGGCGTATAGTCTACATTATTCATGACCTCATCAACAATAAGTACGGTTATTGGGACACCGGATTCAAGAGTGTTCAGCAGAAAATAGCCGCTCTTTCACAGTTCGAGGTTGAGAACGGTGCAAAGATTGATGTTTTTGACTGGGAAGAAGGAAGGACGATTCAGTTTGTAGGAACTGAGAAAGTCTTTAACGGAAATAAGTTCATTGAGCCGGATGGATTTAATTTCGCAAAGCGTCCTCCTTTGAGTGATGAGGTTCTCTCACATTCAATTGATCCGTCAACCATGTTGAATATGGCTGATGAAGCTACACTTGAAAGACTTCTTGCGGGTGATTTTACGGCAAATCAGAATACAGCACAGGCTTCGGCTCCAGTACAGCAGTCGGCACCAGTTGAAGTTCATACTCAGCCGGTACAGACACATGTTCAGCAGCCAGCTCCTCAACCTGTTCAGACAATTGATGATAAGATTTCCAATGCAATGTCTGCTTCTACTCCTCAGCCACAGGCTGCACCTGTACAGCCTGCTCAGACAACACAGCCAGTTCAGACCGGAGCTCACGTCTGTCCTCATGGCTATCAGTGGGGAACTGCGGATACTCACCCAGAATGTACTAAGTGCGATTCTCAAATCTGGGAAAATTGTATAGGTTAATTTAAAAACTATAACAACTAAGTGTCAGAAGGACTGGATGCCTTCTGACACTTTCTGAAAAATAAAATGTAAGGAGGTGGGAACAAGGAGGTTTGATCATGCAGAAAAGAAATCTGGTTGAAAGATGTAAAGAAAAAGGAATAGAACTTTCTTATATGACGATTTATCGATATGGCAAGAAAGAAGGTTTTATTGGAAGGAACGAAGTCGGAGAATTACAATATGATGATTCTGGATTTGAGAAATGGCTTGAAAAAGTTTCTTCTGGAATTCCTTCTGATTCAGAATACATCTCTGATGCGGTGAAAAAGAGCGGAGTGAAATATTCATATTTCTTGTATTACCTTCAAAAAGAAGGTGAAAAGATTTTGAAGGATATTCGTGGGAAGAAATATGCCTCAAGGAATAAACTTGAATCAATTATCGAAAACTATAACCGGAAAGTTGCTCGAAAGGAGAAGTAGAATGATTAAAGATGCTGTACATTTTCAGAATGGCTGTAAACTCATTGATTTAGTTACCGGTGGATCAAAAGGTGTTTATGGCTATCCTAGTGGTAGGATTCTGAATATTTGTGGGGATAAGAGTTCCGGGAAAAGTTCGCTTGTCAATGAGATAATTGCCTGGTCATACTGGAATTACAAGGACAAGTTCAAATGGATGTATGCCGATTGTGAACGGGGTTATTCATTTGATACGGAGCCTGTTTATGGTTTTCAGATTCACACAGATGAATCAGATACTCCGACAACAGTTGAAGAAGCATTTTACTTTATAGACAAATTTGCCAAATCACTCAAGAAAGATGAGTTTGGAATTTACGTTCTTGATTCTCTTGATGCCTTAACTTCCGATGAGCAGGATTCGAGGGCAGAGGAGCGCATAAAAGCCATCGAGAATGATAAAGAAATGAAGGGAACGTATGGCATGGGTAAGGCAAAGTATCTGTCCCAGGAATTCTTTCCGCAGCTGTGTAAGACACTCGAAGACAAGAACATACTTCTCATAATCATTTCTCAGATTCGTGACAATACTGATATGTTCAGCTTTGAGAAATATAGCAGGTCTGGTGGAAAAGCACTTGACTTTTATTGTCACATGGTCATCTGGCTCGCTACTGCCAAAAAGATTACCGTCGAGAAGGGTGAACAGAAGGCCGTAACAGGTGGAACCAACAAGCTTAAAGTTACCAAGGGGAAAGTACCGAGGCCTTACAGGGAATGCTTCTACACCTACTATTTCTCGTTTGGCATCGACAATATTGCCACTGGTGTTGATTATCTCTTTGATTTGAGGACTAAGAGCGGCGATATTTCTGCACCTGCTGCCAAAGCATGTGAATGGGAGAAGGATGAGAACAAGAGGAGTATGACACCTTCTGACATTAAGGACTGGCTCACGGAACTGAAGCGTTATGATGATTATCGTGCTACTTTGAAGAGCGGGGAAAGGTTCTCAATGGAAACTGCACTTGCTTTCATAAGTTCTGACAGTGAGTTGAAGGAGAAGTTTGATAATGAGTTCGCCAAGGTTATGGACAGGGATACTCTTATCAAATATATTGAAGACAACGGGCTTGAAGAAGAACTTGACAGAAGGGTTGAGGACAAGTGGGAAGCTTTTGAGGCTACGCTTGTTCTTGACAGGAAACCCAAATACGGGAAGTTTTACAGTCAGCAACCTAGAAGTACGGATGAGGATGTGATTATTTAAGGCTTTAAGTCTGCGGCTGTCTTTTGAAAGAAATTTCAGGACAGCCGCTTTTTGTATATAATTTAGTTATAGGAGATTTTGAATTATGGCAGTTGAGAAAATTAACAAAATTAATCTTTTCGGACAGGAGTTTGTTTTGTCTGGAAGTAACGGTACCGCCGGAGGAAGTGGGGGGGGGTTTGGCACTGACTGGTGGTGCATACGTTGGACCTGAAGGTGGCATTACCTCCACAAACAGATGGCTTAGGTTTGACTTCAATGATTCTAATCACAAGTCATTAGTTATTCTTGGTGGTACTAGCTTTACCATTGGTGAAAATATAGTCACTATTGATGAAACTACTTCATATAACTTAATTGACTACATTTCAGAAGAAGGTGCAGACTATTATGTGTTCATAAATGCTGAAGGTAGAGTAGTAGCTTCTACAGTCAGAACACCTGCCGATGGTTAT